>Ga0316605_10000725_pt1 | contig 21135 bp, 23 predicted proteins | sample OWC_soil_day20_n_FD_207666 | JGI IMG/M metagenome (GOLD analysis project Ga0316605, IMG submission 207666) | Wetland soil microbial communities from Old Woman Creek delta, Ohio, United States - OWC_soil_day20_noCT | ecosystem: Environmental > Terrestrial > Soil > Wetlands | place: USA: Ohio...
TGCGGATGCGGCCCGACGGGACAGGACTGGAGGTCTTCGCGTCGGGGGTGCGCAACACGGTCGGGTTCGACTGGAGCCCGGACACCGCGGAACTATGGTTCACCGACAACGGCCGCGACTGGATGGGGGACGACCTCCCCCCGGACGAACTGAACCGGGCGCCGCGGAAAGGGCTCCATTTCGGTTTTCCCTATGTGCACGGAAATGCCCATCCCGATCCGGAATTCGGCGCCCGGGGGAAGCCGGCCGCGTTCACGCCACCGGAGCGGGAGCTGCCCGCCCATGTCGCCTCCCTCGGCATGCGGTTCTACACGGGGAGGATGTTCCCTCCCGGATACCGGGGCCAGGTGTTCATCGCCGAGCACGGTTCGTGGAACCGCTCGAAACCGGTCGGGTACCGGGTCTCCCTCGTTCGCCTGGAAGGAAACCGCGCAGCGGGCTATGAGGTGTTCGCGGACGGGTGGCTGCAGCGGGGCGGGGCCTGGGGCCGCCCGGTGGACGTGCAGGTGATGACCGACGGCTCCCTCCTGGTGTCCGACGACAAGGCCGGGATGATCTACCGGATCTCCTACGAAGGGAAAAGCGGTCCCTCCGGCCAGTGAACCGGAGGGGCCGGAATGTGAAACCTTTCACAGCCCAGGAAATTCATGAACGCTATCCTGTTTCCGATAGCCGGGGTGGATCGCGCACGGGGAACCGGGGGAAAGGGGATCGACCATGATCCGAAGGGCATACATTCGGAAAGTTGAAGACCGGCTCGAGCGGCTCGAAGGCGACATCGACCATCTTCTGAAGCGGATGGCGACGCCGGTCGGCGATTTAGGGGACCGGATCGACAGGGAGATCCGGGGTCTCCGGTCGAAGGCGGAAGTGGTGCGGGAGAGGATCCACGCGATCGATGCCGCCGGAGCGTCGAACTGGGGACGCCTGAAATACGCGGTGGAGGAAGGGCTCAAGGAGCTGGGGCAGGCCGTCGATGAAGCGGTCGCAAGGTTCCGGAAGACGGGATCCGGAGACCGTTAGGCAGCCGTCTGCTTCGAGCCTCCGGCGACCGGAACCCGCCGGAATCTAGCTGACTCCCTGGAGCTCCTCCCACAGGAACCGGTCCGTGGACGCGGCCTCGTACACACGGCCGACCGTATCCTGCCGGTGAACCGAATCGGCGATGGCCGACGCCAACCCTTCCAGGTAACCCGTGGAAACCCGCGGTTTCCCGTCGCGCAGATCGTACCAGGGAGCGGGGCGGAACACGGTCCACGAAAGATCCGCCCCCCTCACCAGCGCCTCAGCCCTCCCCCTTGCATCGAGGTACGGCACGGGATCCCCGGGGCGGGCCCCCGCGACGCCGACGAAGACCAGCCGCCGGATCCCCCAGACCGAAGCGGCGTGGAGGACGTTGTCCGTGGCGTGGACGTGCGCTTCCGTGAAAGTGATCCCGCGTCGGGGTTGCTCCTTCCAGGCCCCCGCCATGTGCACGATCGCCCGGGTCCCCTGGGCGCCCATCTCCACGTACTCGCGGACCGTCAGGTCTCCCGGGGTTACGCGGCACCGGCCGCGGACATCCGGCGCGATCCTCCCCTCCGAGCCCGGGCGCACGAGGAGGCGGGGCAGGAACCCGCGAGCGATCAGCGCCCGGCAGACGTGCGGGCCGGGGAGGCCGGTGCCCCCCGTGACGAGGACCTCGTTGTATTGCATGAAGGAGCTGTACATGGTCGTAAGACTCCGCATCGTCCGGAAAAACCGGACTCGCCGGAAAGATGATGACCGCCGCAATGATTCGATTCTTTTTATTTCCCCTTGATTCAGGTCAAGTCGTCGAAGGGCCCCCGGGAGTAAACTAGGAACGGATTTCCGGTAAACATATTGAAGGACGTACATCCCCCCGGGGGGAACAGCCCCCCAGAAAGCGGTCCTGAATGAAAAAGCGCAACGGTTTCCCCGGGCGGCTTGCCCGGATCCTCGCTCCGTCGTTCCTGTCCGCCCTGATTCTCCTCGCCGCCGTCGCCGTGGCAGGCGAGGAGGGAGCTCCCCCGAAGGATTTCCGGTCGTGGGCGCACAGCAAGTCCACGGTCGTGGCGGACAAGGCTAACCCCCTCCACGGGTTCCACAATCAGTACGTGAACGAGGTGGCCCTGGCGACGCTGAGGAAAGGGGGCGAGTACAAGGACGGCGCGATCTTCGTCGACTCGGTGAACGCGGTCGAGGAGAAGAACGGGATCTACGTTCCGGGGGCGAAGGCCAAGACGCTCGTCATGATCCGGAACCGGAAGGCGGAAACCACGGGCGGCTGGGTCTTCCAGGCGTTCGATCCGGCCGGGAAGCCGATGAAGATCGACCCGGTCAAGGACTGCTTCGAATGCCACCAGACCGGTGCGAAGGAGTCCGGGTTCGTGTTCCACAAATACTCGGAATAAAGGGAGCGAACGCCATCGGGGAAGGAAGCCGCATGCTGCCGCCGAAGCTTGCCGCGCTGTATGAGGATATGGAGAAGGTCCGCGAGGAGACGCTTTCGGCCCTGTCCGGGCTGACCGAGGAGCAGTTTTCCAGGAAAACCGGGGAGGAGTGGTCCGCAGCGCAGATCCTGCACCACGTCCTGATGGCGGAGATCGGGACGAGCAAGGTGATCCGGAAGTCGATCAAGTCGGCGGCGGGCACGCTGCCGCCGTATCCCGTGGACGAATCCGTCCTCGAGGTCCGGAAGCTTCCGAGGCCCGTCGCCGCATACCAGGCCCCCGAGGCGGTCCGTCCGGAGGATCCCCCGGGGAAGGACGACCTGTTGCGGCTAGCCCGGGAGACCCGGGAGCAGACCGCGGCTTCCTTCGCCATCCTCGCGGCGGTCGATCCCCGCGAGGCCACCTTCCCGCACCCGCTCTTCGGGGAACTGAACCTTTACGAGTGGCCCGTCGTCAACGTCCTGATGCACGAGCGGGGTCACCAGGATCAGATCCGGACGGTCCTGGCGCACTTTCGAGGGTGAGATCACCGGCCCTTGCCGCCACCCATCCGACACGGATCACACGGGTGCTTGCCCAGGAACTATACGGAGTATTTCTCGATCATCCTTCCCACCATCATGCCCCCTTCGTGTTCGGGAATGATCACCTCGTCGGCGCCGGAATTCCGCATCGCCTGGGCGTACCGCTGCTGGCCCGCCCGGGTGATGATCTTCAGCTTTGGATTCATCGCCTTGGCGGTCACCGTGATGTAGAGGTTGTCCGCATCGTTGTCGATCACGATGCAGATGCCGCGCGCCCTCGCGATCCCCGCCGCCTGCAATGTGTCGTGGCGCTTGGAGTCTCCATGGACGACGGGGATGCCCTCTTTCAGCAGCTGGTGATAAAGCCCCTCGTTCGTTTCGATGAGGACGAAGGGGACCTTCAAGCGGTCGAGCTGGTCCACGACGGTCCGGCCCACCTGCCCGTACCCGCAGATGATGAAATGATCCCGCACCCTTTCGATGTTCGCGTCGTTGATCATCTGTTTCCACGCCTCCCTTCCCTGCTTCCGGAAAATGGTGACGAGAATCCGCTCCGCGACCCAGATCTGGAAGGCCAACACTCCCAGGTAGACCATCAGGGAGAAGAACTTCGTGGCATCCCGCACCTTTTCGTAATGGATCGCGTGGGGATGGAAGATCCAGAACAGGGCGTCCTGCCACCGGATGCCTTCGAGGCGCGAATAGGCCAGCACGCAAAGGACGATGAAAGCGGCAAATGACAGGACGGGCAGCCACAGCCGCCGGAGGAATACGATGAGGACGCCGCTCGGTGCCGTACGAATCGTAGGCCCCCCCTGTATTTGAATGGAAATCGGGCGGACGGCTTATCGCATTGTACCCTTGGCGCCGGATCCGATAAAATCCAATTTGCCTCCGGGCCAACGGGAAGGTGGAACTCGACATGAAAGGTGATCCGCACCCGGGTTTCAGAACGACCGGTACGCCGGGCCAGGGGCTGACCGGAGCGACCCTCGGCTTCTTCGTCGGGTTTGCCGCCGTTTCCCTGTTCGGTCCCACCGCGAAGAGCCTCAAGGGGATCATGGGCCTTGGCCCCCTCGAGGTCGGTTTCCTCGTTGCCGCCCCGTCCCTGTCAGGGTCCCTGCTCCGGATCCCGTTCTCCGCCTGGGTCGATACCACCGGCGGCAAGAAACCGTTTCTGGTCCTCCTCTTCCTCTCCATCGTCGGCATGACGGGGCTTTTCCTGACCCTCCGATCCTTCTACCCCGACCGGATGACCCACGCGTTCTACCCGCTGATCCTCCTCCTCGGGGTACTGTGCGGGTGCGGGATCGCCACCTTCTCCGTCGGGATCGGCCAGGTGGCGTACTGGTATCCCAAGGCCCGGCAGGGGGCCGCGCTGGGCATCTATGCCGGGATCGGGAACCTCGCCCCCGGGATCTTCACGCTCCTGTTACCCTTCGCCCTTGTAACTTTGGGTCTCGCCCGGTCGTATCTGGCATGGCTCGCCTTCCTTGCCGGGGGGATCGTCGTGTACGCGATCATCGGCCGGAACGCCTGGTATTTCCAGATGATCTCGCGGGGAGTGCCGGCGGAAGAGGCGAAACCGGCTTCCGCGCTCCGCGGTCAGGAGATCTTCCCGGCCGGCAACCTCGTCGACAGCCTGATCCAGTCGGCGAGGAACCGGAAAACGTGGGCTCTCGTGGCGATCTACTTCACGACCTTCGGCGGCTTCATCGCCATGACCGCCTGGCTCCCCGTCTACTGGACCTCCTTCTACTCCACTACGCCCATCCTCGCGGGGACGTTGGCCGCCGTCTTTTCGGTCGTCACATCCCTCGTCCGGGTGGGCGGAGGGTACCTGTCCGACCGGATGGGCGGCGAGACAACGGGAACCGTTGCATTGGGCGTCATGCTGGCCGGCGCGGTCCTGATGACCTTTTCCGGGGATTTCCACGTTTCCTTCGCGGCCGAGATCGTCATGGGCATCGGTATGGGCGTCGCCAACGCGGCCGTCTTCAAGCTGGTGGCCCAGGAGATACCGGAGGCGGTGGGCGGCGCCGCAGGGTGGGTCGGAGGGATCGGGGCATTCGGGGGGTTCGCCATCCCGCCGCTCATGGGAACCATCGTTCAGCTCCAGGGACCCGGGGGGTACGCCACCGGGTTCGCGGTCTTCATCGCTCTTGCGGTCGTCTCCCTCCTTCTCGTCGGGATCCTCCGGCGGAAACGCGCCAATGCATTCCTTCCGTCCTGATTTGGATGTTTCGCCCGCCGCGGATATTTGCGAACATGCTTGTGTGAAGTCCCCCACATCTCCGGAGGAAATGCCTATGAGAACGCGTCCGGGATGCACGCCCCTCCTCATCATCCTCCTGCCGCTTTTCCTCTCCGCCCCGGCATGGGCGGACTCCGCCAAGGAGTTGTTCGAAAAAGAGTGCGCGGGTTGCCACACGATCGGCGGCGGCGACTCGGGCGGCCCCGACCTGAAAGGTATCGCGGGGAAACGGCCGGCTGCCTGGCTCGAACGCATTATCGTCGAGCCGGACAAACTGACCGCCGAGAAAGACCCGACCCAGCTTGAGTTGGTGAAAAAATACGGCGGCGAGATGCCGAACCTCGGGATCAGCCGGAAGGACGCGAAAAAGATCATCGCCTGGCTCCAGGACGTTTCCACGGCTGCATTGTCTCCGGGCGCCGCCCCGCCTGCCGAACCGTCGCCGAAGCCGGTGGAGGTCGTGGCGACCCCCGAACTCGTCGCGCAGGGGAGGGCCCTCTTTACCGGTGACAAGCCCTTCGCAAACGGGGGCGCTCCCTGCGTGGGGTGTCACGGCTTCGGGTATGCGGGGGTGCCGGGCGGAAACCTGGCCGTCGATCTGAGCGCACGCACGGAAGCAGTCGGGGAGCAGGGAATCCGGGGGATGTTGAAGAGTCTCAATTTCCCGATCATGAGGAAGATGTACGCGGACAAGCCGCTGACCGAAGAGGAAATCACCGCGCTGGTGGCTTTTTCCAAGGACGCCGTCGCGCGCAAGGCGATTCCAGCCGGACCGTACTATCCGGTGACGGGGGTCGTCATCTTTGCCTGCCTGATCGCGGGGTTGACGCTGTACAAAAGGAGGATCCGGTAATGTCGAGCGGGCGGATCAAGGACGATCGGACCCCGGCGGACCGGGGGTGGGAGGAGTTCTACCGAAACCGCTGGCAATACGACAAGGTAGTGCGCAGCTCCCACGGGGTCAACTGCACCGGCGGGTGCAGCTGGATGGTGCACGTCAAGGACGGGATCATCGGCTGGGAGCTCCAGGCCAACGACTACCCCCAGTTCGACGGCAGCATTCCCAATCATGAACCGCGCGGCTGCCAGCGGGGGATCAGCTTCTCCTGGTACCTGTACAGTCCCATGCGGGTCAAATACCCGTACATGCGCGGCGCCCTCATCGACCTCTGGCGGGAAGCCCGGAAACAGCATGCCGATCCGGTGGATGCATGGCGGAGCATCGTGGAAACCCCCCAATCGCGGAAGGCCTACACCGGGAAGCGCGGCATGGGGGGATTCCGGCGGGCTTCCTGGGACGACGTGGTCGAGCTGATCGCCGCCTCCACGATCTACACGGCGAAGAAATATGGACCGGACCGGGTCATCGGCTTCTCCCCGATTCCCGCCATGTCGATGATCAGCTACGCCGCCGGCACGCGTTTCCTGCAGCTCTTCGGCGGGGTGGCCATGAGCTTCTACGACTGGTACTGCGACCTTCCCCCCGCCTCGCCGCAGATCTGGGGCGAGCAGACCGACGTCAACGAGTCGGCCGACTGGTACAACGCCTCCTTCATCGTCCTTTGCGGCTCCAACGTCCCGATGACCCGCACCCCGGATGCCCACTTTCTGACCGAGGCCCGCTACCGGGGGGCCAAGGTCGTGGTCATGTCACCCGACTACTCCCAGGCGACCAAGTTCGCCGACAACTGGCTGCCGGTCGAGCAGGGACACGACGGCGCGTTCTGGATGGCGGTGAACCACGTCATCCTGAAGGAGTATTACGCGGACCGGCAGGTCCCCTTCTTCGAGGAGTATGCGCGCAAATACACCGACCTTCCGTTTCTCGTGAAACTGGGGGAGAAGGACGGGGCCTTGCTTCCAGGCGAGTTCCTCCGGGCCGACGAGCTCGAGCGGAGCGCCGGGCTCGAGCACGCCGGCTGGACGCTCTGCGTGGCGGACGGGAAGGGGGAAGTGAAGATCCCCCACGGCAGCCTCGGTTCCCGCTGGAGCAGTGCGGAGGGGAAGTGGAACCTGGACATGAAGGACATGGTCGACGGTTCCGAGATCGATTGCCGCCTGACCTTCTTAGGCGGCGAAACCGGCCGGGTCCGCTTCCGCTTCGAGTCGGACGGGGACGTGGTCCGGGAAGTCCCGGTCCGGCGGATCGCGACCCGGAACGGCAAGGTGACGGTCACGACCGTCTTCGACCTCCTCATGGCGCAGTTCGGCGTCTCGCGCGGCCTGGGCGGCGATTATCCGCGGAGCTACGAAGAGGAGAAGCCGTTCACGCCGAAGTGGCAGGAGAAATACACCGGCATCGCCGCAGGGTCCATGCTGAAGATCGCCCGGGAATGGGCCGAGAACGGGGAGAGGAGCGGCGGCCGGAACATGATCATCGTGGGAGCCGGCATCAACCACTGGTTCCATAACGACCTGATCTACCGGGCCGCCATCACTTCCCTCATCCTCACCGGGAGCGTCGGCCGCAACGGGGCCGGGCTCGCCCACTACGTCGGCCAGGAGAAGGTGGTGCCCCTTGCGCCCTGGACCTCCATCGCCATGGCCCACGATTGGGTGAAGCCTTCCCGCCTGCAGAACACCCCGAGCTTCTGGTACATCCACTCCGACCAGTGGAGGTACGACCGGAGCTTCGTCGACTACTTCCGGCCGGAAACCGGGGAAACCATGCCGCACCACGCCGCGGACATGAACGCAAAGGCCGTCCGCCTCGGCTGGCTTCCCTTCTTCCCCCAGTTCAACGACAGCACCCTTCGGCTGGTGGAGGCGGCGAACGCGGCGGGCGCCCGGACGGACGAGGAGATCCGCGGCTGGCTCGTGTCCCGCCTCAAGAGCGGCGAGACGCGGTTCGCCATCGAGGACCCGGACGGGGAGGGGAACTCCCCCAAGGTCTGGTTCATCTGGCGCGCCAACGCCATTTCCGCCAGCGCAAAGGGGCACGAGTTCTTCCTGAAACACGTGCTTGGCGCCCCGAACAGCAGCTTTACCGCGAAGGAGGTCGCCAGGGGGGCGGTAAAGGACCTGGTCTGGCACGAGAACGTCCCTGAAGGGAAGCTGGACCTCGTGGTGGACCTCAACTTCCGGATGGACACCTCGGCCCTCTATTCCGACATCGTCCTCCCGGCCGCCACCTGGTACGAAAAATCCGACCTGAACACCACCGACATGCACTCCTTCGTCAACTGCCTGGACGCCGCCGTTCCTCCGGCGTGGGAGTCGAAACCGGACTGGAAGATCTTCGGCCGGATCGCGCGGAAGGTGTCCGAGCTTTCGGCGAAACATTTCCCCGCACCGGTGAAGGACATCGTCGCGGCCCCCCTCCTCCACGACACCCCCGGGGAAATCGCACAGAGAACCGTGAAGGACTGGAAGCTCGGCGAGTGCGAACCGGTCCCCGGCAAGACCATGCCGAACCTGGCCATCGTGGAGCGGGACTACGTGAACCTGTACAACCGGTTCCTGTCCGTGGGGCCTGCCATGGGACACCTGGGAGCCCACGGGGTCAACTGGGAGGCGGGCGACGTGCACGAGAAACTCCTCGAGACGATGCCGACGCGCGCCTGGAACAGCAAGGCGCACATCGACCTGGAGGACGAAAAAGTGGTCGCCGACGTGATCCTGGCGTTCGCGCCGGAGACCAACGGGGAGCTGGCGTACCGGTCGTACCGGAACCTGGAGAAGCGGGTCGGGAAACCCCTGGCGCAGATTTCGGCCGGGGACCGGAATTTCCGGATGACCTGGGAGGAGATCACGCAGAAGCCGCGCCGTTTCCTCAGCACCGCGATCTGGAGCGGTCTGGTCAACGAGGGTCGTCCGTACGCCCCCTATACCCTGAACGTGGAATACGGGGTTCCGTGGAGGACCCTTTCCGGACGGCAATCCCTCTACCTGGACCATCCCTACTACAGGGAGTTCCACGAGGGGCTCCCCACCTTCAAGGGGAAGATCCCCCCGGCGCTCCTGGACGAGACGGAAGGGGAAACCGGGCTCGTGCTCAACTTCCTGACCCCTCACGGCAAGTGGAGCATCCACTCCACCTACAGCGACAATCTCCGGATGCTCACGCTCTCCCGCGGCGGCCAGGTGGTCTGGCTGAACCCTGAAGACGCTGCGGGCGCCGGGATCGGGGACAACGATCCGATCGAGGTCTACAACGCCAACGGCGTCGTCGTCTGCCGGGCGAACGTCTCGTCGCGCATCCCGAAGGGGGCGGCGGTCATGTACCACGCGCCGGAGCGGACCCTCGACATCAAGAAATCGAAGAAGAGCGGGCGGCGGGGCGGCGTGCACAACAGCCTGTCCCGCATCCGCCTCAAGCCGACGCTGATGCTGGGCGGGTACGCCCAGTTCAGCTACTACTTCAACTACTGGGGGCCGACCGGGGTGAACCGCGACTGCCATGTCGTCGTCAGAAAGCTGGGGGGGTGAGGCGATGGACGTGCGAGCGCAACTGGTGATGGTGTTCCACCTAGACAAGTGCATCGGGTGCCACACCTGCAGCATCTCCTGCAAGAACATCTGGACCGACCGGCGCGGCGCCGAATACATGTGGTGGAACAACGTGGAGACCCGGCCCGGGGTCGGCTATCCGAAGAGGTGGGAAGACCAGGGAACGTTCAAGGGGGGCTGGGTCGCCGACGGCAGCAACCTCCGGCTTCGGGCCCTCGGGAAAGGGCCGACCCTCCTCAACATGTTCTTCCAGCCCAACATGCCGAAGATGGAGGATTACTACGAGCCATTCGATTTCGACTACGGCAACCTCTACGGGGCCGGGGAAGGGACCGACCAGCCGGTGGCCGAGGCGTTCTCCCAGATATCCGGCCGGAAGATCGAGACGATCCGGGGAGGCCCCAACTGGGACGACGACCTCTCCGGGTCGCAGCTCTACGCCGCGAAGGACGTCAACCTGGAAGAGACCCGGATCGTCGAGGAGTACGGCAGGATGTTCATGCACTACCTGCCGCGGATCTGCAACCATTGCCTGCATCCGGCGTGCGTCGCCTCGTGTCCCTCCCGGGCGATCTACAAGCGGGGGGAGGACGGCGTCGTCCTGGTGGACCAGAACGTATGCAAGGGGTGGCGGTTCTGCACCAGCGCCTGCCCCTACAAGAAGGTGTACTTCAACTGGGACAGCGGGAAGGCGGAAAAATGCATCTTCTGCTTCCCGCGCACCGAGACCGGGCAGTGCAACGCCTGCGCCCACAGCTGCGTCGGCCGGATCCGGTACGTCGGCGTCCTCCTCTACGACGCGGAAGCGGTGGAGCAGGCGCTTCTCCAACCCGATGACCGGCTCGTGGAGGCCCAACGCGCCGTGATCCTCGATCCCGGCGACTCCGCGGTGCGGGACGGGGCCAGGAAAAACGGCGTCACCGACCTGTGGCTTTCGGCGGCGTGCAAATCGCCGGTGCATGCCCTGGTCAAGGAGTTCGGCCTCGCCCTGCCGCTTCACCCCGAGTTCCGGACCCTGCCGATGGCGTATTACATTCCCGCCCTGTCCCCCGTCCTCTCCACGCTGGGGGATTCCCACGAACTGGTGGAGCACGGGTTGTTTTCCGAAGTGGAAACGTTGCGGGCTCCCCTTGGCTACCTCGCAAGCCTGCTGTCCGGCGGCAACCGGGAGGTGGTGGCGGCGGTGCTTGCGAAACTGCTCGCGCTGCGCTCCTTCCAGCGCGCCCGGAACCTCGGTCAGCCGGTAGATGGCGGGATTCTCCGGAAAGCGGGGCTGGATGAAGCCGCGGCCGCCCGCCTCTACCGCCTGTTCGCCATCGGGGGGTACGACGAGCGGAACGTCATCCCGGCGCAGCAACGGGAGGAGCAGGATCCGGAGACCCGCAAGGGGGCGAGCGGCTTCGGGATCCTTTCGACGGCGGGGAGGGGGAAATGACGCTCGCGGCAGGGTACGCCTCCCTCGCGCGCATGCTCGATTACCCCAAGGGGGTGGAAGGGATCGTGGCGGACTGCGGTACCGTCCGCGCGACCCTGCAGACAAGGAATATCGAATCCCCGCTGGAGCCCTTCGGCAGGTTCGTGGAAGCCTCGGCTCTGGCCAGGCTCCAGGAGGAATATGTCGCGACGTTCGACTTCAACCCGGCGGTCGCCCTCTACCTGGGCCACCACCTCTTCGGCGACAACCGGAAGAAGGGAACCTACATGATCCGGCTGAAGCAGGAGTTCGGACGCCGTGGGTTTTCTCCTTCGGGGAACGAACTCCCCGATCATCTGCCGTTGCTGCTCGGGTTCCTGGCATACCTGGCGCGGAACGGGGAAGACGGCGTCCGCCGGTCCTTTGTCTCCGAGTGCGTGCTCCCGGGAGTGGAACGGCTTGGCGCCGCTTTTTCCGCCCGCAGGGATTCCCCCTGGAAGCCGGTTGTCGAAGCGGCGAGACTCCTGTGCGCCGCAGACACTGCAGTTCCGGAGGAGGGCAAGCCATGCTGAATGTCTTTCTGTTTGTCGTTCTCCCCTATGTAGCGCTGGCGCTGTTTCTCTTCGTGACCCCGTACCGGTACTTCTCGAACCGGCTCACCTGGTCGGCCTATTCCACCCAGTTTCTGGAGCAGGAGAAACTCTACTGGGGGAGCAATCCGTGGCATTACGGCATCATTCCGGTACTGATTGCCCATTTGGTGAGTGTGATCGCACCCGGTCCCATGAGGGCAATCCTTGGAAACCAGCGGGTCTTGATCCTCCTGGAGGACATCGGGCAGGGGCTCGCGTTGCTGGCCCTGTTCGGTTGCCTGGTGCTGCTGATCCGTCGCCTGAGAACCCCCCTCCTGAGGCCGGTGACCTCTGCCGGTGATTGGGTTCTCCTGGCGCTTCTGATCGTCGAAGTCGCCACCGGGGTGTACATGGGCATCTTCATTCGCGGGGGCCCCCTCTGGTACCTGTACACGGCAGTCCCGTATTTCCATTCGCTCCTGGTGTTCAACCCGCAGATCGAGTTCGTGGCCGACTTTCCCCTGGTGTTCAAACTGCATGCGGCGGGGGCTTTCCTGATCGTCGCCCTGTTGCCGTTCACCAAATTGGTCCACCTTCTGTTTCTCCCGATCGCTTTCCTCAGGGACCCGCCCATTCTGTACCGCTGGCGGTCTCCAAAGACCGGGGAATGATGGATCGATCGAACGCGAAGAAGGTTCGCCCTGCGGTAACGCGGGAATAATCCACCCGAGGAGCGATCCGATGGCGTCTCGCGTGCTGACGGTCTGGGACCCGGAAAACAAGGATTTCTGGGAACGGGAAGGCAAGCGTATTGCGAACCGGAATCTCTGGATATCCATTCCCGCGCTCTTCCTGGCCTTCGCCGTCTGGATGGTCTGGAGCGTGGTGGTTGTAAACCTTCCGACCATCGGGTTCCCATTCGACGCCAACAGCCTCTTCTGGCTCGCCGCGCTGCCCGGCCTGGCGGGCGCGACGCTCCGCATCTTCTACTCCTTCATGGTGCCGATCTTCGGGGGACGGAAATGGACCACCCTCAGCACCGCCTCCCTGCTGATTCCGGCGATCGGCATGGGCTTCGCGGTGCGAAACCCGGAAACGGGCTATTCGACATTCCTGGTCCTCGCGCTGCTGTGCGGTTTCGGCGGCGGAAACTTCGCCTCCAGCATGTCGAACATCAGCTTCTTCTTCCCCCAGGCCCAAAAGGGGACCGCGCTGGGACTGAACGCGGGGCTGGGGAACCTCGGCGTCAGCGCGATGCAGTTCCTGGTGCCGCTTGCCGTCACCGCGGGCGTGTTCGGGGCGTTCGGCGGGGAGCCGCAGATGGCCGTCGTCAAAGGGGTGTCCAGGCCGGTGTGGCTGCAGAACGCCGGGTTCATCTGGGTGCCGTTCATCGTCGCCTCCACACTGGCGGCGTGGTTCGGCATGAACGACGTCGCGAGCGCCAGGGCGTCGTTCCGTGAACAGGCGATCATCTTCCGGCGGAAGAACAACTGGCTCATGTGCTGGCTCTATCTGGGGACCTTCGGTTCCTTCATCGGCTACTCCGCCGGGATGCCGCTCCTTATAAAATCCCAGTTCCCCGGAGTGAATCCCACCCAGTATGCCTTCCTCGGCCCGTTGGTCGGCGCGATCATGCGGCCGGTAGGGGGCTGGGTTGCGGACAAATTGGGTGGCGCGAGGGTGACCTTCTGGAATTTCATCGTCATGGCGGCGAGTGCGGGCGGTATTCTCACATTCCTCCCCCAGGGCGGCTCCGGGGGCAACTTCTGGGGATTCCTTTCCATGTTCATCCTGATGTTCGTCACCACCGGGATCGGCAACGGCTCGACGTTCCGGATGATCCCGGTGATTTTCCTGACCGAACGGAAGCGGGAGGCGGAAGGGAAGGGGGTCGCCGCGCAGGAGCAGGCCCAAAAGGATGCGGCCAAGGAATCCGCGGCCGTCATCGGGTTCAGCTCGGCATTCGCCGCATACGGCGCATTCTTCATTCCGAAGGCGTTCGGCAGCTCCATCAGCCTCACCGGGGGCCCGGAATCGGCGCTGTACGGCTTCCTGATCTTCTATGTCACCTGCATCGTCGTGACGTGGTGGTTCTACTCGCGGAAGAACGCGGATATCCCTTGCTGACGGGGAGGGGCGGGCCGGGGGATCCCGGGGAATCAGGCCAGCAGGAGCTTGAATCCCGCGATGATCAAAACCACGGACAGCGCCCGGACGATGTCCGACGCGGGAATGCGGCTGCTGCCGAAAAATGAACCGGTGATCCCTCCGACCAGCGCGGCCGCGGCCAGGATCGGCGCATAGCGCGGCATCGCCTGAAGGCTGCTGGCATGCCCGAGCAGCCCGGCGGTGGAATTCACCAGGATGAACAGCGCCGCGACGGCGGAAACCTCTTTCGCCCTTCCCCAATTCAGCAGCAGGAGCAGGGGGCTCAGGAACACGCCTCCGCCGACTCCGGTCAGGCCGGACAGGAAACCGAGCGCCGCTCCGACAGACAGCGCCACCGGGATGGAAGGCCGCCCCACTTCCCCGGTTTCGCGGTCCTTCCGGGGGAAAAGGCGGCAGGCCGAGGCCAGGAGCACGATCCCGACGAGCGGCTGGTACACGTGCGCGGGCAGGCTGAGCCGGCCGCCGAGAAAGCTGAAGGGGATCGAGGCCGCCGCGAACGGCCAGAACAGGTTCCAGGAGAAATGACCGGCGCGCGAAAAACAAAAGGTGGCGACGGACGAGACCAGGATGTTCAGGACCAGCGCGGTCGGCTTGAAGACGGCCGGAGCGAAGCTGAACAGGGCCAGGATGGCGATGTATCCGGATGCCCCGCCGTGGCCGACGATGGAGTAGAGAATCGCGACGATGAGGATGCAGGCCGCGAGAAGCAGCAGGAGGGAAGCGCTCACGGACACGCCTTCGCGCGGGACATCGGGCCGGTCTCCCCCTCAGAAGCGGAGCCTGGTGAACTTGCGGTCCACCATTCCATTGAAGTTCTTTTTCAGAGAGTGGAATTTTTCGAGGAGGGCGGTCGCCTGCGGGCTGAGGGTGGATTCCCCTCCGCCGGCACCCCCCTTCTGACGGACCACGAGGGGGAATCCCAGCCGTTTTTCCATCGCGTCGATGTAGCTCCACGCCTTGCGGTACGGGATGCCCATCTCCCTCGCGGCGGCGTTGATCGAACCGGTCTCCCGGATGAGGCGAAGCAGATCCTCGCGTCCCTGGCCGAATACAGGTTTTCCGTCCAATTCCAGCCAGATCTTGGAACGCACCCGGAGTCCGGAATCCCGGTCGCTCACAGGAGGAATCTCCTTTCGATGAAATCCGTTACCGAAACGGCGTCGTTGATGTCCAGTCGCGGGACATCCAGGTCCAGCGGTTCGTCGCTGGCCACCGCCAGCAGCATCGGATCGTGCTCCTCCCCGCGGCAAAGCAGGTTGGGGCTGCGCTCCCTCCGGTGCACTTCGATTTTCGGCAGGGCGCTCGACCGGAACCCCTCGGCCAGGACGATGTCCACATCCGTGAAGAACGCGGAAAGGAGGTCCTCCACCGGAGGCGACGCGGCGTGCCGTTTCACCAGGGCCAGCTTTTCGGGCGAAGAGATCACCATGGTGTCCGCGCCCGCGGCGGTAAGCCGGTAGCTGTCCTTGCCCGGCCGGTCGATGTCGAAACGGTGGGCGTCGTGCTTGATGGCGCCCACCCTGTATCCACGGTCCTTCAGACGGGAGATGACCTGTTCGAGCAGGGTCGTCTTTCCGGAGCCGGATTTCGCCACGAACGCAACCGCCTTTACGGTCAGGGAGGGAGCCATTTGGATGCGTTATACCAAAACCGCATAACGTTCCGCAACAGCGAGTGCCTGCACCCCGGAAGGGAACGAGGGTCGGCGGACCGGGCGTTTTCCTTCCCGGTTACGTTACCGGGCTCCGTCAGCCGGATTTCGCCGGGGCGCGGGATCTCCCCGCAGGCGGCGGTAGATCCGCCCGGCGAGGAGGGCGAAGAGGCAAAGGAAGGCGGCCACGACGGCGAGGATCGCGATGGGGTGCGCGACCGCGACGTAGCTCCCGGCAACGGCCAAAACGTCCTCGAACAGGCTCAGCACGATGTTGCTGAACGGCTCCGGGCTCTGGTTCACCAGCAGCCGTGCCCCCGACTTCGCCGAGTGGGAGGAGAAGGCCACCCCGCCGCACAGCAGGATGACGGCGATCTCCGCCGCGGGATCCAGCCGTCCGACGGCCGCGAAGGCGATCAATGCCGCGCCGGCAGGCCGCAGGAAGGCGTGGATCGCGTCCCACAGGGAATCCACCCAGGGCACCTTGTCCGCGAGGAACTCCATGACGGCGCAGATGCCCGCGGCGCCCAGCACATACGGGTGGGCGAGAATCGAAAGGGAGGCGAGTTCCGGCGGCAGGTGGAGCAGCCCGTACCAGAGGCAGAGCCCGACCGTGAGGACGGTCGCGTAGAGACGGATCCCGGCGAAGAGCGCGATACCCGTCACCGTTCCAAGGAGCGCGAGCGTCTTCATCGTCCCGCCGTCATCCTTCCCGTCCCGGAGTGACCGGCCCCCCCCCGATGGAGCGTATTCCCGATTTTCCTGCCATGTATTTTTTACTATGATCATGATTATCGCAATGCGCATCCGGTCGTATCGTACCGTGCCCGGACCGCGGTCCGGGGACCCGAACCCACAACCGAAAGGGGGAACGCCGATGAAGAAGACGCTGTTGGTCGTTTGCGCCATCGTGCTCGCCGCCTCGCTCGCCTTCGCGGGAGGCCCGAAGACGTACCAGGTGACGGGCCCCGTCCTCGAACTCAAGGACGACCTCATCGTGGTGCAAAAAGGGAAGGACCGGTGGGAGATCGGCCGGGGACCGGACACGAAGGTCACCGGGGAACTCAAGGTCGGCTCCAAGGTGACGATCGACTACAGGATGACCGCCGCCATCGTCGAGGTGAAGGACGCGAAGGAGAAGGAAACGAAGAAGAAATAACACCAGCCGGATGTCGCAGTATGCCGTTCATACCCCCGGAAACATCCCGGAAGGAGGGAAAACCGTCATGAAAAGGATACTTTCCATCACCGCAGTCCTGCTGTTTGCCGTTGCGCTCGGGGCGTGCTCCAGCGCGAAAGCCCCCGCCGAGCAGGCGATCAAGGCGGCGGAAGAAGCCCTGAATGCATCGAAGGCAGAAGCGATGAAGTACGTCCCGGACCAGGTCAAGAGCGTCGAAGACGCCCTGAAAGCGGCGAAGGACACCTTCGCCAAGGGGGATTACGCGGGGGCCACTACCGCCGCGACCGGCGTCGCCGCCAAGGCGAAGGATCTCGCCGCCGCCGCTGCCGCCAAGAAGGCCGAGCTGACGAAGGACTGGGAGGAGCTGAGCGCCGGGATGCCGAAAACGATCGCCGACATCCAGAGCCGCATCGACACCCTGTCCAAGAGCAAGAAACTGCCGAAGGGGCTGGACAAGGCGACACTGGAAAGCGCAAAGACCGGCCTGGCCGAAATCGGCACGTCGTGGGACGAGGCGATGAAGGCGTTCAAGGAAGGCAGCCTGGCGGATGCCCTCACGAAGGGGAAGGCCGCCCAGGAGAAGGCCACCGGGATCATGTCCACCCTCGGGATGCAGGCCGAACAAGCGGCCAAGAGCTGAACCGAAGGGTAAGGCGTCCGGAGACTGCAGGGGCCGCCGGGGGTGTTGTTTCCGCTTCGGGAGACAACGCCTCCGACGGCAGCTGTTCCTGCAGGCAAGCGCGATGCACACCGGAAGAGGGCGGAGACACCCGCCTTCTCCCGATCCGGTCCCATCGGGGTCAGAAACGCGCCTGGACCCGCGGCGCGACGAAGGGCGCCGGATCGTACTTCGCGGAACCCAGGTCCCACCCGTCGGTAACCGCACAGACCAGCTCGAGTCCCGCCCGAAGCTGTAACCTTTTCCATAATGGGAGCGCCTCTACAAGGTGAAGGCCGGAAACGGCCGAAAACGAACCGGGAGGTAACGAGATGAACGGGAAGGGCGGGATGTTCGCGATCGGGGTGCTGGTGATGGCGGCGGCGCTGGTTTCCGCCGCCGCGGTGGCGTTTGCCCACGGCGGGCGACATGGCGGGGAAGGCGATGGAATTCCCGGGATGCACTCCGGAAAGGTGCTGGACCGGCTGGGGGTGACGGGGGAGCAGAAGACGCAGATCCGGGACGTGCTCGGAAAATACCGCCCGGAGACTGAGCCGGCGGTCCGGCAGCTGGTCGCGGAGCGGCGGGCGCTGCGAAAATTGATCCAGGGGGGCGCGGCCGATGAAGCCGCCATCCGGAGCCAGTCGGCGAAGGTGGCCGTCCTGGAATCCGACCTCGCGGTGATGCGCGCCCGCGCCGCGAAGGAGATCCGCACGCTCCTGACGGCGGATCAGCTCGTGCGGCTCGAGGAGCTTCAGGCGAAAAGGGAACAGAAGGCCGACCGGATGATGGAGCGGCGGTTCCGGGGAAGCGAAGGGGAGAAGCGGTAGGGACGGCATGGCGGACCCGGAACCGGATCCGCGGCCGGACGGGCGCCTCGTCGCCGCCGTCCTCGACGGCGACGACGGGGCGTTCGCCGCGCTGGTGGGACGGCACAAGCGGCAGGTCCTCCGGATCGCCGCCCGGTTCTCCCGGGCTCCCCACGAGCTCGAGGAGCTCGGGCAGGAGATCTTCCTGAAGGCGTACGCGGACCTGGGGCAGTACCGGGGGGATGCCCCGTTTTCCCACTGGCTCTCCCGGGTCGCCGTGCGCAGCTGCTACGACGCCCTCCGGAAACGCCGCCGGGAAGTCGATACGCTCCCCCTGGACGACGTGGCGCCGTACCTTGCCGACGATTCGATCCCCGGGAAAAAGGATGCGGAGGCGGCCCGCAACCTGTTGAACCGGGCGCTGTCGCGCCTACGCCCGGCGGAACGGATGGTGATCACGCTCCTTTCGCTGGAGGAACGGACGGTCCGCGAAGTCGCCGGGCTCACGGGGTGGACCGAGGTGAACGTGAAGGTCCGGGCGTTTCGCGCCCGGAGAGCGCTCAAACGGATCCTGGAGGAGGCCGATGGCGGAGAACGGTGATAAGCGTCTCGACCGGCTGTTCGCGGCGGCACGGGGTGCGCCGCCGGACACGACCCGCGCGGAGGAAGGGTTCGAGGGCCGCGTGGCCGCGCGCATCCGCGGGCGGCGGCCGGGTAGCGGGGAATGGCCGCTGGGGGCCTGGGCCTGGCGCCTGGCCCCGCTGTTCGGCGCCGTCGTGATCACCGTCGGCGTGTGGACCGCGGCGACGATCCCGGAAACGGTCACCGGTGCGGGGACCGAAATCGCGGCGGCGTGGGAGGCGGCGGACATGGCCGACCTCCTGGGAGGTGGAGGATGAAAGGGTGGAAGGCGGTTGCCGGGATCGTGCTGGTCTTCTTCCTCGGTGTGCTCGCGGGCGGCATCGGCGTCTACCGGTTCCACCGTCACCGGATGGACCGTTTCTTCCGGGGCGAGCCCGGGGCGATGTCGGGGTTCCTCGTCCAACGGCTCTCCCGCGACCTGGACCTCGACGCATCCCAGCGGGAGCGGGTGGAGTCCATCACACGCCGGACCCAGGAGGAGATGCGGGAGGTGCGGAGGCAGCTCCGTCCCCGGGTCGAGGAGATCCTCGAGAAGGGACGCAGCGAGATCCGCGCCGGGTTGCGTCCGGACCAGCAGGCCCGGTTCGACGAGATCGTCGCGGAGCGCCGCCATCGCCGGCGGTGGTGACCCGATGTACACTTACGGGAGGCCGGACATTTCCGGCGGGAGGGCGACGTGGAGGAGACACCATCGATGGAGGCGAAGCCCGTTTCCGCGTCCCGCCTGGTGATGGCCCAGGAGATGACGCCCCAGGACGCCAATCCCGCGGGGAACGTCCACGGGGGACACATCATGAAGCTGGCCGACTCGGCCGCCGGCGTGGTGTCCATACGCCACTCCGGCCGGAACTGCGTCACGGCCACCGTGGACCGGTTCGAGTTCTTCGCCCCCGTCTACGTGGGCAACCTCGTCATCCTCTACGCATCCCTGAACTGCGTGGGGCGCACCTCCATGGAGGTGGGGGTGCGCGTCGAGGCGGAGGAGCTGCGCACGGGGAAGAGGACCCACACGAACACCTCCTACTTTCTCATGGTGGCCCTGGATGACGAAGGGAAGCCCGTCGAAGTGCCCGGGCTGATCCTCGAGACCGAGGAGGACCGCCGCCGGAACGCGGAAGGCAGGCAGCGTGCGATCGCCCGGAAACAGCGGATGAATCCTTGAGCATGACCCGTTCCTGATTCGAGCCCCCCGACCATCCCGGGCGGCACGGCCCCGGGTTCCCCCGAACAGCAGGTCCTGGCTGCCCGCGTCCCATTTTTAAGACGGCGTTTCTTAATTGTGGCGACATCCTGTGAAAAGACCCCCTGGAAGCACCCCGGTCGGGTATAATGAAAGCCGGCACGTTCTCCCAAGATAACATATTGATAATGAACAGGTAATTCCGTGCCCGCACACCGGGATCCGGCCCGCTTCACGCAAGGAACGGTTATTGCTTCCGGAAGTGCACGCACTGTTCCGCCTGCCCCGCTCCATCATTTGTTCGAGGAGGAGAACCATGGGAAGGAAGTTGAGATCTTGTTTTATCGCGCTGCTTCCGCTTGCGCTCGCCGCGGTATGGGCGGGAACGGCCGTCGGGGCGTCGGGGATCCCGGTCACCAGCGACCTGGCACTGAAAAAATGCACCGGCTGCCACAAGAACAGCGGGGGACTCGTCTCCCGGATCTCCTACGTCCGGCAGGTGCCGGAAGCGTGGGAGGAGACGTTGTGGCGCCACAAGCGGATCCACGGCCTGTCGATCACCCGGGAGGAGAAGGAGGCGCTCGTCCTCTACTTCTCCGACAGGCAGGGGCTGGCCCCCGCCGAGGTGGCGCCGTACGCCTACACCCTCGAGAAGCGGGACACGAAGGAGAAGGTGGACAGCCAGGTGATCGTCGACATGTGCGTGCGGTGCCACAGCTACGCGAAGACCGCCCTCCAGCGCCGTACCCCGGAGGAGTGGCCGAAGCTGGCCAACATGCACTCCGGCGTGCTACCGATGTGGCTCTACCAGCTCCAGGACGTCCTCGACTGGGACGACACCCTGGCAGCCTGCCTGAAGGAGCTGGAGAAGAGGTTCCCGCTGGAGACACCGGAGTGGACGCAGTGGAGCGGGTCGCGCCCGAAGGCGGGCGAAGGGAAGTGGGTCGTCGCCGGGTACCAGGCGGGGAAGGGGGCGTACGGCGGCGAGATCACGCTGAAGAAGACGGGGGACCCGTTCTATTCCTATGCCGGAACGGTGGAGTTCGAGAGCGAGGAGAAGCTGCCGATCGACGGGAAGGCGACCCTCTACGGCGGGTACGCGTGGCGGGCGTCCGGCACCCTTGCCGGAAAGCCGATCCGCGAGGTCTTCCACATCTCCATGGACGGCTCGACCTTCGCC
>Ga0316605_10000726_pt1 | contig 21091 bp, 20 predicted proteins | sample OWC_soil_day20_n_FD_207666 | JGI IMG/M metagenome (GOLD analysis project Ga0316605, IMG submission 207666) | Wetland soil microbial communities from Old Woman Creek delta, Ohio, United States - OWC_soil_day20_noCT | ecosystem: Environmental > Terrestrial > Soil > Wetlands | place: USA: Ohio...
TACGCAGCATGGCGAGCGACGAATGCCCGGTGCCGAAATCGTCCATGGCGACCTGGATACCCCTTTCGCGCAGGCGTTGCAGCACCTGCACGGCGCCTTCGGGATGGGCCATTGCGGCCGACTCGGTAATCTCCAGTTCGATCCACTCGTTTGGCGCGCCAGCAGCGGCGAGGATGCGTTCAAGCCGGTCGGCCAGGTCGGCGGCGTGGAACTGGCGGGGCGACAGGTTCACCGCCATGCGCGGTATGGCGATGCCTTGCTGGCGCCAGGCGACAATCTGTTGCGCCGCCTCGGCGAGCGCCCATTCACCGAGTTCGGTGATGATGCCGGCCTCTTCGGCCAAAGGGATGAATTCGACCGGCGAAACCAGCCCGCGTTCCGGATGGCGCCAGCGCAGCAAGGCTTCGACGCCGGCCAGACGGCCGTCTGCGGAACGTATCTGCGGCTGGTAAAAGAGTTCCAGCTGGCCGCGTGCCACGGCACGGCGCAAATCGGTTTCCAGTGCCAGGCGCTGGCTGGCCCGCCGGTTCATCGCCTCGTCGTAGAAGCGGAAGGTATTGCGCCCGGCTGCCTTGGCCGCATACATCGCCGCATCGGCATTGCGCAGCAGACTTTCGATGTCGTCGCCATCGTCGGGATACAGTGCCAGCCCGAGACTGGCTGCGACGTCGATGTCGCGGTCACCGGCCTGGACCGGCGGCGCCAGGACGGCCAGTATGCGGCGGGCGATGCCGGCGGCCGACTCGGCGTTGCCCATGCCTTCGAGCAGCATGACGAATTCGTCGCCGGCCAGCCGGGCCAGCGTGTCGGCGCCGCGGCAGACCGCCCCTAGGCGCTTGGCGACCTCAATCAGCACGGCATCGCCGGCGGCATGACCGAGGCTGTCGTTGACCAGCTTGAAACGGTCAAGATCGATGAAGCAAACAGCAAAGCCGTTGCCGCGGTCAGCCCTGGCCAGAGCCTGACGCAGACGGTCGTCGAACAGGCTCCGGTTGGGCAGGTTGGTCAGCGAGTCGTGGTTGGCCAGGAAGGCGAGCTGGCCCTCGGCCTCTTTTCTGGCCGTGACGTCGTTGAGGACGCCGACGTAATGCGACACGCTTTCAGCGTCTCCGCGCACCGGCGACAGGAACAGTTCGATCCATTGCTGCGAGCCGTCGCTACGCGGGCGCGACAAGGTGGTGTAGCCGTCGCGGCCTTCGGCAATGGCGGCGCGTATCGCCGCGAAGCCGTCGTCGTCGCCGGTGCACAGGCAGGCCTGGCCGAGCACTTTGTCACGCGGCGTGCCGAGGATCTGCGATAAGGCGGCGTTGATGTAGATCAGCCGGCAGTCGTCGGGGCCGGCGGCAGCGATGAAAATGCCGTTGACGCTGGATTCGATGGCCCGGTCGCGCAGGGCAATGGCGCGCTTGTCGGCGTGTATGTAGGTGTCCAGGGTCAGTCCGAGGTCGAGCATGACGACCTTGAGCAGGGCGTCGAAAGTCGGGACAAAAGTGGAGAAATCTTCGCCGCTCGCCGTCCAGGTCGCTTTCAGCATGTCGGAGAGGTACTTGCGAAAGGCGCCGACATACCATTTCGGGGTCAGGCCAATGCGTGCATGGGTCATGCCGACCCGTAACCGACCGTCGACGTAGGCATTGCCATAATCGCCGTCGGTCAGGCTGGCGAAATAGCGGCCATGGGCGGCCTTCAGGCGGGCGACGGTGGCCTCGTCGGGAAGCAGGGCGGCCAGCTCCGGCAACTGGCGCAGGTATTCGTAGAAGCCGTCGGCAAAGCCGTTCTGCGCCGCCGCCAGCTGGCCGCGGATGCTGCGCAAGCGTTCCGCGTCGGCTTCGGTCAGTTCAAGAAAGGCCTTGCGCGCCTCGATCTCGGCGGCATCGATACCCATCTCGGCAGCAATGTCGTCTACCGCGCCTGGCATCGTTGCCTGCGTCCCCTGTTGGCAACTCATGGTGCCACCTTCCGTCCCGGGCCGTGAGCCAGGATACGTTCCATGCCGGCCATTACCGTCAGGTTGGCGTCCTCCATCCGGGTCAGGGCATCCAAAGCGCCGGCGAAGTCGCCGCTACGGTAGCGCTCGACGGCTTGCCGGGCCTGGTCGTGCACCGCCTTGTGCGGCGCTTCCATTTCGCGATAGCCGGGCAGGCGCGAAAACTCAGCACGGCCTTCGCCCTCGTAATACCAGCGGCCGAGGCGGCATTCGGTTTCGTCCGGTAGATCGGTCGGCTTGAGATCGGAAAGACCGAGCAGGACCTTGTAGACCTCAAGCTTCAGCGTCAGCTCCTCGATATTGGCCAGCTCGGCGTTGGCCAGGCGGGACGATGAGGCGATGCTGTCCTGCATGTGCTGGGAGAGGCCGAGCAAGCGCTGCATGCTGCGCATGGCAGCCTCGCTTTCGGCGCCCTGGCTGGCGGCGCTGCCCGCTCCGATGTCCATGATCGCCTTGGCCTGGCCGGTTTCCTGCTGGATGCCAGTGACCAGACCGCCGATTTCGGTGGTCGCCTTGGCGGTCCGTTCGGCCAGTTTGCGGACTTCGTCGGCGACCACGGCAAAGCCACGTCCAGCTTCGCCGGCCCGCGCCGCCTCGATGGCGGCATTGAGCGCCAGCAGATTGGTCTGTTCGGCGATTTCCTTGATCAGCTGGACGATGCCGCCGATTTCTCCGGCCCGCCGCGAGAGGTCTTCGACGCTGTTGCCGGCGGCGCTGATGCGCTCGAACATGGCATGCAGGTTGGTGGCAATTTGCTCGAAGGCGGCGCGGTTCGCGTCGGACTCGGTGGCCGCCGTCAGCGCCTTGGTCGAATCCTCGGTCAACTGGCTGGACAGCCCGGAAAAGGACAAGCGGATGCCGGCCAGGGATGCGCCGAAGCGGGGAATGTTGCCGAGCACACCGTCAAGGAGCGTCTGACGTTTCCGGAGTTCCTGTTGCGTGCCCTCGGCCTGGGCAAGGCAGGCCTGGGTGGCGCCCAGTTCCGCCTGCAGCGCAGCGGCGCGCGCCTGCAAGGCGGTATTCTCGGCCAGGGCCGCGGCCAACTCGCGTTTGGTGTTGCTGCCGAACATGGGGCACCTCTTTTCCTGGATGGTTAATAGTTGAGTAATTTGCTTCGGTATTGGTGGCGCGCCCATGACCGGAATCAAAATTGCCAGGGCGCTTGCCTGGGGAAAAAATAAAGCCGGCACGCAGGCCGGCTTTATTGCCCCGGCACGGAGAATTACTTGAGCGACAGCACCCAGTCGGCCAGACGCTTGGCTTCGGCCTCGGTGACGTTGTTCGGCGGCATCGGGATTGCGCCCCAGGCGCCCTTGCCGCCAGCCTTGATCTTGGCCGCCAGCATGGCGGCCGCGGTCTTGTCGTCCTTGTATTTGGCGGCGACTTCCTTGTAGCCTGGGCCGACCAGCTTCTTGTCGACGGCATGGCAGGACATGCAGTTCTTGGCCTTGGCCAGCGGCAATTCGTCGGCCGCATAGGCCTGGCCGGCGGTGGTGATGGTTGCCGTGGCAAGCAGGGCAGCATGGATGAGTTTCATGGTTCACTCCGTTTCGTGGGTTGGGGGGTAAAGCAAGTGATGGCCTGCGAGGTGCGGGCCAGAGCAGTAAGCGTCGCCGGCAAAGGCCAGCGGCAGCGACCTACATCTTTTCGTCATGGCTGGCGCCGCCGCTCAGGTCGACCATGTCGATGGTGACGCCGGCGAAGGGCAACACCTTGCCGCCGTACTTTCCGGCGAAGCTGCGGGCGTCGGCCTCGCGGGCGAAGGAGGGGACGGTTGGGCCCATCGAGCCGCGGCGCGGGCTGCCAATCACATAGAAAGCGGTTTTGGCGTCGATCCACTGACCTTCCGGACGATTCCAGTCGGCCTTGCCCATGTCCTGGGTGTAGATCGCGGCAATGCGCTTCTTCTGCTCCGGGCGCAGGAAAATGGCGAACATTTCCCGGGTGTCGCAAAAGAAATCCGGTTCGCCCTGGTCGTAGTGAATCTGCGCCTTGGGGCCGGGGAAATCGAGCAGCACCATGCCATCCAGCGCGCAGGCAGTGTCGGCGGCAATTTCCTGCGGTTGCACCGGCTTGGCCGGTTCGCCGCAGGCGGTGAGGAGCAGGGCTCCGAGCAGCATGGGCAGCAACCGGATGCCGGCCTGCCGGGTTGAATTGAGACGTCTCATTTGAACCTCCAGGTGGCCACCCCGAGTGGCGCAATGATCCAGAACACCATGGCGCTACCAAGCAGCCACGGATTGGCCAGGGTTTCGGGGAAAACCGTGGCCAGGCCGTAGATCCGGCGCACATCCTCGAACCCGAAAATATTCAGGATGCGGAAAATGTCGGCCGGGTTGAGCATGAGCAGCACCGGGAAGAAGTTCAGGTTGAACTTGCCCTCGCTGACCACCAGCAGGCCGAGCAGCAGCAAGTCGTAGACCAGCACGTAGAAGAACCACAGCGCGATGGCGATGCCGCTGGCCCGCATGCGGTCCTCGGCGAGTACCGAGACCATCACCGCCAGGCTGAGGAAGCACAGGCTCAACAGGAAGGCGCTGAACACGAAGCCGGCGTAGTGGAACAGCGCATCGCCGCCCAACTGGTAGTACAGCAGCAGCCCGGCCAGGCCAAAGCCGCCGACGGTGGCGAGGGCGAGCGCCCCGGCCAGGCCGGTGAATTTGCCGATCAGCACTTCGAAGCGGGTGATCGGCATCGACAGCAGCAGGTCGAGCGAGCCGCGCTCGCGCTCGGCAACGATGGCGTCGTAGCCAAGGATCAGCGCGATCAACGGCACCAGGTAAATGACCAGGCTGACCAGGCTGGCGATGGTGACGTCGATGTTGCGCCAGCCGACGGCCCCCTGCTGGGCGGCGCCGAAATAGGCGATGACCAGCGCGAAGACAGTGAATACCAGGGCGACGGCCAGCACCCAGCGGTTGCGCAGGCGGTCACGGAATTCCTTGCCGGCGACGACGCCGATCTGGCCGAACTCGATGCCGCTCATGGCGTTTCCTCCGCATAGCCCAGGAAGACGTCTTCGAGGGAGGGTTCATGCACGTCGATATCGACGATAGCCGGGCCGGCTGCGGTCAACGCCGCCAAGACGGCCATTTTTGCCTGCCGCGGGCAGGTGAAGCGGGCGCTGCCGGCGCGGGTTTCGATGCTGACAATGCCCAGACTGCCGAGCACACGCCGCACGCTATCTTCGTCGCCAGGGCGGAAACCGACGTGCAGCGTCAGCGGCAGATCCTGTCCTTCGCGCAGCGCCTGCATCGTGCCCAGCGCCTGGATGCGCCCACTGCGCATCAGCGCCAGGCGATCAACGCGCTGCTGGATCTCGGCCAGGATGTGCGAAGTCAGCACGACGGTGACGCCGCCTTGGCGTAGCTCGGCGAGCATGCGATAGAAATCGAGGATGCCTTGCGGGTCGAGGCCGTTGGTCGGCTCGTCGAGAAAGAGGAGGCGCGGGTTACCCAACAGTGCCTGGGCGAAACCGAGGCGCTGACGCATGCCTTTCGAGTAGTTGCGCACGCGCTGACTGGCTGCATCGGCCAGGCCGACCCGCGCCAGCAGGGCAGGGCAAGTGCTACGGTCGACGCCTTTCAGGCGGGCAAAAAAGTGCAGGGTTTCGAGGCCGCTCAGGTTGTCGTAGAGGGCGAGGCTTTCCGGCAGGTAGCCGATAGTCCGGCGTACCTCGCGGAAGGCGGCGCCACGCACGGCCTGGCCACCGATGTAAATCTCTCCGGCGCTGGCCGGCAGCAGGCCGAGCATCATCCTGAATAGCGTCGTCTTGCCGGCACCGTTGTGGCCGATCAGGCCGAACAGTTCGCCGGCGCCGACGGTCAAATCGACGCCATCGACGGCGTTGACCGCGCCGTAGCGTTTGCGCACGCCGCGGATTTCAATGAGCTTGTCGGTCAATCCACTGGCTCCAGTCGGGGTTCAAGGGTTGCATGCGCGGCTGCTTGTCCACGATGCTCGTGCTGCGTAGCAGCGGGAACTGGCGGGCGATCAGGCGCAGGCTGTGCACGGCGGGGCTGTTGAGCAGCAGCTTGACCAGCGGATATTTCCAGGTCAGCCGGTCCACCAGGTCGTTGGCTTCGTAGGGCACGTCGCCGATGCCGTCGCCGTTGGCGTCCCAGCCGGCGTAATTGCTCCAGTAATTGCCCAGCTTCTTGCCCCAGAGCTCGTCGCGGGTCGCGACATAGCGCACCTGTTCGCGGTTCTGGATGAAGTCGTTGCCGTCCACATCGTTATGGATGGAACCGGCCCAGACGTGGGCGCCAACCCGGTTGGCGATTACCCGATTGCCTTTGAGCACGTTGTATTCGGCGTCGTAGATGAAGAAACCGCGGCCGTTGCCGGCAACGACGTTGTTCTCGATCAGCGAATCCTGGATGGTGCGCAGCATGATGCCGTGATCGCTGTTGCCCCAGGCCCGGTTGTTGCGAACCACCTGGCGCCGCACTTCCATCAGCGCCAGACCGCCGCGGTTGAGATAGCTCTCGTTGTCTTCCCACAGGTTGTCGTTGGAGTTCATGTAGTGGCTGCCATAGCGCAGGTGATGCATGCGATTGCCGCGAAATACCGCGTGGTGCGAAACGTCGACGTAAATGCCGTCGCGGGCGAAGCTGATGTGGTTGCCGATGATTCGGGCGCCGGTCGTGTTGAAGAGCTGGATACCATTGCCGCGCCGGGCCGACGACAGGTCGCGCTTGCCGGTAATCAGGTTGTTGCTGACTTCCGGATCCTTCAGCTTTTCGAGCCAGATGCCGAACAGGTTGTAGACCAGCGCGTTGTTCTGGATGGCAACCCGGTGCGAGCCCGGCTCGACGTAGATGCCGGCATTCTGGGCGGTCAGGTCGGCGCCGCTGTCGCGGACGATGAAGCCTTCAATCAACACATCAACCGATCTGACCCGGATGACATCGCCGCGTTCGCCGCCGGACAGCGTTGGGCGGTCGACGCCAATCAACCGCAGCGGCTTGTCGATGACCAGCTGCTCTTCGTAATAGCCGCGCTGCACCCGCACCGTATCGCCGGCCCGGGCAGCCTGGATTGCGGCGCTGATCGAGCCGCCGGGTGCGACCGGCCATTCGGCGGCCACCAGCGGCACGGCGAAGAGCAAGAACAGGGTGGCGGCGACGGTCTTCATTAAGACACTCAGGGCACGACCTTGATCGGAATGTAGTAGCCGTCGTCGCCGATGGGGGTCAGTTCGATACCGCTTTTTGTCCGTCGCCGGCGTTCCTGCGAGAGAGGCGGGCAGGTGTGGGCGTCGTAGTAGAGAATCTGGCATTCCAGGCAGAGCAGGCACTCGCGCTGGTCGATGTGGCCGTCGTCGGCGATGGCCAGCGAGCCGCAGCCCTTCTGGCAGGCGTGGCAGGTCGTGCACTCTTCCTTGCGCTTCAGTTTGATGAAACGGAAGGTGGTCGGAATGGCCAGCCCGGCGCCGAGCGGGCACAGGTATTTGCAGAAGGGGCGTTCGATGAACAGTCCGAGGACGAACAACGCCAGCCAGTACGCAACGAAAGGCCAGGCGCGGTTCCAGAAACCGCCGACCAGGAAGGTCGACTTGAAGGGCTCGACCTCGGCCATTTTCTCGGCCAGGGCGATGTCGTAGAAAGACACGCCGACGAGCAGGGCGAAGACGCCGTATTTGACCCAGCGCAGCCGGTTATGCCAGGGCATCGGCAGATGGAACTGGAAGCGCTTCAGGCCGAGCGCGCCGGCAATCTTGAAAGACAGTTCGGACAGTGAGCCGTAGGGGCAGAGCCAGCCGCAGAACAGGCCACGCCCCCAGAGAAAGATCGTGGCGGCGATAAACAGCCAGAAAATGAAAATCAGCGGGTCGGACAGAAAGAGTTCCCAACGCCATTGGTAGACCAACGAATGAAACCAGGTCATGACATGGGTGATGCTCGGCTGGGCCATCGCAAAGAAGCCGACGAAGCCGATGCTCATCGTCCAGATCGCATATTTTGGAATAGAGACCCAGCGCTTGTCCTTTCGGCTGGCCTTGCGCACGAGCCAGTCACGGCTGGCGTAAATGCCGGCGGTGGCAGCGAGGAGCAGCACGAAGAGGGCAATTTCCAGCTTTTTGCCGCGCCAGACCTGCACCCAGGTCGGGTCGGGGCGGATCACCGTCGGTCGGCCGCCTTCCAGATAGCGCTCGGGCAGCCAGTATTCGCGCTCGAAATTGGCGAAAGTCTTGCTGCCGGTTTGCCGGTCCACCTTGTTGGCTAGGAAGACCAGGCTCCACGGGTAGGCGGCGCTGAAATTGCTGCCGCGCAGGATGAAGATGCCCGATTCCTTGTAGGCCGGCGCGTCGGTGGCGGCGACGTTGTATAGGTTGAGGTAGTCGGTGTCGCGGAAGGTGTGGCTGTCGAGTTCTTGGGCAACCTGGATGCGGTCGTAAATGCCGCCACGCACGAAGCCGGAACCCTTGAACGAGGCGGACCCGTTGGCGACGATGAAAATGGCGTGTTCGTCCGGCTTCAGATCGGCCATCAGGCGCTTCCAGCCGGCCTCGCCGAGAATGCTGCGGCCGACGGCGGGGGCGTTCAGATAGCCAAAATACAGGTCAATGACCGGTTGACCGTGGGATTCGATGCCCAACTCGTCCGGTTGTACTGTCAGATGCTGGACGCTGCCTTCATCGACCAGGGTTTTCCAGTCGAGCTGGCCGCTCTGTGCGGTAAAGCGGGCCGGTGGCCTGGGCACCGACTTGACGATGCCGACCTGCTTGGCGATGGCATAGGCGCTGCGCATGATCACCTGGTTCTCGGCGATGACGGTGACCGTGGCGCCGCTGATGGCGTTGAGGCCGATGCGCTCGTCGCCGGCCGACGATTTGCCGATCTCCACCTTGGCCCCGGCGAACTTGCCGAGATACTGGGCGATGAACTTGTCCAGCTCGCTTTCCGGGATGCCCACCAGCAGGATCGGTTCGCTGTGCTTGAGGATGCGCACGCCGGAAATGATGCCCTTGGCGTCCATGCCGATCAGCGTGATCATCGGCTTGCCGGAGTAGGCTGGAATATCGACGATGTCGGTGGACAGGAAGACGTAGCCGATGATCCGGCGCTGCCCGTCGACGCTCCGGTAGGCCTCGACATAGCTGGGACGACCCTGGCGAACGGAAAAGCCCTCGGCACCGGGCATCACTTCCCGGCACGGGGCGTAGGTGCAGAGGTCGGGATCGGTGAATAGCTGCGGCGGCAGCGGCGCGTCGTAGGAACTGGCGTAACTCAGTACGGACATGCACAGTCCGACGAACAGGGGCAGGATGACTGCCAGGAAACGAGGCAACTTCATGATTGAGCCATAGGTGAGGGGAGCAACGGGGGGAGGGAGTCCCGCCGCCCCCCTCGGGGAGGAACAACTATGGCCGATCAGCCCTCGACAATCATGCGGCCGCGCATTTCCAGGTGCAGGGCATGGCAGAAGTGCGTGCAGTAGTACCAGAACACCCCGGGGCGCTCGACCTTGAAGGTGACCGACTTGGTTTCCTGCGGACCGACGATCATGTTGATGTCGTGGCCTTCGACGGCAAAACCATGGTGCAGGTCTTCGACCTTGTCGTGATTGGTGAGCACGATGGTGACTTCGTCGCCCTTCTTCAGCACGAATTCCGACGGGGTGAAGGTCGGTGCCACCGACATGATGCGTACCGTCACCTTGTTGCCGCTGCGCTTGACCCCGGTATCGTCGAAGCCCTTGATGTGGATGGGCGAGTCTTCGAGGGTGTAAATCTGCTTGGTCTTGATGATGTCGCGGCGGACGATGATTGCGTCGTGCGGTTCCGGATGGGCGGTGTGATCGTGCAGCAGCTCCATCTTGTCGCCGCTGATGTCGATCAGCTGTTCGGTTTCGACGTGCAGCGGCCCGACCGGCAGGAAACGGTCCTTCGAGAACTTGTTGCCGGACATGAAATACCGGCCGTCGGCTTCCTTGGTTTCGCCCATCGAGGCGTAGCTGTGGCCTGGCTGGTAGTGCACATCAATCCGGTCAAGCACCACCTTGACCTGTTTGTCGCCCTTGTACTGGGCGATGGCGGCGGCAACATTCCATTTCACCACCTGGCTGTCGAGGAAGAGCGAGGTGTAAGCATTGCCCTTGTTGTCGAAGCCGGTGTGCAAGGGGCCGAGGCCGATTTCCGGTTCGCCGACGACGCAGTCCATGGTTTCCTTGAGCTCGCCGTTGAACCATTTGAGAACAAGCGCATGCTCGATCACGGTGGCGGTCGGCGACAGTTTGCCGGCGCAGACGTAGTACTTGCCGTCCGGTGAAATGTTGACGCCGTGCGGGTTCTTGGGCACCGGCACATAGCAGGTCAGGGCCGTCTTCGGGTCCTTGTTGGCTTCCCGCGTGCCATCGACCACCGGTACCTTGGAATCGCCGATGGTGACAGTCTTGCCGGCCTTGACGGCGGCTTCGATGCGCTCGACGTTGAAGAAGATGCAGGCATCCTTTTCGGAGGACATCATGTCGGCGAAGACCTGACCGTTTTCGGTGTTGTAGCTGTTCAGGGCGGCCAGCTTGCCGTCGTAGGAGGTGGCGCAGAGGTCCATGTTGCCGTCGATCCTGACCTGCCAGCGCACGGCCATGCTTTCGGCGTCGACGCAGGTCAGCAGGCAGCCGTAGTGCGTGCCGTTCTGCCAGTCCTTGGGCGTGTTGGGCAGCGGGACGTGGAATTCGGCGCCGCAGAACACGCGCGTGGTGTGGTTGATGGCGGCGTCGACCGGGTCGCGCTTGTCCGGGAAAATGCCGTGGAAGCCCTGGACGTTGGGAATCTCGGTGATCTTGTCCGTTTCCAGGTAATCGCCCCGAATGCGAGCCAGACGGTTGTTGATCTTGTCGTTGATCCAGAAGTATTTGCCGTCGTAGGTGCCGTCGGTGTACGAGCCGTGGACGTGGTGCGTGTCGCCGGTGTGGTACTTGAGGCTGCCATCCGCCTTGGTGCCAAGAATCTTCTTCGATTCGTTGGTGATGCCCCAGCCCGACATCGGGTCCATGTTGAACACCGCGATGCGTTTGAGCGTGCGGCCGGACGGCACGCCGATGATGCGGGCTTCACCCGAGTGGCCGCCACTTGAAATCAGGTAATAGTCGTCGAGTTGCCCCGGCTTCACCTCGCCCTTGGCGTGGGCTGGGGCGTTGGCGATCGGGTTGGGGGCGGCGGCTGGTGGCGCCTGCTCGGCCTTGTTACAGCCGGCCAAGCCCAACCCTACGCCGGCGATACCCGCCATGCTGGCGGTGTTGAGGAACTTCCGGCGGCCGTTGTCCAGCGGCGTTTCGGTCTTGGTGTCATCTGACATGCGGCACTCCGTAGTGGATTCATCAGTCTTCCAATGATCCACTCAGGGTTGGTTGCCGTATGTCGGATAAGACACACAAAGCATTGCCGATTTCTTGATTCGGCGTATTTCTTGGACTCAGATCAAAATGCGTAATTCACAGTGTGGTCAGGCCGTGCTGGAGCGCAAATTTGACCAGCGCTGGCAGATCGCCGATACCCAGCTTCTGCATCATGCGACTGCGATAGGTGTCCACAGTCTTCGGTGAGATATTGAGTTGGCGGGCGATGTCGATGCCCGAACTGCCTTCAACCAGTAATTGCAGGATTGCCCGCTCGCGCTGGCTCAGGGATTCCAGCGGGCTTTCCACGGCGCGTTTTCGAATATAGTCGTCGACCACCGATTCGGTGATCTTCTGGCTCAGGTAGCGCCGGCCGCCATGCACCGTGCGCACAGCATCGACCACCTCATTGCCGGCCGACTCCTTGCGCAGGTAACCCAGAGCACCCGCCTGCAGCGCCCGGAAAACATGTTCGACGGTCGAGTGCATCGACAGCATGATGATCTTTGCCGTCTCCTGTTTTTCCATGATCCGGACGGTGGCGTCGGTACCGTTGAGTACTGGCATGGCAAGATCCATGAGCACGACATCCGGCTTTAATCGAATCGCGGCGTCGACGGCCTCGCGGCCATCGGACACTTCGCCGATGACGCGAATGTCCGACTGATTTTCAAGTAGCAGTCGCAAGCCATCGCGAACCACTGCGTGATCGTCGGCGATGAGTACAGTAATGGTCATGCGGTTTCCTGGTGACTGTTGGGTATCGTTATAAGGACGATTGTCCCACGCTCATCCCCGGGCACGATACGCATCGCCGCACCAATGGTGCGTGCTCGTTCGGCCATGATGGCAAGTCCCCAACCGCTGCCAACCGCTGGCTGGCTTTGTCGTTCCCGCGAGATGCCGATACCGTTGTCACGAATCGTCAATTCGATGCTGCCTGCTGTCTGCCTCAGGTTGACCGTCACCTCGGTAGCTTGGGCATGTTTGGCTACGTTGATCAGCGCTTCCTGAACGATGCGAAATAGTGTTGTCTCGACTTTGCCTGTCAGGCGGGGAAGCCCTTCACAGGCGGCGTATCGGAAAATGATGCCAGTACGCCCGGAAAACTCCTCGCCATGCCAGCGTAGCGCAGTGTCCAGCCCGTACTGCTCCAGCAGGGCGGGATGCAATTCTTCCATGACGCCGCGTACGATCTCCGTTGTTTGTTCCACCAAGGCCAGGGCATCCTTGATTCTTGACTGAGCCGCCGGCAGCGCTGCGGGCGTCAGTTGATCCGGGAGCAGTGCAAGGTTGAGGTTCAGACTCATGTTCAGTGCCGACAGATTCTGCCCGATGCGGTCGTGCAATTCGGTCGCCAGCACTTTGCGCTCGGCGTCCTGCACCGTAACCAACTGCTTGCTCAGCGCCTCAAGACGCGAGGTGTAGTCAATGATGGTCGCTTCAGCTTCCTTGCGTTCGGCTATTTCGACTTCCAGTTTCTGATTGGCTGTGCGCAAAGCTTCGGTACGCTCCTCAACTTGTTGTTCCAGCTTGCGGCTATTTTCAGTGCGCTCCGCTTCCAGTTTCCGCCGGAAGTATTCCAGGCTGACCACGACCCAGATCAGCAGGGCGAAAAGCAGACGATTGGACTGCCCAACCCAGACCACGCCATCGTTCGGGTGGATTTCCAGTTTGATGCCGGCGAGGAGCGGTCCAAGCACGGCAATGATCAGCAACACACGACTGGGCGCACCGACGCCGATGGCGAACAGGGCCACCAACAGGTAGAAGAAGGGGACCGCCAGGCCCAGTGGCGTCTGCAGGTCGATAGCGAATATCACGACCATCGCCACGGCGATCGTTGGATTGATTAGAACCCGGGGCTTGCAATATGACATGGAGGTCGACAGGGCAAAAAGGACACTGGTCTGTACGTTCTCCAGTGTCTGATATTCGAAGGCCCGTCATTGTTCCATCAAACGAAATAGACTGCGTAGTAGCAAGCAATAAATAGCCTTCCCCGCGATCCGCTGCTCATGCCGGCGGTGTTGCGTGCCGCAGGGGGGCGGCTGAGTCAGCCCGTTCAGGCCGGCTTGCGCAGCAGATCGACGCGCTGCGGGTTGAGAAAGGTCGCCCCGGTCGGGCCGAGGTAGGGCATGAATTTTTCGCGCACTTGCCGGTAGAGTTCCGGCGATAGCTGGTGGTTGGTGTGGGTGACGCGGATCATGCGGGCTTCGAATTGCTCGAAATCGTCGAACTGGCTGCGCGTATTGAAGAACAGCTGCTTGTCCAGCGCCAGGCACCCACTGTCCACCGCCCGGCAGATCGCCGCGAAGGCCTGTTCGCGGACCACTTTCTCGTCGTGGAACAGACGGATGATGTCGTTGAATTCCCCGGCATAGACCGGCTCGGAAATCCAGGTCAGCCCGCCCGGCTTGAGGACACGGGCGATCTCGTCGAGCGCCCGGTCCATCGCCGGTGGCGGCACATGGTGCAGCGATTTCAGCATGACGACGATGTCGAAACTGGCGTCCTCGGCCGGAATGGCTTCGGCGCCGCCGTGGCGGAAGTGCACGTTGGGCAGCGGCGGGGCGGCCAGGTTGCGGGCATGCTGGATGGCATCGACTTCGAGGGCAACGATTTCGCGGACGCCGCCGCATTCGGCCAGCGTGCGGGTCTTCTCGGCCCGGCCGCAGCCCAGCTCGAGGACGCGGGCGCCAGCGAAGGGCAACTCGCCGAGCATCAGTTTCACTTCGTTGTGCAGCGTGGTCTGGGTGGGATCGGCGATGTGCATGGCCTGGGCGCAGGTAATGGCGAGCGGCCAATATTAACAGAAGCTGATTTACTCGCGCAGCAGCGCTTCCCGGCCGCTAGTCGCGCCGGGCGCCGTTCAGTTCAGGAACAGGTCGGGCTGCGGCTGGTCGAGGTTGGCGCACTTGACGGTCAGGCGGACGTTGCGGCCCTGGCGACCGATGGCCTCGACCACCATGTAGCCTTTGCAGCCTTCGGCCACGATCATGACGTTGCGCGTCTGGGCGCGGGTGCGGCCAACGTAGGTGGCCAGGGTGCCGGGGTGCGGGGTCCATTTGCTCATGTTTGCGGTTAACGGCCGCTGGCGGCCGATCTTGAGGGCAATCCGCATTCTTGCGCTAAGCTGGGCGCCCGTTTCCACCTGCCCGTGATGAAAGGGTCCATCGATGTCCGACGCCTATCCGCAACGTATCGTCTGCCTGACCGAAGAGCCGACCGAAATTCTCTATGCCCTCGGCGAGAGCGCGCGGATCGTCGGCATCTCGGGCTTTACCGTGCGACCGGCCCGGGCGCGCAAGGAAAAACCCAAGGTGGCCGCCTTCACCAGCGCCAAGGTGGACGACATCCTGCGCTTGCAGCCGGACCTGGCGATCGGTTTTTCCGACATGCAGGCCGATATCGCCCAGGCGCTGATCAAGCACGGGGTTGATGTGTGGATCAGCAACCACCGTTCGGTCGACGGCATCCTTGCCTACATTCGCCGGCTCGGCGCGCTGGTCGGGGTGTGGGAGAAAGCCGGGCAGTACGCCGGGACGCTCCAGGCCAACGTCGACCAGGTGCGCGCCGCCTCGGCCAACCTGCAGCGCCGCCCGCGCGTCTATTTCGAGGAGTGGGACGAACCGCAGATCAGCGCCATCCGCTGGGTGTCGGAACTGATCGCCATCGCCGGCGGCGACGACATCTTTCCGCAGCGGGCCGCGGCCAGCCTGGGGCGCGACCGCATCATCGCCGACCCCAACGAAGTCGTCGCCCAGGCGCCGGACATCATCATCGGCTCGTGGTGCGGCAAGAAATTCCGCCCGGAGCGGATTGCTGCCCGGCCCGGCTGGTCGGCCATTCCCGCCGTGCGCGACGGCGAACTCCACGAAATCAAGTCGCCGCTCATCCTGCAACCGGGACCGGCGGCCCTGACCGACGGCCTGGCGGCGTTACAGGAGATCATTCACGGCTGGTCGGCGCGCACCGCCGCGCGGCCGCAGGCCGGCTGCGTTCAATAGCCGGCCCAGGGCAGGGGAGGCGCGACCAGGCGGCGCCCGGCATCGCCGGCGACGCGGCCGAAACGCGGGTTGCCGCTCGCCCAGTCGCGTTGTGCCCGGGCGATCTCGTCCTTGCTGAAGCCGACGAAATTCCACCACATTAGCACCGGCTCGCCGAAGGGTTCGCCGCCGAGCAGCAGAAGACGGCTGTCGGGCGCCAGTTCGAGGTCGATCCGCTCGCCGCCGCTGCCCAGATAGGCGAACTCGTCGCTGGCGAAGCGCTCGGCGCCGATCCGCAATTCACCCGCCAGCGGCAGCAAGCCGTACTCGAAGGCCGGGTCAAGTGGCAGCGCGAGGCTCCCGCCGGCGGGGCTGTGGAGATCGAGGCCGAGCAGCGGCGAGCGGAAATCGCCGGCCATCGTCCGCCCGGCGAAACGGCCGGCCAGCAGGGTGAAATGGGTGCCCGCGTCGGTCCAGCGGGGCAACTCGGCGTAGTGCGCGAAGGCCGGCGGGCAGTCGGCATCGGCGGCTGGCAGGGCGATCCACAGTTGCACCGCGTGCAGCCGTTGCCCGTCCTGCGGCGAGTCCTCGCTGTGGGCGACGCCGCGTCCCGCCGTCATCAGGTTGACCTGGCCGGGACGGATCAGCTGTGCGCTGCCCAGGCTGTCGCGGTGCAGCAACTCGCCGTCGATCAGCCAGGTGAAGGTTTGCAGGCAGGTGTGTGGATGGGGGGCGACGTGCAGGCCCTGGCCGGCCGCGAAGTGCACCGGTCCCAGGTGATCGACGAAGCACCAGGCACCGACCATGCGCCGTTGCCGGCTGGGCAAGGCTCGCCGGACCGTCAGGCCGTCGCCGAGGTCGGATGGGCGGCTGGCGATGCGCTGGATGGGGTTCATGATCTTCTCCTGCGGGTTCGGGGCAAAGGCAAGCTGCTCTCTTTCACCTTAGCACCGCCGCGGCGGACGGCGCACTTTTCGCGCCCGCCGCGGTCGAAGCCAAGTGCCGTGCCCGACAGTTTTCTCAGTGCATTCCGCCCGCGTGGCGAAGGGAGACGACGATGTCCAATTCGATCAAGTTGTTGATGCTGTCCTTCTTCACCGCCGTCCTCGGCGAGGCGGTGTTCTTCGTGCTCATCGACCCGCAAACCCTCTACCTCTTCGGCCAGCCGGTGGACTGGCGGCCGCTGGCGGTCTATTCCGGTGGCTTCTTCATGTTCTGGGGCCTGACCGCGCTGACCGCCGCACTGGTCGCCCTAATGCTAAAACCCGGCAAAGAGGTTAACCGGGAGCCGGTAAAGCGGAGCCGCCATGCCCAAGCGGGGCAATTACGCTCGCTCTAACCAGCCGGCTGCGGCCAGCGATCAGAGCGCGGTTTGCCCCGGTTCCGGGTTATCCGCCCGGTTCAGCCATTCCTCAAGAAACTCGACACAGACCCTGACCTTGGCCGACGTTGACAGGCGCGACGACGACACCGCCCAGACGTCGACTTCCTGGGCGTAGTCGGGCAGCAGGTGGATGAGGTCGCCGCGGGCCAGGCTCGGGCCGACATCCCACAGCGAACGGAGGATGATGCCATGGCCGGCGATGGCCCATTGGTGGGCGATTTCGCCATTGTTGACGGACAGCGGGCCGCCGATCTTGACCACCTCCGGGCCCTGCGGGCCGTGCAGGGTCCATTGGCCGAACTGGAAGTCGCGTTCGCGGATGACAATGCAGCGGTGGTCGCTCAACTCGGTCAGGCGGCGCGGCGTGCCGTGGCGGGCCAGGTAGGCCGGGGCGGCGCACAGCACGCGGCGGTTGCGGCCGAGGCGGCGCGAGATCAGGTTGGGTTCGGTCACCGCGCCGATCCGGATATCCAGGTGAAAGCCTTCGCCGATCAGGTCCACAGGCCGGTCGAGCAGTTCCAGCTCGATCTCCAGCGCAGGGTAGCGCAGGGCCAGCGCCGACAGCGCCGGGCCGATCTTGTTGCGGCCGAAGCCGGAACTGGTGCACAGGCGCAGCAGGCCGCTCGGCTCGGCGCGGGCGGTGGACACCGCTTCGCCCATCTGGTCGACGTCGTCGAGGATGCGCTGTGCCCACTGGTGCACGATGTCGCCCTGTTCGGTCAGGCTGACCCGGCGCGTCGTCCGGTGCAGTAGGCGGGCTTGCAGGCTGTCTTCGAGCAACGCAATGCGCTTGCTGACGTAGGCGTTGGAAACGCCCAGTTCGCGGGCGCTGGCGGCGAAGCTGCTTTTTTTGACGACGGTGCAGAAGAGCTGGAGGTCGTCGAGCAGGGGTTTATTATTCACGATTCGTGTTCTGTGATGTCACGGATTGGCTGATTGTATGCCTGATTGTTTCCAGTATCCTCGCCGCTTTCAACGCCACCCCGACCAAGCGATGACCATCGACCTGAGCGCGCTCCTCCTGCCCCTGTTGCTCGGCGCCACCCTCGGCTGGATCGGCGGCCTGCTCGGCATCGGCGGCGGCATCATCGCCATTCCCATCCTGACCATGGGTTTCGGCATGAGTCAGCAACTGGCGCAGGGCACGGCGCTGGTCATGCTGACGCCGAACGTGCTGCTCGCCTTCTGGCGCTATCGCCAGCGCAATCCGCTGCCCTGGCCGACCATCGCGCTGCTCGGCGCCGCCGTGCTGGTCGCCACCTGGCCGGCCGCCCGGCTGGCCGTGCTGCTCGATTCGCGACTCCTGATGATCGGTTTCGCGCTGTTTCTGGTCGGCCTGGCCGTTTATTTTCTGTGGGGCAGCCGGCGCGCTGCCCCGGCGCTCGATCCGGCCAAGGCCTGGAACGAGCGCTGGCTGCCCGGCGTCGGCCTGATCAGCGGCTTGTTCACCGGCTTGTTCAGCGTCGGTGCCGGCATCGTCGCGGCGCCCCTCCTAGTCCGCTGTTTCGGCCGCCGCCAGGCCGTGGCGCAGGGCATCGCGCTGGCCGTCGTCGTCCCCGGCGCGCTGGTCTCGCTGGGCATCTACGGCCAGGCCCGCCTGGTCGACTGGCCAACCGGCCTGTTGCTGGCGGTCGGCGGCATGAGCACGGTGTCGTCCGGCGTGGCCTGGGCGCATCGCCTGCCGGAAAGAAAACTGCGCCGATTTTTTGCCCTGATGTTGCTGTTGACCGCAGCGATGTTGATCCGCACCGGCATCGGCGGCTAATTTTTGCGAAAATGGCGGCCTTTCTCCGCGAGCCGCCTTATCGTGTTTCGTACTCTCGTGCCCTTGTTCGAACCCTGTTGCCTGCCCGTCCGCCGGGCCAGCGCCCAGCCGAATCGCGCCTGATGGACGGTAACTCCCGTTTCATCAGCAGCGCCCAGGACGGGCCGCATCGCGACCTGGAAGCCCTGGTGCGCCGGCACCTCGCGCATCCGTTCCGCAAGCCGATTGCCGACTACAACCGCGACGCCTTCGCCGCCGGGCTGGCCGCCTGGGAAGGGTTCGGCCGGGCCGCGCCGCTCATTCTCGACGCCGGCTGCGGCGTCGGCTGGAGCACGCAGCGCATCGCCGAAAGCTTTCCCGATCATTTCGTTTTCGGCGTCGACCAGTCGGTCGACCGCATCAGTCGTGGCAAACCCCTGCCGCTGCCGGCCAATGCCGTGCTGCTCCGGGCCGATCTGGTCGATTTCTGGCGCCTGCTGGCCGAGCAGGGCATCAAGCTGGCCCGCCACTACAACCTCTACCCTAACCCCTGGCCGAAAATCGGCCACCTCGCCCGGCGCTGGCAGGGGCACGCGGTGTTCCCGGTCTGGCGCGAACTGGGCGGCGAAGTCGAATGCCGCAGCAACTGGCGCATCTACATCGAGGAAATGGCCCAGGCGCTGAGCCTGTTGAGTGGCCAGCCGGTGGTTGCCGAGCCGTGGCAGACCAGTGAGCCGATGACGCCGTTCGAAAAGAAATACCTCGCTTCCGGCCACGAACTGTGGCGCTGCCGGGTCAATCTGGGATGAGCGTTTGCCAGAGCTGCGGCGCCTGCTGCGCCAGCTTCCGCGTCGATTTTCACCCGGCCGAACTGGCCGGCGGCGCCTTCGCCTGGGGGGAGGGCGTACCCAAGGAAATGACCGTCCCGGTCACCGCCGCCATCGTCCGCATGCGCGGCACCGATGACCCCACCCCGCGCTGCGTGGCGCTGGCTGGCGAGATCGGCAAGTTGGTCAATTGCACCATCTACGAAGGTCGACCGTCGCCCTGCCGCGAATTCGATACCGAACACGCCGCCTGCAACCGGGCGCGGCAGCGTTGCGGGTTGGTAGCGCTCTGACGGTTCTTGGTTGGGGGGGTGCAGAGAATTGGCTTTTAGTTAGTGCTCGGTCCACAACGTGCCCAATGCGGCCGTTGGCGTCCTTCAGGAGTAGACGTTCAACGTTTGAGCTCACCCGCGTGCGGAGGACGGCGAAGTCGGCCGCAGCGCGTCGGGTGGAGCGAAGGGTTTTGTCGCTTGCTGGTAGATGGCATTGAAGACACTCTGAAGCTCAAGAGCTGTTTGATTATTCTCGGCCACAGCAGCCAAACCAACACACGCCAAAAGAGCTGTTGTAGCAGACGCGGTAAGCATTGAGGCGACCTGCTCTGACTTGAAGTTCTGCGCAATTTCTCCAAGCGTGGATGCACGGACCTTGACTTGAATGGTTCCGCCGTGCGTGAAGTCACAGAGGTTGCTCCATGTCATATCCTTGAGACGCAAGAGTGAACCTGGCTCAAAAGCGCCGACGGACTCCAACGCCGTCATCTGCGTTTTTGGGCTAGGGGGTTCTTCGCCTCTAATGAAATCTTGAACTTGTTCGTCTGTGGCGCACCTGTGGTACCAAGCTCCACGTACATAAGCTTCTAGTTGAGGGCGATACAAGGCAAATGCCGCTGAGTGCACTCCGGTTCCGACCAAGACATGAATACCTGTGAAGTGCTCGATGCTCAGCTGGTGAAGGGCTGCTGCAACGCGCGATCTGTTGGAACTTGGCACAGTGAGCGTGTTAACGAGCGCGACGCATTGGCCAATCCATCGCTCTGACTGATGAAGCGCGTCATCAATCGGCATAACGTAAGGTAGACGTCAATATTGCAGGGTTTCTCGGATTCGTGGCGTATAACCTAGTGATGACCATTGGTTCAACTCATTGTTTTTAATCGAATCATTTGGCACTAGCAGCCAGAATGCACTATTAAAAAATCCGGCAAACCCTGCAAGCACTTAAAAAGTGACAACGGCATTATAGGGCAGGTTTAGGGCGATTCAGCCACTGGCCGCTCCTAGCCGATTTGTGTCGTTTGCTCTCGCCAATTGTCCCATCACCCACGCATTCAACACCGTTCCCAGATCGTCACTTCCGACAACGTGTGCTGGAACTTGCGTTTCGTCTCGCGGATGACGAAAGGCACTTCCTGCGGCCCGTGTGCCAGCCGGAAATGCTGGCCGAGCAGGGCTTTCAGGCCGTCCAGCGTGGTGAAATTCTCGCCGTCTTTCTTGAAGCCGCCGATCCATTCCTCGCGCTTGGTGTGTTCTTCCAGCCAGGTGTAGGGCGAGGTGAGCATGAGCAGGCCGCCGGGTTTGAGGCGTTGGTGCACGGTTTCAAGGAAGCGGGTCGGGCTGTACAGTCGGTCGATCAGGTTGGCGGCGAGGATGAGGTCGTAGCCGGTGAATAGGGGTTTCAGGTTGCAGGCGTCGCCCTGAAAGAATTCGACCTTGTTGGCAACTTCGGCCAGGCCATGTTCGGCCAGCGTGCATTCCTTGTGGCTGACCAGTTCGCCTTCGTCGACCAGGGTGTAGCGGACGCGGCCCTGTTCGATGA
>Ga0316605_10000727_pt1 | contig 21051 bp, 11 predicted proteins | sample OWC_soil_day20_n_FD_207666 | JGI IMG/M metagenome (GOLD analysis project Ga0316605, IMG submission 207666) | Wetland soil microbial communities from Old Woman Creek delta, Ohio, United States - OWC_soil_day20_noCT | ecosystem: Environmental > Terrestrial > Soil > Wetlands | place: USA: Ohio...
CGGGAATCGGACCAGCCCCCGCAATGCATGCGTTGCGGGGATCTCAGGACGAATGGGATCGCGGAGACAGCCCGGGGGGCTGTCGGGAGCGAGACCGGGGATGGCGCAGCCAGACCTGTTCGATTCCAGTCGGGTGCACCCCTCAAACCATCGGAGCCGGGCCCCCTGTCCTGGCTCCGATGCTCGCAGGTTGACCATGCTTCCGAATAGTCGATGCCTCGGTAATGATGGCCTACCCCCACCCACCTGCCCCAGGACACCCATGTTCCGCATCCTTGTCGCCGTCTCGATCCTTCTCTGCACCGGAACGCTTCCCGCCACCGCCCAGTCGTCCAGGAAGGTCGAGAGGAAACCACAGCCCGCCGAGTTCCTGGAAAGCCCTTGGCTGGTCGGGACCGAAACCCTCAAGCATTGGCAGGGGCTTCCCGACCAGGTGAACGCCCCGGACTTGCGGACGAGGATCTGCCCAGGTCAGCACGTCACCGTGGCTGTGGGAGCCAGGGGTGACGACCGGGATCAATTCTTACGCGGGCAGACCTACACCATTTCCATCACGACAGGCGCGGAATCCAAGATCTACGAGAGGTTGCGGCCTGTTCAGGTTCGAAGGATCAAGGCGGAAGGTGCGGATTTCGTCATCTCCGCGCTTCGAGCAGGAGGTGTGGGATCTGGCGAAACCGAAGCCTTCATGTCGATGGTCAGTGTCGCCTTCTTCGATCTTGACTGGGTGCCACCTGCCAATGCCAAAGATGGGTCCATCAAGGTGCTCGTCAAAGCCACCTCGCAGGGTATGACCAGTCACCAACTTGAAACCTCAAGGGTGGAGTTCTGGACCTACGAACGAGTCGTGAGAGACGGAGGATTCAAGGACGCCAAGGCGCGCGAAAGCTGGATGATGGGCTACTACCAGCACCCGGAACCAACCCGCCTCCTGCACCAATTCCGGGCGTCCAAGGATGACGAACACGCCTTCCAGCCCAACGCACGCCTGTTCTGCGCGGAGGTCCTGAAATCAGACCCCTCGGCCGCCAGGGATCTTCTGGCCCGTCTCAAAGCCGAGGAGCCGGTGGTTCGGATGATCGGCGTGGTCGCCTTCATGGACGCGGGCTACAGCCTTCCGGGCCTCCTTGAGGCGATGCCCGCTGAAGACAGGGAGATGTTCAAGGTGATTCCCGAAAAGGTGCCGCCACTCCCGGATCCATATGACCTGGCCCCCGACGTCCAGAATGTGATGAAGGTGCCAAGCGCCTTCGACATGCTCTGGAGTCTGTTTCTCGCGACAGGAGACCCGAAGCCCGTTCGAGCCATCGCCGGCGCCCTGGCGTGGCGCAAGGAGGGAAATGACTTCCTCGCGCTGAGGAAATCCGGGAAGAAGCCCCAGGGCCTCACCGTGGATCTCGTGAAGGGCGTGTCGTACATGGCGGCGGGCTGGTCGTTGGGATCGTTCTATCGAACGCACCCACTCGTGACGGATTACATCGAGGCGTGGAAGCAGGACTCGACGGTGCCCCAGGTGGTTCGAGAGGAGCTTGGGACCCTTCTGTCAAACGAGGCTTTCAAGCGAGACTAGGGTCCGATGGCCTTCGGAACGCCCCGCCTCAAGCTCAGCGCTCCGGATCCACGGCCCGGATGGACCGGACCAGCCTCAGCACCTCCGCATGGGTGGCCCGGGTGTCCTCGCCCTTCTTGAACATTTTCGAAACATGCAGTTCCAGCCACTTCCCCTGGTGGATCGTCTCGAAGTACCACTGCCCCTGGAAATGGTCCCGGTACTCCGCGAGGGGGATCTCGGCGGGGTAGCTGACGAGGACGCCTCTCGGCGCGTCCACGGATTCGGAGCTGACCTTGCCTCCGGGCAGAAGTTTGCCCAGCCCCTGGCTCTGCCCGATGCCGGCCTTCTCCAGGTCGGCGAGGGTCATGCCGCGCAGATCGTCCACCAGGATCGACAGGTTCAGGCCCGTGGCCGCCGAAGTGAAGAAGGCCACCTGATGGTAGGCCCCCCTGAAGTGTTTCTCCCCTTCCCTCAGGTGGAATCCCTCGAGGTCCATCTGGAACTCGATGCCCGCACCCTTCACCTTCCGCGCGGAGTCCGCCGGAGGGCCCGCCTGGAGGGCGGCAGTCTGCAGCGATGCCAGCGCCTCCTTCACCGCCCCGTCCTCCTTCGCGTCCGACATGATCGTGAAGCTCAGCATCAGGCGGCCCAGGCCGAGTTCTCCGTGGGTGAGCACCGGGAATTCCCCGGGCGTGGGCTTCCCAGGGTTGGCGCGGTAGCTCTTGTCGGTGGCGTCGTAGCGGAATCCCTTCCCCTGGGTGCCTTCGATGGCGCTCAGGGGAAAGGTCTGCTCGACCGTCTGCCCCTTGAAGGCCCCCTGCCCGGCGATGCAGAAGGCGCGGACGCTCTCGACGGAGGAGAAGGCCGGTTCGCCCTTGGGGCTCCAGAGCACCGTCACCTGCAGGCTGCCGCGGGGCGACCCGGCCCGCTCGAAGGTGAGGGTTGGAGGAAGATCCTTCGGCGTCAGCCGCTCGACTTCCTTCCATGCGTCCGGAAGGCGGAGGCTCAGGCGGCCCTGGTTCGGAACCGGAAGCTCGTGGGGATGGGAGGCCGGGGTGGCTGAAAGGACCACCGCCGCCTGGAGCGCGAACAGGCCGAGCATCGAGATCACGGGAACTCCCCTGGAATGCCGCCCATGGTCGCACGCGTCCCCGGCGAGGCGCATCACGGGCCGGTTTTCCCAGTCCACAATCCCAGTCCACAATCCCGGTGCAGAACCCGGGCGAAGTCCGGGCCACGCGGTGACGGGCCTCGGGTTATCCCATTGCAACCATTCCAGGGCAGGCGGGTGGTCCGCCTGGGCAGTGGCTCCGCCGGGGCCGCCCACCATGCGCCGGCGCACCCCGCCGTTGGTCTCAGCGAAGTAGCGCCGCACGCCGAGGGTGACCGCATCGGCCACCTTGCCCCGGAAGGCGGCATCCTTCAGCTTCTCTTCTTCCTTGGGATTGGAGATGAAGGCGACCTCCACCAGGACCGCCGGCATGGCCGCGCCGCGCAGCACGATGAAGGGGGCCTGTTTGACGCCGCGCTCCTTGATGCCGGCCAGTCGGTTGAGCTGGCCCTGGATGGCCACGGCCAAGCGCTCGGAATCCTGCAGGAAGGCCTTCTGTGCCAGGTCGTCGAGGATGCTGGCCACCACACTGTCGGGGCTGCCCGGGTCGGCGCCGGCGCCGGCGTTCTCCGCGGCCACCACCTCGTCGTCGTCCCCCTTGCCCAGACTCAGGAAGTAGACCTCCGAGCCCCGGGCGGCCTTGGCCCGGGCGGCATTCAGGTGCAGGCTGATGAACAGGTCGGCCCCTTTGGCGTTGGCGGCCCGGGCCCGGTCCCAAAGCGGAATGAAGGTGTCTTCCTCGCGGGTCAGGGCGGCCTCGAACCCGGCCCCTTCCAGCTTCTGGACGATGGCCTTGCCGATCTCAAGGGCGGCGGTCTTCTCCTTCAGGCCCTTGGGGCCCTTGGCGCCGCCGTCGTCGCCGCCGTGGCCCGGATCCACCATGACCTTCAGCCGCGGCGGGGTGGCCGGGGAGGCGGCGGGTTTGGGAGTCTGGCCCCAAGACAGTAGGCTGAAGGTGGTGAGCAGAAGGCTCGGGAGTCGGATCATGGCCCAGTCGGTGAAAGGTATGCGGGATCTCTTCGGTGCGGAGCTGCGTTGGTTCCAGCATATCGAGGAAACCGCCCGCCGTGTGTTCGGGCGCCACGGCTACGGCGAGATCCGCACCCCGATCCTCGAGGAACTGGAGGTCTTCAAGCGCAGCGTGGGCGAAAGCTCCGACATCGTGAACAAGGAGATGTACCAGTTCACGGACAAGGGCGGCCGCGAGGTGGTCATGCGCCCGGAGAACACCGCCGGCGTGGTGCGGGCCGCCATCCAGCACAAGCTGCTCACCTCCAACGATCCGGTGCTGTTCTATTACATCGGCCAGCAGTTCCGCTACGAGCGCATGCAGACGGGCCGGTATCGGCAGTTCTGGCAGATCGGCGCCGAGAGCTTCGGCGTGGCCAGCCCCGAGAGCGAGGCCGAGAGCCTGCTCATGCTCCACAGCTTCCTGACCGAGCTGGGCCTCAAGTCCCTGGTCTTTTCCATCAACAGCGTGGGCACGCCGGAATCCCGCCCCGCCTTCCACGCGGCCTTCCGGGCCTTCTTCGCCGAGCGGGCCGACCAGTTCTGCGAAGACTGCCACCGGCGCATCGAGACGAACCCCCTGCGGGTGCTGGACTGCAAGAACGAGCGTTGCCAGGCCGCCCTGGCGGGCCACCCCGTCATCACCGATCACCTGGACGAGGCTTCCGCCCAGCACCACGCCCGGCTCAAGGCCCTGCTCGCGGAGCTGGGCATTCCCTACGTGGAGGATCCGCGCCTGGTGCGCGGCCTGGACTACTACACCCGCACCGCCTTCGAGGTGCTCAGCTCGGACCTGGGCGCCCAGAGCGCGCTGCTGGGCGGCGGCCGCTACGACGGCCTGGTGAAGCAGCTGGGGGGCCCCGAAGTCCCCGCCTTCGGCTGGGCCATCGGCCTCGACCGCCTGGCCATGGTGCTGCAGCAGGTGCGCGGCGAGGCGCCCCACCAGGCCCCGGCCCTGCTCATCCCCCTGGGCGACCGGGCCGCCACCGAGGCCCTCAAGCTGGCCCGGATCCTCTGGGACGCCGGCGTCCCCCTGCAGCTCGAGACCCGGGGCGGCGCCCTCAAGAAGGCCATGGCCTTCGCCAACCGCGCCGGCATCCAGACCGTGCTGATCCTGGGCGACGGCGAGCTGGAGGCTGGCACCGTCACCGTGAAGCACATGGCCACGGGCGAGCAGGAAACCTGGGCCCTGGGCGAGGCGGCGGCCCGGCTGGCCCCGCCGACCGCCTAACGCGGAGGGGAGAATGAGAAAAGGCTCCTGGAGATCCAGGAGCCTTTTCCGTAGTGGCGGATTCCGCCGGGGACAGTGATGGTGCTAGGGCGTGACGACCGCGACGGTGTTCGACCAGGCGGAGAACCCGGTGAGGTTCTTCGACTTGATCCGGAAGTAGTAGGTGACGCCGCGGTAGAGGTTCGTCTGGGTGCTGGTGACGGCATTGGCGGCCACATTGATCGTGGTCAGGCCGACGGTGAAGGTGGGGTTGGTGGCCCGCTCGATGGTGAAGCCGGTTTCGGTGGTGGCGTTGTCCACCCAGTTGAGGGTTACGGTCGCCTTCCGGCCCGCCCGCACGGCGGAGGCCGTGAGGTTCGACGGGGCAGCAGGGGGGTATCCGGCATCGATCAGGTTCGAAACGGCGTAGGCCGAGGTGCCGCCTGAGTTCGTGGCAGCCACGCGGTACTGGTACCCGCTGCCGGCGGTGACGCTCTTGTCCACGTAGGCCACGCTGCCGGTATTGCTGCGGGCGGGGGCTTGAGCCAGGAAGACGAAGGGTCCGCCATCCACGGAGCGTTCGATGAGGAACGAGGTCTCGTTGATGGCACTGTCGATCCACGTCAGCCGGACCTGGGGGCCCGCCTGGAGGGTGGCCACGACGTCGCTGGGCGCGGCGGGAATCATCACGAGGGCGCCGCCGACGGGGGCCGACATGGAGGATCCGGCGGCATTCCAGGCCGCGACACGGTAGCTGTAGCGGCCCGTCGTGGTCGCGGTCGTGTCGGTGAACTGGGTCTGGTTGGCCAGGGTGGTCCCGATCAGCGCGTAGGCGCCGACCCGTCCGTTGTTGGCGATGTTCGCGCGTTCGATGCGGAAGCCCACTTCATTGGCCAGGTTGCCCCAGGTGGCGGTGCTGCTGTAGTCCACCGGGGTGCCGTCGGTCCAGGAAAGCGACCGGGAGCCGTTGGCGTTCGTTGTGAGGGTCACGGAGGGCGGGACCGGCAGCGAGCGCGCCACGCCGACCGCCATGGGCCGCATCATGTCCATTTCCTCGTGGCTGAGGATGTGGCAGTGCCACACATATTCCCAGCCAAAGTTGGTCATCTTGTTGGTGATCGCCGGCGTGATGGGGTTGCCCATCGCATCGGTGCTGTTGAATCCCTCCGCGGAGCCCAGGGGCATCATCGGGTTCAGGGGCCGGAGGCTGTCCGTCACGCCGAAGGGGATCTTCGGGATGATGGGCCGCATGGCCACGATGGTGTCTTCCAGGGGGCTGATGCGGATGGTGTCCTTCCAGCCGATCTCGTTCAGATCGGCCTTGCGGACGATGCCATCCCAGCCCACGCGGTTGATCAGCTGGACGTCGAAGAGGTGGAAGTGGATCGGGTGGGTGTCCACGCCGTTGTGGGTGATCTTCCAGATCTGCGAACCATCCGTGGTGGAGCTGATGGGCGTGACGTTCACGCCAGGCGGCAGGGTGATGCCGCTGAACACCTCGCTCGCGGGATTGACGTAGGGGTAGAGGATCAGGTTCTGCTGGGTGCCGGCCTGGGCGTTCGGGGTTTCCACGCCAAGGTTCCCGCTCATGCGGCCGTATTCCTTCTCGAAGGCCTCGCCCATCTCGTCCTGGATGGCCTTCCGCTGCAGGGGCATGCGGAGGGCGGTGCCGGACAGGGTGTCGAAGTCGAGGTATTCATCGTAGATCTGCACCACGCCGGCCCTGGGGCCCGCGTTCTTGAAGGCGGTGCCGTAGGCGGAGTTGTAGGCGCCCTGACCCACGATGATGGGGTGCTGGGAGGATTCGAACACGCCGGAGCCATCGGGCTGGTGCGCGAAGGCGGCGTTCAGCTTGGCCAGGTCGAAGGCCGCGCCGGGCGTGCTGCCCACCTTGATCTGCATGATGGTGCGGGTGTTCGGGCCGTAGCCGGGGAGGGTCGAAGGCGCCCCGCCGGTGTCGGTGAGGTCCGCGTTCCCGGTGTAGTAGTCGTAGCGGGGATCCCGGGCCGGGAAGGCCGCGGGGGCATCGTTGTAGAGGATCAGGGTCTTGCCCGCGTAGGCGGAGAGATCCACGATGACGTCTGCCCGCTCGGCGGGGCCCAGCAGGAGCGAGTGCTTGTCCACGTTGCCTGCGTTGAACACGGTGGGATCCGTCACCCAGGTGATGGGCTGGGGCGGGATGACCACCGGCGCGGGGAGGAAACCGCCCTCGGTGCCGATCTGGATCCAGGAGGGTCCAGCCGGGCTGAGCGCCAGGTCGGGCGTGGGGAAGACGCCCGCGGGATCCGTGAGGGCCGCGGCCACTTCGGCGGCGTTGAGCGCGACTTCCGTGCCCGTGGCGTCCGCCTCGTAGAAGTGCAGGTTGAAGAAGCGGTCGTTGGCGGCGTTCAGAATCCGCAGCCGATAGGGCTTCGCCTCCAGGTTCACCGTGGGGTAGACCGTGCCGTTGACCAGGGGGGTGTCATTGAAGGCCTCCATGCCCATCGAGATGAAGGGGGTGCCGGGCATGAGGGGCGGTTCCACCCAGCCGAGGTCGGGATCGGCCATGGGGTCGTAGTAGGGGTTCGCGACGGGCGGATAGAGCACGTCGTTCGTGGGCGGCCAGAACCAGGGCCCGTACGCCCAGCGGCCGTACTGGTTGACGCCGGAGACGTCGCCGGGATTCTGGGCGGGCACGTAGACGTGCGGCACCCAGAGGTTGCCGTAGCCGCCCCAGAGATCCATGTTCCAGAGGGGATCCTGCACGGCGAGCTGCTCTACGCTGGGCACGAAGGTCTTGTCCTGGATGACCAGGGGGATCTGGTCGGCCGGGATCACGCCGTTGGCGATGAGCTTCTGCTCGGCCGGGTCGGTGATGGTGTAGGCCGCGGCCTCGCCCGCGTAGACGTTCAGGCGCGTGATGCCCCAGGCGTGGTCGTGGTAGAACATCAACCGGGCGCTCTGCTGGTTGGTGTAGAAGAAGGTCATGGCGCCGGGGCCCGGGTCGGGCATGTCGGGCACGTTGACCACGCTGACGCCCTTGGGGTACGAGGTCGTCTCGCCGGCCGGCGTGATCCACTGGTGCGGCGTGCCGTCGCTGATCCAGGGCGAGATGCCGCCGTGCAGGTGCAGGGTGGCGCGGTTTTCCGCGAAGACGCCCATGGGCTTCGGGATCATCCCCGCCATGGGGTGCAGGGGATCAGGCTCGGCCATCCCGGCCATGTCGGGGCCCATGCCCGCGCCCATGACGGTGGTGTCCACGGGGAGGAACAGGTTGCCCGCGACACCCGTGGGGAGCAGGTTGCGGAAGGTGATGCGGACGGGCTTGTCCTTGGTGGCAGAGATGAGGGGCCCGAGGTAGTGGGGCCGGTCCACGCCGATGGCCTGCGTGCCGTTGGGCAGCAGGATGGGGGTGCCGTCGGTGTTGACGAGCGGCGTGGCGCCGGGCGTCGTGGGCGTGGCCAGCTGCACGTAGCCGCGCAGCAGGGTGGCGGGCAGGTCCGAGTGCATCTGCTCCCGGTACTGCACCACGGCAATCTCGTAGTAGTCAGTCCCGGGGTAGGTGGTGGTGTCGGGCACTGCCACGGGGATGTACTGGCCGAGGTTGTTGGCACCGGCGGCGCCGAGGCCGGGAAGGGTATCCACGAACTTCCGGATGCCGGGCGTCACGTAGCCGGAGCCGGGCGTATTCACGGTCAGGGCGGTCACGGCCCCGGTGAGGGGGTCGATGGTCGCCGTCGCCGTGGCGCCCGAGGCGGTGGGCACGGGGCTGGTGATCTCCACCGTCGGGGCGGTGGTGTAGCCGGTGCCACCGTCCATCACGTGGATGTGAAGGATGGCGCCGGTGGCCAGGTCCACATGGGCATGGCCCATGGCGCCAGTCCCGTCGCCCGTGATGACCACGTTGGCCGCGGAAAGGCGCAGGGGGCTGTTGGCGTAGTTGCCCACGCTGAAGTAGTGCGGGGCGCTGGACGGGTCGGCCATGCCCGGCATGCCGGCCATGCCCTTCGCACCGCCAGTTCCTGCCAGGGTGATGGAGGTGGTGTTCTCCTTGGCGGCGAGGCCCTCAAGGGTGGCCGATCCGGCCTTGGCACCCTTCAGGCCCGCAGTGCGGGCGCCTTGGAGCTTGGGCGCGGGCCTGCCGGCCGGGGCCTTGGCCCGCTTGGCCGCGGCTTGCCGCTGGGCATGCGTGCCCCGCTTGTTCTGCCCCAGGTGGTCCAGCGCGACTTGCGCCACGGCCGGGAGCGTGTTGAGCAACATGGATGCGAGCATCAAGGATGCGCGCGTCGCAGTTGCAAGGGCGTGGTGGTTCATGGCTCTCTCCTTTCGGTCAGGTGTGTTCCGAGGACGTTCGGGTTTTCGATAACCACCTCCATGACGTGTTTTTTTTCAATGCTTTCGGCAGGCCTGTGGCGAGGCCTCCGGGATGGCGGGAGACACCCATGTCGCGCCTCCCTCAGGCGTGCCTGGCAGGGAGCCGTGTCGCGGCGTCTTTGGAAAAGTTGGACAACCGAAAACTAACCTGGGGGCTCGAGCAGCGCAGTGGGGTGATGTCCGTATTTGCAGGTAGGGAAACCCCTACCTTCTTGTCGCGCAGTCCCCCATTGGCACGTATGTTCAAGTCAAACATGGAAGTTAGCATTCCGCGGCGATGCAAACCTGGCTGGTGGGGCTCACCGCAGACAGGGAACAGGCCCCGCAAGCGGGGCCGGTTCCCTGGATTCAGCGCTCGCCCTGCGGCCGCTAGGGCTTCCGCGCCGGCATGATCTTGAGCCGCTGGCCTCCGGTCGTGGTGAGGACGGTGCCTGCACCGGCCTTCTCCTGCTCCGGCGTGGGTTTCCCCACGGCGAAGGTGAAGACCCCCATCCGGACCTGGCCGCGGAAGCTGCCGGAGATGTCCACGGCGAGGTGTGACCGGCCGGGCCCTGGCGAGAGCAGAACCTCCAGCTCCAGGGTCTCCCCCTTCTCGAACCGGGTCTTGCCGATGGGCGGCACGCTGGACACCGCCAGGCCATCCAGCCCGCGGAAGCCGAGGGTGGCGTCCGCCACCGCCTGCTCGAAACGCAGGCTCACCGTGGCCTTGCCCTCTCCGAAGCGCGCGGTGACGGTGACGGGGACCTTCCCTTTGTGGATGGCCTGGGCGGAGGCGGGTGCTTTCCGGCCGACTGGCGCGGCCGCGAGGGCCAGGCCGCAGCAGCTGAGGGTGAGAACGGTGATGGATCGAAACATGGGATCTCCAGGAAGCAAGGGCAATTTCAAGGCGTGGTGACCTGGACCTGCACGGAATAGGAGCCCGCGGCGGCGCCGTATCCGGTGACCACCACGACGTAGGGCTTCGCCGCCTGGGCGGTGAAGGCGACCGTCTCGTTGCCGGAGGTGGTGAGGCCGGAAGCCACCACCGTCCCCGCCTGGTAGACGGTCACGTCGACGTCCTGCGCGCAGGTGGTCCGCACCGTGATGGTCGCGCCGTTGCCGGTGACCACGAAGTACTGGTTCTGTCCCCATTTGTTGGGGTCGAGGCCGCCGTCGAAGGCCACCGACCCGGAATAGGGAAGGGATCCCACCGTCGTGTACATGGCCCTCAGGCTGGCGTCACCGTCTCCCCAGGCCGTGGTGATGGGCCCGATCTGGTAGTGGGCCAGCAGCGTGTCCAGCGCCGATACGTTGACGCCGGCCTGGGCCTTCAGCCCCGCCACGAAGGAGCCGAGGGTGGTGAGAGCATCCGTGGTCTTCTCGGGGCCCACGAGCACGTCGTAGATGAGGCCGAGACCCGTCTGGAGGCCGTCGAACCCTTCGTTCGAGCCGCCGTCAAAGATGTCGTAGAGCACGCGCATCACGGTGCTTTCCGAGAAGACGCCCGGCTGCGGGTCGTCCGTGGGCGCCGGAGCGCTCTCCGCGTCGAAGCCGAAGGCGCGGAGCACGCCGGAGCTCCAGAGGGTGTCGGTGTAGACGGATTCAGGCAGCAGCATGGCGGCCAGACCGTTGCCGTAGCCTTCGCCGAAGGCCAGGCGGGGATCCAGCACATCGCCCGCGCCGTGGGGGCCGCCGGGGCTATCCGAACGGGAGAGGTTGCGCTCGAAGTAGTGGGCCCACTCGTGGACGATCACGTGGCTGTCGAACTCGTCGGTGTCGGCGCCCTCCTTCCCCAGGATGTAGATCTGGTTCTCCGCCGGCGAGAAGTGGCTGGTGCCGATCTGGCCCAGGGTCTTGTTGCCGGACTGGGGCACGTTGTTGGGGCTCCAGTTCACCTTGAGTTCGGGGAAGACGACTGCCGGCCGCGCCGCGATGAAGGCGCGGCTGGCGGTGTACATCGAATCCAGGATGGCGAAGGGCGCGGCCAGCCGGGCGGCGGGGTCGTAGGCGCTGCCGGTCCAGCCATGGGTGGCATGCAGGTTCAGGGTTGCCGTCCCGGGCGCGAGGGCCGCGCCGATGCCCCAGGGCGCGCCGCCGTCCGTGTTGTCCTGCACGATGATGGACGGGCTGGCCGAGGTGGCCAGCGCCACCACCTGGAGCGTCCCGGCCCCGGTGGGCGTATAGGCGAGGGTGTAGTGGCCGGCCTGGTCCGTGGTGGCGTTCGCCAGGACGGTGGTGCCTTCCACCATCAGCACGACCGCGCCGCGCACGGGCTTCTGGACCGACGAGGCGAAGATCAGGCCCCCGCTGTGAGTGACCACATCGTAGGTGGCGGGCACGAAATCGTAGGTCACCGTGCCGGACACGGACTGGCTGCCGCCGCCCCCGCCCGTCACGGTGACGGTGGCCTGGGCGGTGGCGGGATGCGTGCCCGCCGCGTTGGTGACGGTGAGGGTGTAGGTGGTGGTGGCGTTGAGGGGCCCCACGGCGAGGTCCACGCCGCTGCTGATGGCCAGGTTCCCCGGCATGACGCGGCCCGTGCCGCCCGAGAACACGGCCTTCAGGGTGGCGCTGCCGCCGGCCGCGACAGTGGAGGGCGTGGCCGTGAACGATGTGATTGCGGGAGCTGGCACCACCGTGACCGTCGTGCTTGCGGTGGCGGGCGTCGTGCCGGCGGCGCCAGTGACGGTCAGGGTGTAGGTGGCTGTGGCGTTCACCGCCCCGAGGTTCAGGGCCACGCCGCTGGTCACCGGCAGGTTGCCTGGCGTGACCAGGCCGGTGCCCCGCTCGAACACCGCCGTGAGGGCGGCGCTGTCACCGGCCGTGACCGTGGCCGCCGAGGGGGCGAAGCTGGTGATGTGCGGATCCTGGCTGGGCTGGGGCGCCGGACTGCTGGAGCCGCCTCCGCCACACCCCGCCAGGAGGCCCAGCGCCAGGAGCAGGCCCAGGATCAGGGCCAGGAACGGGAGCCCCGGCATGGCCCGAAGACTTCGGAAGGAATTCAGTCGCCGCATCCACATGGAGACTCCTGGGTCGGGTGACGTCCAGGACGATGCGACCGCGGAGCAGCCGCGGCTGCGGTCGTCCGGGAAGAAGGTAGGTCCTCCGGAGCGCGGGCACCACCAGGCATCGCCCGGGAGGGCGGCGGCGCAGGGGAACAGGTCATCGGTGCGGCGGCTCATGGGTTCTCCCGGCTGATGAGGATCTCGCCATCTTCCAGCGTTGTACCTGGATCCACCGGGGCCGCTTTCGAGAAAACGCCTGGGCCACCCCCGGGGCCGGCACCCGCGGAAGTGTTTCGTGGCTAAAACCTGACCAATCAAGTAGACTAAGGACTTCGTGATCGCAGGCGACCCCCGGTCTCCGCCTCTTTTCAATCCGAATACCCCCACTTTTCGCCCTGACCGGGCCCCCGGATTCCATCCGCGGGCGGGCCCTTCCAGGAGCGACCATGTCCTTCGAATCCCTCGGGCTGATGCCCGAGCTTCTGCGCGCCGTCCGCGAGCAGGGCTACGAACACCCCACCCCCATCCAGGCCCAGGCGATTCCCCTGGTGCTGGAGGGCCGCGACCTCATGGGCCGCGCCCAGACGGGCACCGGCAAGACCGCCGGCTTCACGCTGCCCCTGCTGCAGCGCCTGGCGCCCCAGGCCAGCACCTCGGCCTCGCCGGCGCGCCACCCCATCCGCGCCCTCATCCTCACGCCCACCCGTGAGCTGGCCATGCAGGTGGAGGAGAGCGTCCGCACCTACGGGAAGTACATCCCCCTGCGCTCCACCACCATCTTCGGCGGTGTGAACATCAACCCCCAGACCAAGGCGCTGCGCGCCGGCGCCGAGATCCTGGTGGCCACGCCCGGCCGCCTGCTGGACCACCACCAGCAGGGCAACCTGAACTTCAGCCAGCTGGAAGTCCTGGTGCTCGATGAGGCGGACCGCATGCTCGACATGGGCTTCATCCGCGACATCCAGAAGATCCTGGCCCTGCTGCCCGCGAAACGGCAGACCCTGCTCTTCTCGGCCACCTTCACGGACGAGATCAAGCAGCTGGCCTCCAAGTTCCTGAAGACCCCGGCCACCGTGCAGATCACGCCCCAGAACACCGCCGCTGAGCTGGTCCGCCAGGTGGTCCACCCCGTGGACCGGGAGCGCAAGCGCGCCCTGCTGGCCCACCTGATCACCTCCCGGAAGCTGGAGCAGGTGCTGGTCTTCACCCGCACCAAGCACGGCGCCAACCGCCTCTCCGAGCAGCTCGACAAGGATGGCATCAGCTCCATGGCCATCCACGGCAACAAGAGCCAGCCCCAGCGCATCAAGGCCCTCGAGGACTTCAAGAAGGGCGCGGTCCGCGTCCTGGTCGCCACGGACATCGCCGCGCGGGGCCTGGACATCGACATGCTGCCGCACGTGGTGAACTACGAGCTGCCCCAGGTGCCCGAGGACTACATCCACCGCATCGGCCGCACCGGCCGCGCCGGCGCCGAGGGCGAGGCCCTCTCCCTGGTCTGCGTGGACGAGCACGGCCTGCTCCGCGACATCGAGAAGCTGCTCCGCAAAGAACTGCCCAAGGACGTCGTCACCGGCTACGCCCCGGATCCCAGCATCCCCGCCGAGCCCATCCAGACCGGCCGACAGGGCGGCGGCCGCGGCCGCGGGCCGGCCCGGTCCCCCCGGCCCGGTTCGGGCGCACCGCCCCGCGGCGAGCGGGGCCGCCATCCCTCCAGGCCCGGCGCCCGGGGCAAGTGACTCCGGCCGAAAGGCTGAGTTATACCCCTTGACACGAGGCTTGACCGGCCACAGGATTGTTGCTTATGCAAGAACCTATGCCGGACTCCCTGATCCACGCTGGCCTCGGCACCCTGGCCGCGGCGGTGCGTCGACGGCTGAAGCACCTGGTCCATGCCCGCCTCGCGGCCTATGACCTCACCCTCCAGCAGTTCTGGGTCATCCTCGTGCTGCTGGAGCACGGCCCCACCTCCCTGCACCCGCTGGCCCAGCAGGTGTGGATGGACGATCCCACCGCCAGCCGGGTGGTCAAGGCCATGGTGGGCCGCAACTTGCTGCGCACCCAGCCCGACCCCAGGCATGGCCGGCGGATCCTCATCAGCCTCACGCCGGGCTCCCTGCCCCTGGCCCGGGAACTCCAGGCCCTCGCCGCCGAGGTCAAGGCCTCCCTGGTCGCGGGCCTCAGCGCGGATCAGCAGGAAGCGGTGCGCCAGGGCCTGAACGCCATGATCGCCAACCTGGATACCATGCTCGCCGGCATCCCCTCCGGCGACGCGGGCGCAGTCGCCGCGCCCTGATCCGGCGCCGCCGGCGGTCATCCCTCTCCCGACACCCTGGAGGTCCCATGCGCGTCCTGACGACAGCCGGATTCTCGCTCCTGGCCGGTGCCCTGCCTTTCGCAGCCCACGCCGCGCACCGCGCCGCGCCGGTCGAGGCCCCCAAGGTCCACAAGGTCGAGAAGGTCGCCGAGAACGTCTACTGCATCTTCGGACAGGGCGGCAACATCGGGCTCATCGTGACCGCGAAGCACGCCGTGCTCATCGACGACCAGTTCGAGCGGATCGCCCCGGGACTGCTCGAGGCCGTGCGGTCCGTCACCGACAAGCCCATCAAGTACCTCGTCAACACCCACGGCCATCCGGACCACGTGGGGGGCAACGTCGTGCTCGAGAAGCAGGTGTCGGCCATCATCGCCCACGCCAACGTCCGGAAGCGCATGGTCACCGAGCAGGCCAAGCTGGAACCCGCCAAGCGGGGCGGCCTGCCGGAACTGGCCCTCGGCTCCGAGGACGCTCAGGAACGGGCCCGCCTGAACCTCCACCTGGATGGCACCGAGATCCACCTGCTGCACCTGGGGCCCGGCCACACCGACGGCGACGTGATGGTGGGTGTCCCTGCCGCGCTTGTCATGCACATGGGCGACCTCTTCTTCCTTGGCATGCTCCCTTATGTGGATGTGCAGGGCGGCGGCAGCTTCGACGGGCTGGCAGCCCAGGTGGCCGCGGTGGCCTCCTGGATTCCCGATGGCGCCCGCATCATTCCCGGCCACGGCCCCGTCTGCGGCAAGAAGGAGCTGCTCCGGTACCGCGACTTCCTCCTCGCCGTGCAGACCCACGCGAAGGCGAACCCCGGCAAGGACGCGGCCGCGCTGGCCGCCGGCTTCGACACCGCCGCCTGGCCTGAATGGAAGCCCCGTCCTGATTTCGTCACCTGGGAGAGCCTCTTCTCCGCCGCCCTGGGCAAGGGCACGGGGCGCGCCGCCCGACCCTGAACCCAGTCCTCCCCGCTCACCGCCACGCCCCACCCTGGAATCCACATGGACGCATCCGAATCCACCCTTCCCGAGCAGGCCGCCGGCCGCCACGCCCTCCTGCGCGGCTGGCGCCCCTGGGCGATCGCGGGCGGCGCCCTGCTGCTGGGCATCTTCTTCTTCCGCGGCGGCAAGCAGACTGCATCCGCCAATCCAGCGGGGCGCGCCATTCCCGTGGCCGTCGGCAAGGCCCGCAAGGGCGACATGGCGGTTCACCTCACGGGCCTCGGCACCGTCACCGCCCTGAACAGCGTGACCGTGAAGAGCCGCGTGGACGGCCAGCTGGTGCGCGTGGCCTTCACCGAAGGCCAGATGGTGCGCGAAGGCGACCTCCTCGCCGAGATCGACCCCCGGCCCTTCCAGGTCCAGCTCATGCAGGCCGAGGGCCAGCTCGGGAAGGACCAGGCCGCCCACCAGAACGCCGTGGCCGACCTGCGCCGCCTGCAGAGCCTCGTGCAGCAGGGCATCGTCTCGCGCCAGCAGCTGGACACCCAGACCACCTCCGTCGCGCAGTACGAGGCCGCGCTGAAAGCCGACCAGGCCTCGGTGGAGAGCGCCCGCCTGAACCTGACCTACAGCCGCATCACCGCGCCCATCTCGGGCCGGGTGGGCCTGCGCCTCGTGGACGCCGGCAACATGGTGCGGGCCAGCGACGCCAACGGCCTCGCCACCATCGCGCCCATCCAGCCCATCAATGTCGTGTTCGCAGTGCCGGCCGACAGCATCCAGCGGGTGATGAGCCAGAGCGCCAAGGGGAGCCGCCTTCCCGTCGAGGCCTGGGACCGAGACCTGCGGAACCGCCTCGGATCGGGCGCCCTGGCCGCCATCGACAACCAGGTGGATCCCGCCACAGGCACCGTGCGCATGAAGGCCGTCTTCGCCAACGACGACCGCGCCCTGTTTCCCAACCAGTTCGTGAACGCGCAGCTCCTGGTCGACACGCTGAAGGAAGTGGTGATCATCCCCACCGCCGCCGTCCAGCGCAGCCCCCAGGGTTCCTTCGTCTACGTGGTGAAGGAGGACAGCACCGTGGAGCTCCGCACCATCGAGGTGCTGGGCACCGATGGGGACGACTCGGCCGTGAAGCAGGGGCTCTCCGGCGGCGAACTGGTGGTCACCGACGGCCTCGAGAAGCTCCGTCCGGGCAGCAAGGTCATCCTCCCCAAGCCCGCGGGCGCGAAGGGCTGATTCGGTGAATCCCTCAAGGCCCTTCATCCTCCGGCCCATCGCGACCTCCCTCCTGATGGTGGGCCTGCTGCTGGTGGGCCTCCTGGCCTTCCGCCAGCTGCCGGTCTCCGCCCTGCCCCAGGTGGACTACCCCACCATCCAGGTGGTCACTTTCTATCCCGGCGCCAGCCCCGACGTGATGGCCTCGGCCATCACCGCGCCGCTGGAGCGCCAGTTCGGCCAGCTGCCCGGCCTCAACCGCATGTCGTCCACCAGCTCGGGCGGCAGCTCGGTCATCACGCTGCAGTTCGTGCTGGACCTGAACATCGACGTGGCCGAACAGCAGGTGCAGGCCGCGGTGAACGCCGCAGGCACCTACCTGCCCCGCGACCTCCCCAATCCGCCCATCTACAGCAAGATCAACCCGGCCGACTCGCCCATCCTGACCCTGGCCCTCACCTCGAAAACGCTGCCCCTCTCCAAGGTGCAGGATTTCGCCGACACGCGCCTGGCCCAGAAGATCTCCCAGCTGCCCGGCGTGGGCCTGGTCAGCATCAGCGGCGGCCAGAAACCCGCGGTGCGGATCCAGGCCAGCCCCTCTGCCCTGGCCGCGAAGGGCCTCACCCTCGGCGACGTGCGCACCGCCGTGGCCCAGAGCAACGTGAACCAGGCCAAGGGCAGCTTTGACGGCCTGCGGCAGGCCTACGCCATCGGCGCCAACGACCAGCTGCTCTCCAGCGAGGAATACCGCCCCCTCGTGGTGGCCTACCGGAATGGCGCCCCCGTGCTGCTTTCCGAAATCGCCCAGGTGACCGACGACGTGGAGAACATCCGCCTCGCCGCCTGGAAGAACACCACCCCTGCCGTCATCCTGAACATCCAGCGCCAGCCCGGCGCCAACATCATCGCCGTGGTGGACCGGGTGAAGGACCTGCTGCCCCAGTTGCGCGCCTCGCTGCCCGCCTCCGTGGAGCTGAACATCCTCACGGACCGCACCGTCACCATCCGCGCCTCGGTGCACGACGTGGAATTCGAGCTGATGCTCACCATCGCCCTGGTGGTGATGGTGATCTTCCTGTTCCTGCGCACCCTGGCGGCCACCATCATCCCCAGCGTGGCCGTGCCGCTATCCCTGGTGGGCACCTTCGGGGTGATGTACCTGCTGGGCTACAGCCTGAACAACCTCACCCTGATGGCGCTCACCATCTCGACGGGCTTCGTGGTGGACGACGCCATCGTGATGATCGAGAACATCATGCGCTACATCGAGGAGGGCGAGCCGCCCCTCCAGGCGGCGCTCAAGGGCTCCGGCCAGATCGGCTTCACCATCCTGTCGCTGACCGTCTCCCTCATCGCCGTGCTCATTCCCCTGCTCTTCATGGGCGACATCGTGGGTCGGCTCTTCCGGGAGTTCGCCGTCACCCTCAGCGTCACCATCCTGGTCTCCGCGGTGGTCTCGCTCACGCTCACCCCGATGATGTGCGCCAAGCTCCTGAAGCACACGCCGCCGGAGGAACAGGGCCGGTTCTATCAGTCCTCGGAGCGGGTGTTCCAGCGGGTGATCGCCTTCTACGGCCGCACCCTCGCCTGGGTGCTCAAGCACCAGACGGGCACCCTGGTGGTGGCCGTGGCCACCCTCGCCTCCACCGTGCTGCTCTACCTCGTCATCCCCAAGGGCTTCTTCCCTGTGCAGGACACGGGCGTGATCCTGGGCATCTCCGAGGCCCCGCAGACCGTCTCGTTCCCGGCCATGGCCGAGCGCCAGCAGCGCCTCTCCGCCGAGATCCTCAAGGACCCGGCGGTGGAGAGCCTGTCCTCGTTCATCGGCATCGACGGCACCAACACCACGCTCAACAGCGGGCGCATTCAGATCAACCTCAAGCCCCTCGAGGAGCGTGGCCTCAGCGCCAGCGAGGTGATCCACCGCCTGCAGCCCCAGCTGGCCAAGGTGGAGGGCATCCGCCTCTACATGCAGCCGGTGCAGGACCTCACCGTGGAAGACCGCGTCAGCCGCACGCAGTACCAGTACACCCTGGAGGACGCCGATCCGAGGGAACTGGCCGAGTGGACGCCCAGGTTCGTGGAGCGCCTCGCGGCCATTCCCGAGCTGCGCGACGTGGCCAGCGACCAGCAGAACGCGGGCCTGCAGATCCGCATCTCCCTCGATCGCACCACCGCCTCGCGGCTGGGCATCACGCCCCAGATGCTGGACGACGCCCTGTACGACGCCTTCGGCCAGCGGCAGATTTCCACCATGTTCACCCAGCTGAACCAGTACCGCGTGGTACTGGAGGCCCAGCCGGGCCAGTACCGGCAGCCCAGCGACCTCCAGAACATCTACGTGCGCTCGGCCTCGGGCGGCTCGGTGCCTCTCAGCGCCTTCACCCGCATCGAGACCGTGACGGCCCCCCTCGCCATCAGCCACCAGGGCCAGTTCCCCACGGCCACCGTGTCCTTCAACCTGGCTCCGGGCGCCTCCCTCGGCGACGCGGTGAAGGCCGTGAACCAGGCGCGCCGGGACCTGGACTTCCCGCCGAGCATCAAGGCCGGCTTCCAGGGCACGGCCCAGGCCTTCGGCGCCTCCCTCACCAACACGCCGCTGCTCATCCTCGCCGCGGTGCTCACGGTCTACATCCTGCTCGGCGTGCTGTACGAGAGCTACATCCACCCCATCACGATCCTCTCGACGCTCCCTTCGGCGGGCGTGGGCGCCCTGCTCTCCCTCATGCTCTGCCGCACCGATTTCAGCGTCATCGCCCTCATCGGCATCATTCTGCTGATCGGCATCGTCGAGAAGAACGCCATCATGATGATCGACTTCGCGCTGGAGGCCGAACGCAAGGACGGCCTGCCGCCCGAGGAAGCCATCTACCAGGCCTCCCTGCTGCGGTTCCGGCCCATCATCATGACCACCATGGCGGCGCTGCTGGGCGGCGTGCCCCTGGCGCTGGGATCGGGCGTGGGCGCCGAGCTGCGGCGGCCCCTGGGCATCGTCATCGTGGGCGGCCTCATCTTCAGCCAGGTGCTGACCCTCTACACCACGCCCGTGATCTACCTGGCCTTCGACCGCCTGGCCCGGCGGCTGCGCGGGCTCGGATCCCCCACCCGGACCGGCCAGCCCAGGACTGGCCAGGCACTGGCGCCGGAGCCGGAATGACCTCGCGCGCCGTGGGCCCCGGCGAGGGGGGTGCCCCGTGAGCATCTCCACCCCGTTCATCCGCCGACCGGTGGCCACCACCCTGCTGACCGTGGCCCTGGCGCTGCTGGGCGCCATCGCCTACCAGTTCCTGCCGGTCTCGCCGCTGCCCCAGGTGGAGTTCCCCACCATCCAGGTGCAGGCGGGCCTCCCCGGTGCCAGCCCGGAGACCATGGCCTCGTCCGTGGCCACGCCCCTGGAGCGACAGTTCGGGCGCATCGCCGGCATCACGGAGATGACCTCGGCCAGTTCGCTGGGCTCCACCAACATCACCCTCCAGTTCGACCTGGGACGCAACATCGACGCCGCGGGCCGCGACGTGCAGGCGGCCATCAACGCCGCCCGGGGCGACCTGCCCGCGAACCTCCCGAACAATCCCTCGTACCGCAAGGTGAACCCGGCGGATTCGCCCATCATGCTGCTGGCGCTCACGTCCAAGCTGATCCCCCGCGAGCGGATGTACGACATCGCCTCGTCGCTGCTGCAGCAGAAGCTCTCCCAGATCCAGGGCGTGGGCCAGGTGTTCGTGTGGGGCGGCGCCCTGCCGGCCGTGCGGGTGGACGTGAACCCGGCCCTCCTGAACGCCCAGGGCCTGGCCCTCGAGGATGTGCGGGTGGCCATCGCCGCCGCCAACCTGAACCGGCCCAAGGGCGACCTCGACAGCGGCGGCACCACCTGGTCCATCACCACCACCGACCAGCTCATGAAGGCGGCGGACTACCAGCCCCTGATCATCCGCTACCGCCAGGGGAACGCCATCCGCCTCTCCGACGTGGCCAAGGTGACCGACTCGGTGGAGAACGTCCGCAACGGCGGCCTGTCCAACGGCGTGCCGGCCATCATGATTCCCATCTTCCGCCAGCCGGACGCCAACATCATCGAGACCGTCGACCGCGTCCGGGCCATCCTGCCCCAGCTCCAGGCCACCATTCCGCCCACGGTGGATCTGAAAGTGCTGATCGACGCCACCCGCACCATCCGCGCCTCAGTAAAGGATGTGCAATTGGCGCTGGGCATCTCCATCGGCCTGGTGATCCTCGTCGTCTTCGTGTTCCTGCGCAGCGTGCGGTCCACCCTCATCCCCAGCGTGGCCGTGCCCATCTCGCTCATCGGCACCTTCGGCGTGATGTACCTGCTGGGCTACACCATCGACAACCTGTC
>Ga0316605_10000730_pt1 | contig 20936 bp, 17 predicted proteins | sample OWC_soil_day20_n_FD_207666 | JGI IMG/M metagenome (GOLD analysis project Ga0316605, IMG submission 207666) | Wetland soil microbial communities from Old Woman Creek delta, Ohio, United States - OWC_soil_day20_noCT | ecosystem: Environmental > Terrestrial > Soil > Wetlands | place: USA: Ohio...
CAGCATGCCAAGATAAAGGCCAGCCAGTCCGAAGACGACCGACACCGCGACGAAGTAAGGAATCAGGGCGCCAGCCAGCGGGTAGAAGGTGGCTGGTGAGGCGAAACGGTAGAGATTGAAGCGATCTTTCATTCGAGGGCGATCTTCAAGGCAGCGGCCGAGGCCCAGGGGGCGAAGCCAACAGAAGCAAAAGTAATTGCGGCGAGCAAGGACAGATGTCCTTCTCCCCCGAGTCCGGACACCGTCGCATCTACTGCGCCAGCGCCGAATATTAGCACCGGGATGTAGAGCGGCAGAACCAGCAACGAAAGGAGCACGCCGCCGCCACGCAACCCCAGGGTCAGTGCCGCACCGATGGCGCCGATACCGGACAGCGCAGGGGTGCCGAGCAGGATGGCGCCAGTCAGTACGATCAGCGCATCGCTCGAAAGGTCGAACTGAATGCCGAGGACCGGGGCGATCAGTGCCAGTGGCAGTCCGGAGACCAGCCAGTGAGCGATTACTTTTCCGGTAACGACCAGCCCAAGAGGGTGCGGGGCCAGCGCCAGTTGTTCAAGCGTGCCGTCGCGATGGTCGTCGGCGAACAGGCGTGGCAGCGACAGCATGGTGGCGAGCAGGGCGGCGACCCACAGTACGCCAGGCGCCAGCTTGCGCAGCAGATCAGGCTCCGGCCCGATGCCGAGAGGGAACAGGCTGACCACGATGATAAAAAAGAACAGCGCCGAAACGATGTCGGCCTGGCGGCGCATGGCCAGTTTGAGATCGCGGCCGATGACGGCGGTAATGATTTTCAGCATTCGCGCCTCGTCCTCAACCGAGCCGCAATTCGCGCACAGTGCCGGCCGGAATGGTGACCTGCTGGTGCGTTGTCATCACGGCCATGCCGCCACGCTGCAGGTGGCCCGAGATGATGCCGGCCAGCCAGTCGACTGCTGCCACGTCGAGAGCGACGAAAGGTTCATCCAGTATCCACAGCGGGCGCTTTTCCTTGACCAGCCGGGCCAGCGCGACCCGGCGCTTCTGGCCCTGCGACAGATACTTGCAGGCGAGGTCTTCACGCCCGGCCAGACCAACCTGCTCCAGCGCATCGAGTGCGTCGTCTTCCGCCAGTTCTTCGTCGGCCAGATGGGCAGCAGCCAGCAGGTTCTCCAGTGGTGTCAATTCTTCCTTGATAGCGTTCAGGTGGCCGAGGTAGCAAAGGTCGGCCCGGAAATCGTCGCCCTGTGCCTTGATCGACGCACCCTTCCAGCGGATTTCTCCGGCCTCGGGCGGCAGCAGGCCGATCAACATGCGCAGCAGGCTGGTCTTGCCGGCGCCATTCTTGCCTTGCAGATACAGCAGTTCCCCGGCTTCCAACTTGAAGTTGAGGCCTGCGAACAGGCGGCGCTCGCCGCGCACGCATTCCAGATTGTCAGCTTCAAGCATCAGGAGAAAAAACCGAAAGGAATCAGGCGCAAATTATGAACGCGCCAGTGTACCGACAGATTGATGATCATCAAACAAAAACGGGCAAGAAAAACGGGGGCCGCAGCCCCCGTCGATTCTCTGAGGCGGTTGTTATTTCTTTTCAAACGGCGTCGGGCGTGGCGTCGCGTCGGATGACGGCGGCAGGATCGGCATCTTGAAGTTTGGTTGGTCACCGGTCAGGGTCTTCAGGAAGGCAACGACCTTGGCGTTTTCTTCCGGCGTGAACTTCTTGCCGAGCTGGATGCGGGCCATGGTGTCGACTGCTTCCGGCAGGGTGTTGGCAGCGCCGTCGTGGAAGTACGGATAGGTCATTTCAACGTTGCGCAGGGTTGGCACCTTGAAGTTGAAGCGGTCAGCATCCTTGCCAGTCACGGCAGAACGACCTTCGGCCGGGCTGGATGCCTTGTAGGCTTCAACCAGACCCATCTTCTGGAAGGAGTTTCCGCCAACGGCCGGGCCGTTATGGCAGGCGACGCAACCGCTGTCCTTGAACAGCTGGTAGCCAGCCAGTTCATCTTTGGTGATGGCCTTCCTGTTGCCCTTCAGATATTTGTCGAAGCGGGAATTTGGAGTAACCAGTGTTTCTTCAAAGGCGGCGATAGCCTTGGTGACCTTTTCGATATCGACGGTTTCGGACCCGAACGCCTTCTTGAACTCGGTAACGTAGCCCGGAATGGATTTCAGCATGTCGATGGCCAGCGTGTGCGTAAAGGCCATTTCACCCGGATTGGCGATCGGGCCACCGGCCTGCGCCTTGAGGTCGGCGGCGCGGCCATCCCAGAACTGGGCGACGTTGAGGCTGGAGTTCAGCACGGTCGGTGCGTTGATCGGGCCTTCCTGCCAGTTGTGGCCGATGGAGGTCTTGATGTTGTCGGTTCCACCCATCGACAGGTTGTGACAGGAATTGCAGGAAATGAAGCCGGATTTGGACAGGCGGGGATCGAAATAGAGCTTCTTGCCCAGTTCGACGAGTGCGGGGTTGGTGACCTTGGCCGGCGCAATCGGCTGGATCGGTTCCTTGCTCCCAGCCATGACGGACTGGCTGAGAATCGCGCCGGAAAGCAGGGCGATGGCGATAGATAGCGTGCTGCGTTTCATCATTGTTCTCCCTCGGTGAAAAAGCCTGGTTGCCGAATTCTCCCCTTCGTACCTGTGCTAGTATTGATCCAAGTCAATGATTTTTATGGGGTTTGCCTATGGCTGTTATAGGTTTTTCCTATAGCAAGCACGGCTTCTTTCCCCGGCATGTTCACGGAGTACGATTTTGACCCTGACCGAATTGCGCTACATCGTTGCCCTGGCCAATGAAGGCAATTTCAGCCGGGCCGCCGAATCCTGTTCGGTCAGCCAGCCCACGCTCAGTGTCGCCATAGCCCGTCTCGAAGACGAGTTGGGGGTTCAGTTGTTCGAACGCGGCAAGGGCTTCGTCAGTCCGAGCATCGTCGGCGTCAAGGTGGTCGAACAGGCGCAGCATGCCCTCAAGGAGGCGGAAAAAGTCAGGCAGATCGCGATGAGTGGCCGCGACCAGCTGGACGGGCCTTTGCGCCTGGGGGTCATTCATACCATCGGCCCCTATCTGTTACCGCAGCTGATTCATTCGCTGAAGCTGGTTGCGCCGAACATGCCGCTGGCGATTGAGGAAAACATGACGGCCAATCTGGCCGACATGCTGCATGACAACGAAGTTGACGTCGTGATCATCGCCCTGCCATTCGACGTTCCGGGGGTGGTGACGCGGGCGATCTACGACGAGTCGTTCAAGGTCGTCGTACCGCGAGGCCATCCGTGGGAAGGCAAGACGTGCATCGCACCCGAGGATGTGGCCGGTGACGAGGTCCTGCTATTGAAGGCTGGCAACTGTTTCCGTGATCAGGTGCTGGGGGCCTGCCCGCAGGTCAGCAGCCCGGAAACCGATATCCGGCTCGGCCATTCGATTGGCACCATTCGCTGCATGGTCGCCTCCGGTCTCGGGGTTTCGGTGTTGCCTGACGGTGCGCTGCGCCACCCCTACAGCAATGACATGATCAGCGTCATTCCATTCACCCAGCCCGAACCTTCCCGCCGGATTGCTCTGGCGTGGCGAACTGGCTTTGTGCGGCCCAAGGCCATTGATGCCATGCTTGAGGCAGTACGCCGACTGAATTCGCCGGCCTATCGTCTGCTGGGCTGATTTTGCAGTAGCACTTCTGCCTGGATCAGTCGGATGCAGTCACTGAGTTGGCTGCTTAGTCCTTCGAGTTCCTGCCGCAGACGATCCGATTCGCCGGCATCGCTCTGCTCAAGCAGCTGCCGGCCAATTTCGTGCAGGCGGGAATGCGCGGTTTCCAGGGTTTTGAAGGCTTCGATATTGGCGTAGCGCTGGCTTCCCGGGCTGTAATACCAACGCCCGAAGCGGCAGGCGTGTTCATCCTGAGCGGGCGGGCTTGCGCCGTTCTCGCTGTGATCGAGATAGGCGTAGAGCTGCTTTTTCCAGCGTTTGTGATCGACTTCCGCAATCAGCATCGGCAGATCTTCTCTCGACCATTCGAAGGCTGTAGCGAGATTCCAAAGTTCATCGGGCTGGAACTTCCGGATCCAGTCGGGCAACAGTTCGGCCGCCATCGGGCGGGCAATGCCAAAGCCCTGGGCCATGTCGCAGCCGAGCAAAAGCAGAACCAGGCCGTGTTCCACCGTTTCGACCCCTTCCGCAATCACTTGGCGCTGGAAAGCTCGGGTCAGCCCGATGACGCCTTCGACAATGGCCAGGTCGTCCGGATCGTCCAGCATGTTGCGGATGAAGGACTGGTCGATCTTCAGCATGTCGGCCGGCAGCCGCCGGAAATAAGTCAATGATGAATAACCAGTACCGAAGTCGTCGAGCGCAAACGTGACGCCGAGATTCCGGCATTCGACAAACAGCTCGGCGGTGGTCTGGATATCCTCCAGCGCTGCGGTTTCGAGCACTTCAAGTTCGATCTGGCCAGGAGACACGTTCGGGTAGCAGGCCAGCAATTCACCGAGGCGCTTGGAAAATCCCTGATGCTGCAATTGATCGCCGGCGATATTGATGCTTACCGACAAATCGATGCCTTGCGTCCGATGCCACTCATCAATTTGTTTCAGGGCTTCCTGAATGACCCAGTCTCCGACTTCGAGGGCCAGTTCGTTGCCTTCGAGCGCGGGCAGGAAACTGCCGGGGAGCAACAGGCCGAGCTCGGGATGTTGCCAGCGGATCAGCGCTTCGGCGCCGATGACACAGCCTTCGCGCATGTTGACCTTGGGCTGGTAGTACAGCCTGAACTCGCCATTGACCAACCCTTCGCGAATCCGGGTGATTTCCTCACGACGGACACGGGCACGGCGGTCATTCTCCGGGTCGAACAGGTGGTAGCGGTTGCGGCCTCCCTGTTTCGCGGCATACATGGCCTGGTCCGCATGGCGCAGCAGGGTATCGGAGTCGGACCCGTCATGTGGGTAGATGGTGACGCCGATGCTGGCTGAAACGTCGACGAATTGGGCAGAGACCCGGAAAGGACTGGCCAGCGCCGAAATCACCCGGGACATGGCATGGTCGCATTCGTGCAGGTCGTCGAGATTGGTGATGAGCAGCACGAATTCGTCGCCACCCAGCCGGGCTACCGTATCGCCGGCCCGGACGCAGGTTTTCAGTCGGTGGGCGACTTCGATCAGCAAATAGTCACCGACCGAGTGACCGAACTGGTCGTTGATCGGCTTGAAATTATCCAGATCGAGATAACAGACGGCGAGCATCTTGCCGCTGCGTTCGGTCTGCGCCTTCGCCAGCTGCATCCGGTCGCCGAGCAGCATGCGGTTCGGCAGTTGGGTCAGGGCGTCGAAATGAGCCAGATGCTCCAGACGCTGCTGGTGCTGTTTGAGCAGCGTGATATCGGAGAAGATGGCGACAAAGTTCGAGAGGGCGCCGTCCCGATTGCGAACACTGGAAATGGTCAGTTGTTCGACGAAGATTTCGCCGGATTTCTTGCGGTTCCAGATTTCGCCACGCCAGTAGCCATCGTCGCGAATCTTCCTCCACATTTCCTCGTAGAAGGCCGGGTCATGGTGGCCGGACTTGAGCAGGTCAGGCGTCTGGCCGACCGCTTCGTCGCGGGAGTAGCCGGTCAGTTCGGTGAAGGTGGAATTGACCTCGATGATGCGCCCTTTCGGGTCGGTGATCATGATGCCTTCGTGGGCGTTGTCGAATACGCTGGCAGCCAGTTGCTGGCGTTCTTCGGCCATCAGGCGCTCGCTGATGTCCTGGGAGATGCCGATCAGCGCGGGTTGTCCATCCCAATAGCCGTTGACGACGCGTGTCTCGACCATGATTTGCTCACCATTGGCACGCAGGATGGGCAACGGGCAGCTGGAGCGGCGGCCCGAAATGATCTCGGCCATGACTTCGCCGGCCATCTGGCGCAGGTTCTCCGGGTGTACGGAGGCAACTGTTTTCCCTTTGAGGATGCTCTCGCCGTAGCCAAGGTTTTCGGCGACAGAGCGGTTGTAGTGGAGGATGCAGCCTGCTTGGTCGAGAATGAAGATGAAATCGGTCAGTGTGTCGAACAACCCGCTCAGGTTCTTTTGCAGGCGCAGGGCTTCCTCTTGTGCGGCAAGTCGGTGCAGCGCCTGACTGAAGTGGCTGTTCAGCTTTTCCAGCGAGTGCAGCGTCGAGGGCAGGATGCCGGAGGTCTGGCGACTGCCCAGAGTCAGGCAGGCGACCGACTGGCCGTCCAGTTTGATCGACAGCGCGGCCAGGCAGCCCAGCCCTTCGCGTTGCATGGCCAGGCTATCGCAGATGGTTTCGCCGGCACAGTGCTCACTGGGGGGCGAGCAGTTGCAGATGGTTCCGCCATACAGCGCAAGGCTGGAGAGGGGGCTATCTGCCTCAAGATGGGCGATTGTTTCGGCGAAATCGGTCGAGATTCCCTGATAGGCGATCAGGCGGTAGCTACCGTCAGGTTGCCGCCAGTGCACGCATCCGGCATCCAGATCCGGGAAGCGCCGGGTGGCTTTGAGCAGTTCGCCCAGCACTTCATCGCGCTGCATCCCGGCGGCCAGCGCTTGGGCAAGATCGTGCTCGACTTCCAGTCTCAGTTCGGCATTCTTGCGTTCGGAAATGTCGACGGCGGAAGCGATCAGTACCGGCTTGCCGAAATAGCTGGCGGTATGGAGACGAACTTCGATCGGGAAAATACGATTGGTGCTGCTTCTGGCCAGCGCTTCGAATTTCTGCGGCGTGCCGGCCAGCGCAGCCGAGATGGCCTGGTCGATACCTTCCAGATCAAGCATTCCCGGAGAGATCAGAAATTCGTGCGTCTCGCCGATCATGCGCGCGCGGGGGTGGCCGAACATTTGCTCGGCACTGGTGTTGATGTCGAGAAAGCGCCGGTCTTCGCCCTGAATGAAAAGCGCTTCCCCGATGCTGTCAAAAATGCCGCGGAAGGTTGCCAGGCTGCTTTCCAGTTCCTGGGAGCCGAGCTGGCGTTCGATGATCAACGCAGTGAGCTGGGCGGCCTGGGTGAGCAGGCCCAGATAGTCGTCCTGCGGGCTGGTCGGCGAAGGGTAATAGGCGGTGAAGGTTCCGAGCAATTGACCATTGGTGCCGATCACGGGCTCTGACCAGCAGGCGGAAAAACAGCCATGCTCGGCCAGGTCACGGTAATTCACCCAATTCGGATGCTCGTGGATGTTGTCGACGACGACACGTTGGCGGGTAGCGGCTGCGGCGCCGGAAGAGGCGATGCCGGGGGCGATCGGCATGCCGTCGACGGCAACGCCATAGGCAGGAGGAAGGCTTGGTGCGGCGCCAAGATGCAGCCGCTGTCCGGTCTTGTCCGCCAGAAGGATTGAGCAGCACCAGCCCGGAATTTCGGCTTCGACCGACAGGGCGATCAGTTCGAGAACACGGGGCAGTGCTTCGCCGCCAATCAGTCCGGCCAGCGCCCTGTTGCGCAATTGGATGGCCTCTTCGGCGCGTTTCCGGTCAGAAATGTCGTGGGCGAAGCCGACCGTGCCCAGCAAGGTACCGTCGTCGTCGATGACCGGCGCCTTGTAGGTTTCGTGCCAGACCGGCTGGCCGTCGACGATGATCTGTTCAATCGTGATCTTTTTTTGCCGGGAAGCCATGACCGCGAGATCGTCGGTGCGATAGGCGCTGGCCAGTTCTGGCGGCCAGAGTTCGCGATCGGTTTTACCGATGACGGCATCGCTGCCCGCCGCTTCGGCAAAGGTCCGGTTGGCGGTCAGCAATCGCGATTCGGTATCTTTCAGCCAGACCAGGAATGGGAAGTTATCGAGCAGGGCGCGTTGGTAGCGTTCGTTGCGTGCTGTTTCGTCCAGCATCGCTTCCCTGGCTCGGGCGAGTGCCTGCCGGTCGATCAGCGCATCGTCGATCAGGCCCAGTTTGAGCGGGCTCATCAGGGTGTGTTCGGAGAGCAGGCCAACCAGATTGCCCTCGGCGTCGACGACCGTCAGATGGCGTATACCGTGATCGAGCATCTGCTGGGCGGCATCGGCCAGCGGGCAGTCTTCGCGGATGCTGATAGTCGGGGAGGTCATCACCGAGCCCAGGCTCGGGTTACTTTCACTGCCCAGGAAAAGGCGGACGATGTCATGCTCGGTGAGGATGCCCACCGGTCGCCGGCCGTCGACCACGATGACACAACTGCCGCGCACAGTTTCCATGGCGGCCAGCGCTTCATCGAGCATGGCGGTCGCCGGCAGGCGTGGAAAGGTGCCTTCCATCAGCGTATCGGCAGTATTCAGATGGAGGAAGAAATCGGGGCCGAGGTGTCTGCGATAGTCCGATTCGCTGATCACGCCAAGTGGCAGGCCGGCCTCATCGGTGACCACGATATGGCGGATGCCGAGATTGGCTGCTTCGCGGTAGGCCAGGCGGAAATTCGTGTTACCCGGCACGGTGTGCACCGGATGGGTCATCGTTTCCTGCGCAGTCTGGTCCGGCGAGCAGTGCCGGCGCATCAGGCGCAACAGGTCGCGTTCGGTAATGATGCCGAGAATGGCGTCGTGGTCGACCACGATGACCGATGAAATCTTCGCATCAAGCATGCGTGACGCTACTTCACGGAGCGTGGCGCCGGGCGCAACACGATCGCTTCGGGTGGTTATCAGGTCGACAATATTGGGCACGCCACTCCTCCTCCATTCATTCTAGAACGACTCGGCATCACCATGTTTAATCGGGATCAATCGTGCAAGTCATTGGTGGTGGAATGCATGTTTTCAAATTGGAAGCATATTGACCAGAATGGGTGCTGGCGGTTTTTCTCCGGAGTGCTTGCTTGCCATCCACAAAGGCTTTGATTTGAATCAATAATCTGGCAAGGCAGCGCGTGTGGCATACGCCTTGCGTAGTAGCTCCCCCACTTGGCGACAAAACAACGGGGGATCTACCAGTGACCGAGACATTCTATGAAGTACTGCGCCGCCAGGGGATTACCCGGCGCAGTTTCCTGAAATTCTGCAGCCTGACGGCGACTTCGCTCGGGCTGGGTTCCGCTGCTGCGCCGCGCATCGCGCATGCGCTGGAGACCAAGGCTCGTACGCCGGTGATCTGGTTGCACGGACTGGAATGCACCTGCTGTTCCGAATCCTTCATCCGCTCGGCGCACCCGCTGACCAAGGATGTCGTGCTCTCGATGCTTTCCCTTGATTACGACGACACGCTGATGGCCGCGGCTGGCCATCAGGCCGAAGCGATAATTGAAGAGGTCAAGAAGAAGTACAAGGGCAACTACATCGTCGCCGTCGAAGGCAATCCGCCGCTGAACGAAGACGGCATGTTCTGCATCCACGGCGGCCGCCCGTTCGTGGAAGTGCTGAAAGAAACCTGTGCCGACGCCAAGGCGATCATTTCGTGGGGCGCCTGCGCTTCCTACGGTTGTGTCCAGGCTGCCAAGCCGAACCCGACGCGCGCCACACCGGTGCACAAGGTCATTTCCGGCAAGCCGATCATCAACGTTCCGGGCTGCCCGCCGATCGCCGAGGTGATGACCGGCGTCGTCACCTACATGCTGACTTTCGACCGCATTCCCGAGCTCGACCGGCAGGGCCGTCCGAAGATGTTCTACGGCCAGCGCATCCACGACAAGTGCTATCGCCGTGGCCATTTCGATGCCGGCCAGTTCGCCGAAGCCTGGGATGACGAGGGTTCGCGCAAGGGCTATTGCCTGTACAAGATGGGCTGCAAGGGCCCGACCACCTACAACGCCTGCTCGTCGATGCGCTGGAACGGCGGCGTCAGCTGGCCGGTGCAATCCGGCCACGGCTGTATCGGCTGTTCCGAGGAGGGGTTCTGGGACAAGGGCAGCTTCTACGACCGGGTGACCGACATCAAGGCCTTTGGCGTTGAAGCCAATGCCGACACCATCGGCAAGGCTGCCGCCGGCACCGTTGGCGCCGCGATTGCCGCCCATGCTGCCGTGACGGCACTGGCCCGCGCCCGCCAGAAGGCCGGCGAGACCGAAGAACAGAAGGGGGAATAATTAGATGGCTGCCTACGAAACCCAGGGCTTCAAGCTCGACAACTCCGGCAAGCGTGTCGTCGTCGATCCGGTCTGCCGCATCGAAGGCCACCTGCGGGTGGAAGTTAACCTCGACGACAAGAACGTCATTCGCAATGCCGTCTCCACCGGTACCATGTGGCGCGGTCTGGAAGTCATCCTCAAGGGTCGCGATCCGCGTGACGCCTGGGCCTTCACCGAGCGCATCTGCGGCGTCTGTACAGGCACCCATGCGCTGACTTCGGTCCGCGCCGTCGAGGACGCACTGAAAATCCAGATTCCGGAAAACGCCAACACCATCCGCAACCTGATGCAGCTGAACCTTTACGTTCACGACCATCTGGTGCACTTCTACCACCTGCACGCGCTCGACTGGGTCGATGTCGTGTCGGCGCTGAAGGCCGATCCGAAGGCCACTTCGACGCTGGCCCAGAGCATTTCTTCCTGGCCGCTGTCGTCGCCAGGCTACTTCCGCGACATCCAGAACCGCCTGAAGAAGTTCGTCGAATCGGGCCAGCTCGGCCCGTTCATGAACGGCTACTGGGGCAACCCGGCCTACAAGCTGCCGCCGGAAGCCAACCTGATGGCCGTGGCGCACTACCTCGAAGCCCTCGATTTTCAGAAGGAAATCGTCAAGGTGCACACCATTTTCGGCGGCAAGAATCCGCACCCGAACTGGCTGGTCGGCGGCGTGCCCTGCGCCATCAACCTCGAAGGCGTCGGTGCCGTCGGCGCGGTAAACATGGAGCGCCTGAACCTGGTCAAGAGCATCATCGACCGCTGCGCCGAGTTCGTCGAACAGGTTTACATCCCCGACCTGCTGGCCATCGGCTCCTTCTACAAGGGCTGGCTGTACGGCGGCGGTCTTTCGTCGAAGAACCTGCTGTCCTACGGCGACATCCCGCAGAAGGCCAACGACTACACCTCGGGCAACCTGCTGCTGCCGCGTGGTGCGATCATCAATGGCAAGCTCGACGAGATTCACCCGGTCGACCTGAAGGATCCGGAGCAGGTGCAGGAATTCGTTGCCCACTCCTGGTACAAGTACCCCGACGAAACCAAGGGCCTGCACCCCTTCGACGGCGTCACCGAACCCAGCTTCGTGCTTGGCCCGAACACCAAGGGCACCAAGACCAACATCAAGGAACTCGACGAAGGCGGCAAGTATTCGTGGATCAAGGCGCCGCGCTGGCGCGGCCATGCCATGGAAGTCGGCTGTCTGCCGCGCATGGTGCTCGGCTATTTGCAGCCGAAGCAGTACCCGGAAATCCATGGTCTGGTCGAAGGCGCACTGAAGAAGCTCGATGTGCCGGTCACCGCCCTGTTCTCGACGCTCGGCCGCACCGCAGCACGTGGTCTGGAAACGGCGTACTGCGTCAAGCTGCAGCAACAGCAGTTCGACAAGCTGATGACCAACCTGAAGTCCGGCGACCTGAATACCGCCAACATCGAGAAGTGGGAACCCAGCACCTGGCCGAAGGAAGCCATGGGCGCCGGCTTCACCGAAGCCCCGCGCGGTGCGCTCGGTCACTGGATCCGCATCAAGGACACCAAGATCGACAACTACCAGTGCGTCGTGCCGACCACCTGGAACGGCGGTCCGCGTGACCACAAGGGTCAGATCGGTGCCTTCGAGGCCTCGCTGATGGATACCCCGGTGGCCAAGGCAGACGAACCGCTGGAAATCCTGCGCACGCTGCATTCCTTCGATCCCTGCCTGGCCTGCTCGACGCACGTAATGAGCCCGGACGGCCAGGAAATGACGTCGGTCAAGGTCCGCTGATGGACTGCCTGTATCCCCACCCTCTCCCCCAGCCCCTCTCCCTGAGGGCGAGGGGAGGTTTGTGTGCTGCCTCTCGGCAGCAATAAGGAGGATTCCATGCTCTCTCAACAGGACATGCTCGAGGCCGAACGGCACGGTAAACAAGTCCGTTCGATCTATGTCTACGAAGCGCCGGTGCGGCTGTGGCACTGGATCAATGCGCTGGCCATGGTGGTGCTGGCAGTGACCGGTTATTTCATCGGCCTGCCGTTGCCAACCCAGCCGGGTGAAGCGTCGGCCAACTTCCTGATGGGCTATATCCGTTTTGCCCATTTTGCGGCGGCCTACATCTTTGCCGTTGGCCTGCTCGGTCGCATCTACTGGGCTTTCGTCGGCAATCATCACGCCAAGCAGATTTTCAAGCTGCCGATCACCAATCCGCAGTGGTGGAGTGAGGTCTTCTTCGAGCTGCGCTGGTATCTGTTCCTCGAAAAGACCCCGAAGAAATACGTCGGCCACAACCCGATGGCGCAGCTGATGATGTTCTTCTTCTTCACGATCCTGGCCGTCGGCATGGTGTTCACCGGCTTCGCGCTGTACAGCGAAGGTGCCGGGCTGGGCAGCTGGCAGGACACGCTGTTCGGCTGGGTCATTCCGGCGCTGGGCGGCTCGATGCAGGTGCATAACCTGCACCGACTGGGCATGTGGATCATGATGACTTTCGTCCTGGTGCATGTCTATGCGGCGATCCGCGAGGACATCATGAGCCGGCAGTCGCTGATATCCACGATGATTTCCGGCTGGCGGATGTTCAAGGACTAAGGTTTACCTTGCGTTAGCCCCGGCGTGCATGAAAGTGTGCCCGGGGCGTTTTTTTCAGAGGTTTCAATGAATACCAAACGCATTCTGGTCCTGGGTATCGGCAACATTTTGTGGGCCGATGAAGGCTTCGGCGTCCGCTGCGTCGAGGCGCTCAACGATGGCTGGGAGTTTCCACCGCAGGTCACGCTGATGGATGGCGGCACGCAGGGCCTTTATCTGTTGCCCTATGTGCAGGAGGCCGACTGCCTGCTGGTCTTCGATGCAGTCGACTATGGCGATCCGGCCGGCAAGCTGCGCGAGGTGGTCGGTGATCAGGTGCCGCGCTTCATGGGCGCCAAGAAGATGAGCCTGCACCAGACCGGCTTTCAGGAAGTGCTGATGGCGGCCGAATTGACCAACAAGCTGCCGGCCGAACTGGTGCTGATCGGCGTGCAGCCGGAAGAACTGGAAGACTACGGTGGCAGCCTGCGCGACATCGTCAAGGCGCAGATGGTGCCGTCCCTGAATCTGGCGCTCGACTGGCTGGAGCGCTGGGGTGTGGTTGGTCGTGTCCGTGAAGGCAAGGCCGAAAGCCTGACCGATGCGGCGTTGGCCATGGATGTTTACGAAGGCGAACGGCCAGCAGCCGATCAGGCCTACCGTCTCGGCGATGCACGTTTCCTGAATATGGAAGCGGCCTGACATGTGCCTCGGCATACCCGTTCAGGTCATCGAGTGCGGCGAGCACTTTGCCCGTTGCGCCGGCCGCAATGGCGAAGTTCGGGTCGACCTCAGCCTGGTCGGTCAGCAACCACCGGGTAGCTGGCTGCTGACCTTTCTTGAAGCGGCACGTGAGGTGATCGATGCCGAGCGGGCCGATGCCATCAATGCTGCCTTGAATGCGCTGGATGCAGCCCATTCCGGCGAAACCGACTTTTCTGCCTTCTTCGCCGATCTTGATCGCGAACCCCAACTCCCCGATTTTCTGAGGACACAACCATCATGAGCCTCCAACTCGTTGCCGGACCGACATCGCTCGAAAAGCTGGAAACGGCCATTGGCCGCATGCAGCAAAAACACGGATTCTGCCGCATCGACAGCGACAAGCCGGCATTCCCGGCTGGTCTGAGCGTCTTGCTGCTGACCGAAGATCCGCAGCGCAATCTCGAAGTGCTCGATGCCTGTGTGATCCTGCCCGAAGCGCTCAAGCCGGTTATCGGGATGATCACTCGCTGGGTGGCCGGTCCTGATTTCGCGCCGGCCTTGATGGCGCAATACGGCGTGCCGCGCGCGCCGGCGGTTGTCTTCCTGCGCGATGGCGCTTTCGTTGGTGTGCTCAACGGCATCCGCGACTGGGGGGAGTACCAGAGCGAAGTCGCCCGTCTGCTCAACGGCCCCGTGCAACCCAAGCCGATCGGCATTGCCATTCGGGTCGAAGCCTCCCAGGGAGCCTGTGTATGAACCCGTCAACGATGCGTCCCTTCCCGATTTCCGTCGTCGCCATGGGCCCCGGCTCGCAGGGCGAAGAAGCGCCGGACTACCTGCCGATGCCGAAGGGCATGGAAACCTTCTCGCAGCCGCGCCTGCCGGACAATGTCGCACCCGAGGTGGTCAATCGCGCGGCCAGCCTGCTCGGTGCCTTTGCCGATGAGGCCGAGAGGCTCGGCTTCGAAGGGGGGGCAAGGCTCAAGCTGCTCGATCTGGATGCCACGATGCGTGACGTGATCAACCAGTCGATGGGCTTTGGCGAGGTCAGTGCCTTCACGACCGCACCCGGTCATTGGCGCGTTCAGGAGACGGCTTTTTCCGGATTGTGGCGCGTTCTGAAGGTGGCTGATGATGGCGCGATGATGGTCGATCGCCTTGAAACCGGCGCCATTCCGGCGGTTTTGACCGATGCCATGGCGAGCACGGCGGCGCCCGATCTGCCAGCGCCGGACTATCCGGCCGGCTGCATGAACGCCCAGGCGCTGGTCGAAGAAATCCGCATGCAGGCCGCAGCCTGGAAACCGGGCAACGCCGCCCACGTCATCAACCTGACCCTGCTGCCGGTCAGCGATGCCGACCTCGATACGCTCTACGGCTGGCTCGGGCACCGCGAGGTCTCGATCCTGTCGCGCGGCTATGGCAATTGCCGGATCACCAGCACGCGGCTGAAGAACGTCTGGTGGGTACAGTACTTCAACAGCATGGACACGCTGATCCTGAATTCCATCGAAATCGTCGGCATGCCGGAAGTGGCGCTGGCGGCCGACGAGGATTTCACCGATTCGGTTGAGCGCCTGCGCGAATACCTCGACATGATGGTCGAGCCGGTCTAAATTCTGCTGCATGCGATTCGAAGGTTCACATCTCGGCGTCAAACCTGACGACAAACTGGAGTGCGGCATCTGCTGGTGGGTTTACGACCCGGCCGAGGGTGACGACGTGCGCGGTATTCCGCCCGGCGTTCCCTTTGCCGAGCTGCCCGAAGACTGGTGCTGCCCCGGCTGTGATGCGCCAAAACATAAATTCATGGTGACTGATGATTGAGGGGCGGCCAATCAAAGTGTGGGCGACTGATCCGTCGTCCGAACTGGTTGCCGTCTTCGAACACATCGCCCGGACCCGGATGCACGACGTGCCGATCTGCAACCGGAGCCTGCAGATCGAGGCGGTCGGGTTTCAGCGGCGATCCGATGGCCACTGGGCCGGGGCGATGATCACGCCGTGGGCGATCAACCTGCTTTGTCTGCCCGGTCAGCCTGAAGCTTGGCCGGCGTTGGCTGCGTGCAGCAAGCACGACTGGCATTTCCCGTCCGGTGATTACGAATTCACGGTGGCCGAGGAGGAGAGCATCGGCAACTACCATCTTTGTTCGCTGTTCTCGCCGGTGCTGGAATTCGAAACGCACGAGGCTGCCCGATTGACGGCAATTGCTGCTGCTCACGCATTATTTGCCGAGCCTCTGGCGGCACCGGCCGCTAGCGGCAATACGACCAGCCGCCGCGCTTTTCTGGGGCTGGGCCGATGACCAGCGGGGGTTTGCTGACGGTTCGGGCGCAGCTTCATAACGGCCACTTGCAAGACCTTGAGGTCATTCTCAAACGCCCCTCGGTGACGCGTCTGTTCATCGGGCAGTTGCCCGATGCAGTGGTCAAGACCGTCCCTTATTTGTTCACGCTCTGTGCCCATGCCCAGCGGGCTGCGGCACAGGCGGCGGTGGCCGTCGCCCAGAACGAAGTGCCGCGGGCGACCGATTCAGCGGAGTTGTGGGTCGAAGTACTGCACGAAAATCTCTGGCGTCTGCTGCTCGACTGGCCGCCGGCACTCGGGCTGCATTCGGCCAAGGCGGCGTTCATCGCCTGGCGCAATGCGCGGCAGACCGACGAATTTCTGGCGGTGACGCAAAGCCTCTTGCACGACACCTTGCGCCCGCTGGCTGAGAAATGCCTTGAAAACCTGGTCGGTCGGACCACAGAAGAGGTAGCGCCGGAGTCTGACGTGCCCGAGATGTCCGAGCTTGCCCTGCTGGCGCCAGAGCCATGGCTCTCCTATTGGCAAGGTATCGCTTCCGAGATGCCGGAATTGCCCCGGCCAGCCTCGATTCGCTCGGTTTTTCAGGCTCGACTGGCCGAAGTTGAGGTCGCAGCCTTGGCGCTGGCCAATGGCACCCCGTTCCCGATTGCCAGCGCCGGTGGCGAAGGCTGGGGCGTGGCGCAAACGCTGACGGCGCGCGGTGTGCTGACCCACGCGGTACATGTGGTCGATGGCAAGGTGGCCAATTACCGCGTTCAGGCACCGACCGATGGTTTTTTTGCCGATGCCGGGGCGCTATCCTCGCTGCTGGAAAATTGCCGATTAGCTTCTCTGGATCAAGCAAAACAGGTGCTGAATCAGGCCATACTGGCGCTTGATCCCTGCCTGCCCTATGTTGTGGAGTTGCGTGATGCATGAGATGTCGCTGGCCGAAGGTGTGCTGCAGCTGGTTGAAGATACGGCCCGCCGTGAAAGCGCCAATCGTGTGAAACTGGTGGTCCTGGAAATCGGTCGCCTGTCATCGGTCGAACCGGAGGCGCTGAAATTCTGCTTCGAAGCGGTGACCCATGGCAGTATCGCTCAGGGTGCCGCGCTGGAAATTCTGGCAACGCCAGGCGCCGGCTGGTGCATGCAATGCGCTGAAACGGTCCCGATGACGGAGTTGTACGGGGCCTGCCCGAAATGCGGCAGCCATCAGGTGCAGCCGACAGGCGGCACGGAAATGCGGGTCAAGGAAATAGAAATCGAGTAGTTCGCGGTAATTCGAACAGGATTGAAGAGGAGTCAGAGCGATGTGTACAGTTTGCGGCTGCGGTGCAGGTGAGACGAAGATCGAAGGCGGTGTGCTCGAAAATGCACATGAACATACCCATGTCCATGAAGACGGCACCGTGCATACCCACGCGCACGACCATGGGAATGACCACGATCACAGCCACGACGACGCACCGCTCGGCGTCCATTCGCATACCCACCACCACAGCGACGGCAGCGAACACAGTCACGCCCATGTTCATGATGGCGATCACGCCCACTCGCATGGCGAAGAACATCACCACCACGAACACGGCATCGCCGGCGATCTCGACTACGGCACCGGGCCGGCTCGCGCCCATGTGCCGGGCATGTCGCAGGCCCGCATGGTGCAGATCGAGCAAGACATTCTCTCCAAGAACAACACCTATGCCGCCGCCAATCGTGCCGCCTTCGACGACCGCGGCATCTTCGCGCTGAATCTGGTGTCCAGCCCGGGTTCGGGCAAGACCACGCTGCTGGTCAAAACCATCGAATTATTGAAAGACAAGATCGCGATCAGTGTGGTCGAAGGTGACCAGCAGACCTCCAACGATGCCGAGCGGATTCGCGCTACTGGCGTGCCGGCCCTGCAGATCAACACCGGCAAGGGCTGCCACCTCGATGGCCACATGGTCGGCCATGCCATGGAACGCCTGCAGCCGAAAGACGACTCGCTGTTCCTGATCGAAAACGTCGGCAACCTCGTCTGCCCGGCCGCCTTCGATCTCGGCGAGCACCACAAGGTCGCCATCCTTTCCGTCACCGAGGGCGAGGACAAGCCGCTCAAGTACCCCGACATGTTCGCCGCGGCCGACGTCATGCTGCTCAACAAGTGCGACCTGCTGCCCTATCTTGAATTCGACGCCGATCTGGCCGAAGCCAACGCCCGCCGGGTCAATCCGCACCTGACCATCTTCCGCGTCTCGGCCACCAGCGGTGACGGCCTCAGTGCCTGGCTCGACTGGATTCAGTCCGGGCTGGAAGCTCAACGCAGCAAGCGCTCGGAATCCGTCGATGCCCTGAAGCGCCGGGTGGCCGAACTGGAACGCCAGCTGGCGGCGAAGTAGGCCGCCGATGACCGGCCGCCTGCTCCGCGTTCGAGGTCTGGTGCAGGGGGTCGGCTTTCGCCCTTACGTCTGGCGCCTGGCTAACGAACTCGGGCTGAACGGCTGGGTGCGTAACGATGGCGCCGGGGTGATTGCCGCGGTGGCTGGTGAAAGGCTTGCCGAATTCCTCACACGTTTGCCGCAGGATGCACCGCGTCTGGCCCGTATCGATGCCATCGACAGTGAGCCGGCCGAAGTTACGGCCCCCGGATTCACCATCCTCGATAGCGAGGCGGGCGAAGTCAAAACCGCCATCGGCCCGGATGCTGCCATCTGCCCCGAGTGCGTTGCCGATCTCTGCGACCCGACCAACCGCCGCTGGCGCTACGCCTTCACCACCTGCACCCACTGCGGCCCGCGCTATACCGTCAGCCAGCGCATTCCCTACGACCGGGCGCAAACCAGCCTTGCCTCTTTCCCGCTGTGCCCGCTGTGCAACGACGAATACACAAGGCCCAGCGACCGCCGCTTTCACGCCGAAACCACCTGCTGCCCGGATTGCGGCCCGCAACTGAGCCTGCTCGATGCCGCTGGCCAGCCGCTGGCCGGTGACCCGATTGCCGAAACCCTGCACCTGCTGCGCGCCGGCAAGATCGTTGCCATCAAGGGGCTGGGCGGTTTTCACCTCGCCTGTGACGCCCGTAATGCAGAGGCGGTGGCCGAACTGCGCGAACGCAAACAGCGCGAGGAAAAGCCTTTTGCCGTAATGGCCCTGAACGCCAATTCACTGGTCGACTACGCGCGGATCGGCGAGCCAGAACTGGCCCTGCTGCAAAGCACCGCTGCCCCGATCGTCCTTTGCCCCAAGGGGGCCGGCGAACTTCAGGGCATCGCCCCCAGCCTTGCCTGGCTCGGCGTCATGCTGCCATCGACGCCGCTGCACCTGCTGCTCTGGCACGAAGCCGCCGGCCGCCCATCCAGCACCGACTGGCTGACGCAAACAAGCGATCTGCTACTGGTCATGACCAGCGCCAACCCGCATGGCGAACCCCTGGTCATCGGCAATGACGAGGCACTCGAACGCCTGGCCGGGAGTGACGGCAAAATCGCTGACGCCTTCCTGCTCCACGACCGCGACATCGTCATCCGCTGTGACGATTCGGTGTTGCGGGCGACTCCGGATGGCCCGGCCTTCATCCGCCGCGCCCGCGGCTATGTGCCGGTGCCGATTCATTTGGCTGACGATGGCCCGACCGTACTGGCCTTGGGCGGCTACCTGAAGAACACCATTTGCGTGATGAAGGGCCGCCAGGCCTTCCTGTCGCAGCACATCGGCGGCCTCGATAACGCCGCCGCCATCGGTTTCCTCGAAGAAACGGTCGATCACCTGCTCGGCATCCTCGACGTCAGGCCCGAACTGATCGCCCACGACCTGCACCCCGATTTCCCGTCCACGCATCTGGCCCTGAGTCTGGCTGAAAAGCTGGGCGTGCCGGCCATCGGCGTCGGCCACCATCACGCCCATATCGCCGCCATCTGCGCCGAACATGGCATCAGCGAGCCGATTATCGGGCTGGCGCTCGATGGCGTCGGTCTCGGTCCGGACGGCGGCGCCTGGGGCGGTGAGCTGCTGCGCCTCGACGGCGCCAGTTGCGAACGCCTCGGCCACCTCCTCCCGCTGGCCATGCCCGGCGGCGACCGCGCCGCCAAAGAACCGTGGCGCATGGCCGTCTCCGCCCTGCACGGCGCCGGCTTCGGCTACCGCGTCGGCGGTTGGATCAAGCAGTACTACCCGAGCCGCGATCCCGGTCCACTGCTCACCATGCTCGCCCGCAATCTGCGCTGCCCGCCGACCACTAGCCTCGGCCGCTGGTTCGATGCCGCCGCCGGCCTGCTTGGCGTCCGCGACCTGATGCATTTTGAAGGGCAGGCCGCCATGGAGCTCGAAGGCCTCGCCGCCAAACACGGCCCGGTCGACCCGCTGCCCGGCGGCTACGCCCTGCGCGAAGAGGGCAAAGTGCTCGACTTCTCCCCGCTGCTACCGGCCCTGATGGGCTGCAAGGATGATGCCGCCTACGGTGCCGCCCTGTTCCATGCCACCGTCGCCGCCGGCCTGGCCGACTGGGTAAATACGACGATCACGGAAACAACGGCTGGCCCCGGAAGTGACCGGAAAGCACGGCCCAAAGTCGCCATCGGCGGCGGCTGCGCCATGAACGCCGTGCTGATGACCGCCCTGCGCAAGCACCTGGCTGGCGCCGGCCTTGATCTGCTCGAAGCTCGCCAGGCTCCGCCGAACGATGGTGGCTTGGCGCTGGGGCAGGCTTGGGTGGCTAGGGAAAATTGCTCGCTAATGCCAAGTGTAACCCCTTGATTTTCTGTATATGTACCCGGATAGGGGTAGAGGTTTAATGTTCAATGAATCCTTCCTTTCAGAAATACATGCGGTTCCAATGCTACTTTGGTTATGATGTTCGGTTTGAGAAATTGGCTAGTATTTGAAGAATTGCCGAATATAAAGCTCGATCGGTATAAAACTTTTAATTTTTAAATAACCATCATGTCTATTTCGTTTGATAAAAAATACGCATCTGATTTAATAAATAATAACAAAAAGCCGGCTGTCGCTATTACGGCAAAACTTAATAATTTTGTTGAGTCAGATCATAGTAGACCATGTGACCCAGAAATGATTAGGCCTGAGATCAGAGGTGCGTTAAGGAAATTGCCAGGGGTTAATAAGACTAGCAGTGATATATATTTTCACAATGGTATAAATCCCGTAGGAAATTGTGCCGAAGTTAATGTTGCGGCTAAATTATTTTACCTAGCTTCCAATGCTGGCTCTACTAAATTGAATTTATTAGATGTCGAGTTTTCACAAGCAATAAGGCCACGAACTGGTCAGCCTGTTATGCGTTGTGGGAACTGCACTATGGTTTTTGGCAAAGAGTAGGGGTTGTATGGCCTATACATTAATCGAGCAATACGCCCGGGATATTGATTATTTTTTGACATTTCCTGATGTTA
>Ga0316605_10000731_pt1 | contig 20936 bp, 23 predicted proteins | sample OWC_soil_day20_n_FD_207666 | JGI IMG/M metagenome (GOLD analysis project Ga0316605, IMG submission 207666) | Wetland soil microbial communities from Old Woman Creek delta, Ohio, United States - OWC_soil_day20_noCT | ecosystem: Environmental > Terrestrial > Soil > Wetlands | place: USA: Ohio...
CCGCCGCCGTTCGATGCGCGTACAGGAATCAGTTGAAGAGCTTCTCCGCGATAATGCGCCCATCGATGTCGGTGTCTGCCTCGGCACAAGCTGTTATCTGAAAGGCTCGTTTCATCTTCTCGAGGGCCTCTCCGCCGAACTGAAAAAACGCGGGCTGCTGGAAAGATTCAGGATAAAAGCGCGTTTTTGTACGGACCAATGCGCCGGCGGGCCCAATGTCGTTGTCGGGGCGAATGTGATCAATCAGGTCGATCCCGACGATCCGGTCGCTTTTATAGACACCCATTTGATCCCGGCGCTCAATGCCGTTGTAAAGAGCGGGGAATGATCAAAGACCGGAAAAGGTGTAGTGAATTTTTGTTTAATACGCGAAGGCGAAGCGAACAGGTGATCCTATGGCAAAGCATTCTCATACATTCGTGGAAACATATGATGGTTTTCTGGGATACGGCATGGACAGGCAAACTGATGAAAATACCGTCGAGGTCTACCTGCAAAAATTTTCCGACGATGAACTGATGAAAGTAATCCTGAAACGCATGTCCGATACCGAATTGGCGGAGATGTTCGAGATGGTCAGCAAAATGCTGAAAATATACTTCACCGAGCCCGAATACCACCGCTACTTTCTCAAAGATGAAGATCAATAAATAAAACGCCCGCTCACCCCTGCGGGTTCGCTGCTGATTTTATGAGTTCTTCACCCAGGCGCCGTGTTTCGTCTTTCGTTAATTGAAGGCGGGATTTTCCACTGCCCGGATGGGATGTTGTCAGGGTGACGCCTTGAGAAGATGGATTTATCTCCCATTTCACGCCTTCGGGAAATTTCAGGGGTTCCACAAGGAATTCTTCCGGATGGAATTGGGCTATCTGGATGAGAACGCCGAATGCGTCCCGGGGGTGGATGAAAAGCTCCTTCCAATCATTCTCAGTACTATAGCCGAAGGTGGGTATCCCTTTTTGATCGAGGAATTCCTTTGCCTTAGCAATGTCGAGGGTCTGAAAGCACACATGATGCACCCCCTCACGTTCGGCAAGAAATTTATCAAGGAAGCTGCCGCCTCCCGTTGGCGTTATCATTTCGACCCGTGTCAGATCGCCTGCAGAAAAAACCTGCCCGAGATATTTGAGGTCTTCGAGGACAGACCAGGCGCACGGTACTAGACCGAGAACGTCGCAAAAAAATTGTTTTGCCTTTTCAATATCCTTTACGGCCAGTGAAATATGGTCAATCCGTTCTATCATGGCTCCTCCGCGATACAAATTGAATCATTATGTTAGCGCGCCGGAGATGCCCTTAACAACCAAATGTTAACAATAGGCCTCCCCTCAGCGCTGGACTATAATTATCCGCCTTTTTTATTCATCGCCTGCACGGGAACACTGTAAGGCATTATTGTCGGCAAAGATTCAGGTTGTCTCAAAAGAAACTAATTCAATATATTGAAACTGGCAGGGATCTTCCTCTTGCATATAGGGCACACCGGCTCGATAAGGGTAAAGGTTTTGCCAAATACATCGATACTTTTAAAAAATACACCCGGGGCATCACAAAGGTTTTTTTCGCTGAATATCTTCCCGCACTCGCACACGGGATATTCCTGCCGTATCGTTTTTCCCCTGAATGCCTGATCGACGTACTGGGAAACCATTTTTTGTTCGTCTGTTGTCATAAAAGAATATAATCTCCTTGTCCCTATTTGGCAACCCGTACATCTGTCGATCTCTCGTTATTTTCATCCCGTTCCATCTCCGGGAGAATTGATCGGTATATTCAGGGGAAAACTTAAATAAGAGGTGTTGAGTTCCAAACACGGAGGGCGAAAAGAATAGCTGCTGGCGATCCTTTATTTTCGATCGACCTGCTTCGCTTCTATTTTTTGCTTATCGACCGAATAATCATCAAAAACACCCAGCTTGAAAGAATTGCAGCCCTCGGCGGTGAGGTACATTCCGTAAATTTCTCCACCGATATATGACCGTTTATCGGGCTTCATTTTTCTCTGTTCCTCACGCTGTTTGTTCATCAGAAGAGGGACATCATCGATAAATTTGAAATTGCCCTCCGGCAGAGGGCACGGAGGTTGAATGGCCAGTCCATACGCCAGAGGTTCAGGGTTGAAATTATTGGCCGATGTATAAGCAAATGAACTGATCTTATGGTCTTTTTCTGAAAAGCCTATATGATAAACGGTGGCCTCTTCCGGGATCTCATAGCAGTTGACCGAGTTGAACCAATCGAAGAGTTTAATGAGATTTCCCGGTGCACGATCATTCAATTCATGAATATCATCCGCAGGCAATTGATTAACAATGGAGAGCCATTGTTCCATGAAGCGGGCAAGGCCCGTAGAGGCAATAATTGTTTTGAGATGCGGCAGATATATCGCCTGGGACGCGAAATAAAGCGGTTCCTTGTCTTCCCTTGAGACAACCAGCGTATCTGTTGCGACGAGAGCCTGCTTTTCATCCGTATATAGTATGAGCGAGGACATTTTTCACCTTTCCCCAAATGATCGGGATATGACGGGGTTTTGTATTGATAGTAGCCATTGGGAGAATATGTGTCGACACCTGCGTTTCGTCATTCATTCCAGTGGAAATTTGCCAAGAATATATATATCATATCTTCATCGGTAAATTCACGATCAAACGAATGCATCAAGCGACTCAAGGAGGATTTCATGAGCGGTGTTTTCGGTATAATATCGAAGAAAAATTGCGCAAGCAATCTATTGTACGGCACCGATTATCATTCACATATGGGCACGGAATATGGCGGGATGGCTGTGCTCGGGGAGAAGTTCCACCGAAGCATACACGACATACGAAAGTCCCAGTTCAAATCGAAATTTTACGAAGATTTTAAAGAAATGGAAGGTAATGCAGGCATAGGGGTCATAAGCGACCGTGATGCTCAACCGCTCATTATCGGTTCAAAGTTCGGGACGTTTGCCGTCGTTTCGACGGGAATCGTTGAAAATACAATTGAATTGGCCAAAGAGCTTCTCGATTCCGGGGAGACGTTCACCGAAATGTCCGGCGAGGGGATAAATTCCGTCGAGCTCATTGCCAAGCTGATCACACAGGGAAACACGATCATTGACGGGATCAAGGGCGTCTACGACCGCATAGAAGGCTCTGCCTCTATCCTGCTGCTTACGGATAAAGGCATTTTCGCGGCCAGGGACAAGCTCGGCCGCACACCGCTTGTGATCGGTGAAAAAGAAGGCGATTATGCGGTCGCTACCGAAGATTGCTCGTTCTTGAACCTCGGGTTTCACCTAATCAAATACCTTGAGCCCGGCGAGATCATTACGATAGGCCGGGACGGTTTCAAAACCGTGGCTCCGGGAGGAAACCGGAACCAGATATGTTCATTTCTGTGGATATATACAGGTTATCCGGCGTCAAGCTACGAAGGGATCAGCGTTGAGGTGGTCAGGGAGCGTTCCGGCAGGCTTCTGGCAAAAAATGACAATGTCGAGGCTGACCTTGTCGCCGGAGTCCCGGATTCCGGGGTCGGTCACGCCATCGGTTATGCAATGGAATCGGGCCTGCCCTACCGCAGGCCGCTCGTAAAATACACGCCGGGCTATGGCAGGAGTTATACACCTCCTTCGCAGGAAATACGGGACCTTGTAGCCACAATGAAACTCATTCCCGTCAGAGATGTTATAAAGGGCAACCGGATCGTGCTGTGCGAAGATTCCATAGTCCGGGGTACCCAGCTCAAGAATTTTACAGTGGTTAAGTTATGGGAATCCGGGGCTAAGGAGATCCATGTAAGACCGGCATGCCCTCCCCTTATGTTTCATTGCAAATTCGCCCTGTCGACCCGATCGATCGACGAATTGGCAGCCCGCCGGGCGATCAACGCCATCGAAGGACGACATGTCGATGATATTACCGAATATCTTGATGATACATCGGAAAAATACAAGACTATGGTCGACTGGATTGCCCGGGAGATCAATGTCACGACATTAAAATTTCAAACAATGGAGAATATGATAAATGCAATCGGCCTGCCCCGGGAAAAGCTCTGCCTGCACTGCTGGGTCGGGGAAGGCACGGCATGCTGCACCTGATAATTCCCCTGTGATGAGGTATTATGAAGGGAAGCGACCTGTTTCGTCAACTTGCCTGCCGGGAGCCCTTCACCGGCTTACATCCTTCCGTCGCCGCTTTTTTCAGAGAATATCTATCCCGGGAAAAAGCAGTCAAGTCCGGTGACCATTTCGTCATCAACACGCATTTTCCTCCTTTTCCGAGCAGGGCCTTTGATAGTATTGTGCGGATTGATACCGAAAGCGGGGCAAAGAGAGCATGAAAAATATAATTGCTGTCGATATTGGCGGGACAAATAGCCGTTTCGCCCATTTCAGGGTAGAGGATGCGGGCGAATTGTCGTATGTAAGCGGGTTCTGGCTGAAAACGCACAGCGCATCATCGCTTGGCGACCTGATAGAAAAAGCCAGAGAGACAGGCTCATTCGCCAGGGATATGTCATGGGATGCCATGGTCCTTGCCGTACCCGGACCTGTCAAAGGCAAGACATATGCAACACTGGCAAATGTTCCGTGGACTGTCGACGTTTCCGGCCTTCGGGACCGGGCGCCGGACACAAGGATCTTCCTGATAAACGACTTCGTTGCACAGGCTTTCGCATGCCCCATCAAGGAACACCTCGAAACCCGGACTATCCGGGCAGGAAATGCGGAGAATGGCGCTAATATTGCCATAATCGGGGCGGGTACCGGTCTCGGGCACTGCGCCCTTGCCCTTACGGATGGGGCGACATTCCTGCCGCTGCCTTCCGAGGCGGGCCACGCCGCATTTCCATTTTACGGAAAAACCGAAACCGATTATTGCGATTACCTGCTTGACAGGACAGCTGCTGAGTATCCCTTCGGAGATATCGTTGTAAGCGGGCCCGGCCTCGCACACCTGCATTCTTTCCTGACAGGACGCCTCCTCACTCCGCCTGAAGTTGTTGCAGAGATCAACCCGGATTCACAGACAACGGTGCTTTTCGCGCGATTTTATGCCCGGGCGGCACGTAATTACGCGCTTGCCGTGCTTGCGCTGGGAGGCCTCCACATTGCCGGGGGGGTTGCAATGAAAAACCCGTTCCTGGTCGCCAACGAGCATTTCATAAGGGAATTCAGCGATTCACCGCATTTCGGCCCGATTCTTGAGAATATTCCCATAACACTGATCTTGAGCGAGGACAGCGGACTCTGGGGAGCCGCACATTACGGCGCTATAAAGCTGAAGACAGAATAATTGTAAGGAAAAGAATAGTCCTCACTCCTTACTTTTGCCCTTTTTATTCTTCTTCTCGATGCGGGCGTCTTTTTCCTGTTCGTAGATGTCTTCGGTGAGGGTCGAGACCCGCTCCCGCCAGCGGGGGTCGTTCTTGTTCAGCTCAACTTCTTCGTAAAAATCGGAAACACTGTGATTCAAGAGCTTATACGGGTTGTCTTCCGATTCTATATCGAAAAATGTATGTCTCAATTCATGCCGGAGGATCTTTATCCTGTCGAGGTCCGTTATATTGTCCCAGCATTTCTTGTCAACCGTGACGATATAGTCATACCCGTTATAATAGTCGGCGCCGTCGCGTGTCAGATGGCGAATGAGATCGTTTGTCTTCATGATCCTGGCAAGGACTACCATCCCTCCCGATTTTCTTTTTTTCAGATCGAAGAGCACTTTTATCTTTGCATTAACGAGTTCAGGGAAATCTTTCGACCTGACCTCTTTAAGCAGCTCCATTACGTGATCGCTCACCTCGTCATATCGTAATCCCATGGTGCCTCCCGTTTTATTAATGACGCCGAAGATTATCACGAAGGCTGGTGAAAAAGCAAGGAACGGTCGATGGCTCAATTCTTGACTTATACGGTCCTCAACCGTTATAAAAAATCTCGAATTTAACGAAAAAAAGGAGACTGACGGTAAATGACATATGGGTCGAGATATTTTCGCCAGACGCTTGCGGCATCTCTAATTCTGGTCATTTTACTTTTCGCCGCCTGTTCGACCAATCCCAGGCCTGCCGTACGCGAAGGGTTCATTCCCGTCACCGGCGGAAAGGTCTGGTACCGCCTGGTCGGTTCGGGAGATGCAACGCCCGTTATTCTTCTCCACGGTGGTCCGGGCAGTTCGAGTGATTATCTTAAGCCGCTCGAAAAACTATCGCTTGACCGGCCGGTTATCGTATACGACCAATTGGGCTGTGGAAGGTCAGACAACCCGGATAACGATGAGCTGTGGCATATTGAAAGATTTGTCGAAGAACTTGCCCAGGTCCGGGCGGGGCTCAATTTGAAACAGGTCCACCTGTACGGACATTCATGGGGCACGATGCTGGCCGTGGACTATATGTTGACAAAACCGGAAGGGGTGAAGAGCCTCACGCTTGCGAGCCCTTGCATCAGTATTAAGCGCTGGGCAGATGATGCACGTCAATTGATCGAGAAATTGCCCTTCACCACCCGTCAGGTCATCAGGCATCACGAAAGGGAAGGCACTACCGATTCCAAAGAATACGAGGCGGCGGTGGCCGAATACCTCAAAAACTATTTTTGCCGGCTTAAGCCCTGGCCGCCGGAACTTAAGCAGGCATTTGACAGATCGAATCCCAAAATATACAGGATCATGTGGGGACCGAGCGAATGGTTCCCCACGGGAAACCTGAAGACATACGAGCGGGTCGGCCGGCTCGGTGAGATCAAGGTGCCTACACTGCTTACCGCCGGCAGATTTGATGAAGCGACGCCTGCAGCAACTGCCTGGTACCGCTCGCACGTTCCGGATTCTATGCTCAGGATATTTGAAGAAAGCTCACACCTTGCGATGTTTGAGGAAAAGGACGCGTATCTTGAAAGCATCCGTGAATTTTTGAGGGCACATGACGGCGTTAGACCGTAAGGCGTGAGACCGTAAGGCGTGAGGAGTTAAAAAAACCGCTATCGCCGGACGCAGCTCTTAACTCGTGTACCATTTCCGGGCTGGGTCCCTATTTTTCCCTGTCTTCCTCATCCCCGTCGGACGTGCCGGCTGTGGGATATTCTTCGGCGACAAAGCCCGCTGTACCGTTAAAGATGTATACCCTGTTCCCCTTCGCGGCATTCATCCGAGAGACTAGCGCATCGATATTTTTTACGAGTTCACCGGCCGAGATCTTTCCTGACGCATAACTTTCTTTTTGAGAAACTATATAACCGGCAATATCCATCACAATGGCCCTTTGCGAAAAATATACGTGATACGCCGCAATAGTTATGACGGAGCACAAGATTGACAACAGGACCATCACGACTAAATTCCTGACGTCTTTTTCGGTCAACAGCATCGGGTCATTTCCATCTGTTTTTTTTGGCCGCATATATTCTGCACGGCGCTCTTTATAAGGATCTTCAGGTTGAGGAGCTTGGCGGCGGTTGCAACATTCGAACCGCCTTTTCCAACAAAAAATCCGCAATATTGAGGGTCTACGCGCACAATTGCTTCACGAAGGCTTTGAGAATACAGGACCTGGATCACCTTTTCAACCGGCGCAGGGACAAGCGAGTTCACAATATATTCTTTTATATCAGAACTGTACCGTACAATAGTAACGGTATCACCGGTATAATTTTTAACCCCCTCAAGATATCGCAGAGAAACTGTCAGCGGATCGAAATCCCCGAGCCCTTCGACAGAGACCTTGGCAAAAGCGCTGTTTGCTATACACGCCGCTCTTCGGACCCGTATTTTTCCCTCACGTATGGCGGGAGCCAGAACCGCTTCCGCGACACGGCGAAAGAATTGCGGCGATCTTTGGCTCAGGAAGATCTTCCCATCCCCTATCATGAATACTGCTGCCGCACATTCTTCCTTTCTATTGAATTCCTTATATACGCACCTTTTCGGAAGATAGCCGAGCAGATCGGTTCCCTCGATCAGGACCAGGTACATTTCCTTACCCGGTAATTCCCTGACAATACAACATGAGACAAGACGGCCGACTTTAATGACTGGCATGATTCCCCCCTTTTTCTGAATGTAAGAGGGTATTACTTTTGAAAGGCGCAAAAAGTTCCGAAAGATTTTATTTTTTTATCGAGGGTATGTATGTATGATATCTGCGAAACTTTTCCCGCATGAACGATTTATACTTGCAAAGGATAGGGAGGTTAAGATATGGAATGTACCGTAGAAAAAAATATGGCGGCGTGCACATGTACATATGATTCGTGTTCACGTAAAGGGAAATGCTGCGAATGCGTCGCTTATCACAGGGCCAAAAAACAGCTGCCCGGCTGTTTCTTTACACGGGAAGGCGAAGCATCATATGACCGGTCTTATAGGAAATTTGTAGGCGAGAACCAGTAGAAAAAGCGTAAGGCGTGAGAGCCGCCTTACGATCTTCATTCCAATTGCTCGATTATTTCGCCTGCCTTTATCCTGACCTCTTTGACGCGGTGGCCCATTGCGGCGATCGATATCTTTCGCCTAACGTCCTCCTGCTGGCGGGGCTGAAGGGCCGGATAAATGTCCAATAATTTATCAAGCGTGGCTCTGCATATATCTGCATCCTTGAGGTCGATAAAAAGAATGAGGGTCGCTGCATCGTCAGGCAGGCCGAACTTAGCCATATATTTTTCTGCCTGTTTCGCGAATGCTTCAGAACCATAGGCATTATGAAGCCTGGCGTATAATTTGTCGTGTTCCGGCGTCCCCTTGTCTCCTTTAAAGAGCCTGTCAAGAGCGTCCTTAACCCTGCCCTGCTGCCAGCGGTCCTTAGGGGCCTCTTTCTTTTTTCCCGCCCCTTTTTCCTGCCTGCCGTAAAATGTGCTCCTGTCCCTGCGGCGGTCCAGTTCACGCCAGTCAGGTTTTTCGTCATCGTCATAATTTCCCATGTTATCCTATCCTCAATGCTTTTTCATTTCATTATAATAACAAAAAAGGAAAAATCAAAATTTCAGACCCATGGAATTTGGAGCCTCTTTTATGGTATTGTTGTTAATTAACGCCGGGGAGCATTAATGTTTATATGGTTTTTCCATAGAATAAGCGGGGCAGCGCTCGTCATTCTGATCGGCATCAAGATTTTAACAAGTTATTTTCTGTTTGGGCAGGACAAAAAACCGGACTGGGCGCTCAGTCTGCATCGTCAACCCATCATCGATGCCCTCATCCTCATATTGTTCACATTCCACAGTATTTACGGCATTCGGACCATCATCATGGACTTTGGCTACAGGAATGAAAAGCGGTTGTTTATGGTCGCAAATATAACCGCTTCCGTCATTTCAGCATTCCTGCTCTACATGTACTTTATCATTGTATGATAACACGTGCACACGATGTCATAATAGTCGGGGGCGGACTCGCTGGATTGCGGGCTGCGGTGGGACTTTGCGAAAAATATGATGTCGCGCTCCTTTCCAAGGTCCACCCTGTTCGTTCCCACTCCATCGCAGCCCAGGGCGGTATTAATGCGGCCCTCGGCAATAATCCGGACAGCGCTGACGATTCCTGGGAAAAGCATGCATTCGATACCATAAAGGGCAGCGATTACCTCGCAGACCAGGATGCGGTCGAGATAATGTGCAGGGAGGCGCCCGAAATCGTCTATGAAATGGAGCACTGGGGATGTCCTTTCAGCCGGTTTTCCAACGGGTCTATTGCGCAGAGGCCATTCGGTGGTGCCGGGTATCCCAGGACATGCTACTCTACAGACCTTACCGGCCATGTTCTTCTCAATACGTTATTCGAAAAAGCAGTCAGCCTTGGCGTTAAAATATATCCGGAATGGCATGTAACGGCGCTTGCAATTGACCGAAATACCTGCCACGGTGTTGCGGCCTTTGACCTCATGAACGGGGAGCTTGTATCCCTCACGGCGAAAGCCACTTTATTCGCAACCGGGGGTTACGGACGCGTTTATTTTTATTCAACCAATGCGCTCATCAATACAGGGAGCGGGATCGGGATGGCATATAAGGCCGGGGTGCCTTTGAAAGATATGGAATTCGTGCAGTTCCACCCGACCGGGCTTATCGGGACCAACATACTGATGACCGAAGCCTGCCGCGGTGAAGGCGGCTACCTTATAAACGCGAAGGGCGAGCGCTTTATGGAAAAATACGCCCCGAGAGCCATGGAGCTTGCCCCCCGCGATATAGTCTCCCGGAGCATCCAGACAGAGATCAATGAAGGAAGATGCTTCGAACATCCCCTTGGCAATTATATCCGGCTTGATCTTATGCATCTGGGTGAAAAGAAGATACGCGAAAAATTGCCGGGAATCCGGAAGATATGCATAGATTTCATCGGCATAGACCCTATCAGGGAACCCATTCCGATAATGCCGTGCCAGCATTATTCGATGGGCGGCATCGATACCGACGCCACGACATCAACTGATGTGCAAGGCTTCTTTGCCGCCGGCGAATGCGCCTGCGTCAGTGTTCATGGCGGGAACAGGCTGGGTGGAAATTCTCTTCTGGAAACGATCGTATTCGGAAAGATCGCCGCTGGAAGCATCGATAAATATTTGTCCGCTGCAGCTTTAGCACCGGAAAAGGACATTTGTCTTAAGGCGGCACGCGCCGTAGAGATGAAGATCAAAAAACTTCTCGCAGGAGGACAGGAAAAGACATTTCAGCTCCATGGGGAACTGGCAAAAACAATGAGCGCATACGTGGGCATCTTCAGAGAACATAACGATATAAAAAAGGCGATAGAAGAGATAAAGATGCTGAAGGAACGATATCGGAATGTCGGAATCTCCTCGCCGTCCATGCATATGAATTATGAACTCATGAATGCTATTGAACTGGAATATATGTTTGATGTGGCCCATTCGATAGCCCACGGGGCGCTGCTGAGGGAAGAAAGCAGGGGTGCGCATTCCCGTACGGATTTCCCGAAAAGGGACGACGAGAAATGGCTTAAGCATTCGATCGCGGGCATAGCAAAGGACGGGGTCCCGGAAATATCATACAGGAACGTTGCGATCACCCGCTATAAACCAATGGAGAGAACGTATTGATACGGGCATCCGCATATACTTTTAAAATATTGCGCTTCGACAGGAAAAAACCTGAGGATAAAGCACGGTTCCAGACCTATCGGGTCAAAGTTATCCCCGGACTTACTATCCTTGCCGTTCTTAACAGGATACGCGATGAGATCGACGGGACCCTTTCGTTTCGTTCGTCGTGCAGGTCCGCGGTCTGCGGTTCCTGCGCCATGGTCATAAATGGCAGGATAGACCTCGCCTGCAGAACCCAGATCGCTTCCTTCGGAAAGGAGACCATAATTCTTGAGCCTCTTCCGAATATGGAGATCATCAAGGATCTCGTCGTGGATATGACACCGTTCTGGACAATGTACGAAAAAGTGAAACCCTGGCTTATCCGGTCAAGCCCCGATCCTGAAAAAGAGATCCAGCAAAGCGAAAAGGATAGGGCCCATATCGACCAATTCGTGAATTGCATCCTGTGCGCCTGCTGCTATGGGGCGTGTCCGGTTATTTCTCGCGACCCCGATTATCTGGGACCGGCAGCTCTCGCCAAACTGGAACGGTTTGTTCTCGATTCGCGAGACGAGCGCTCCCGCGGCTTCATGGATGAGGTGAATAACGAACATGGTGTCTGGGGCTGCGACACAGTCCTGCGCTGTATTGAAGCGTGTCCAAAAGACGTGCGGCCGACTGATGCAATAATCGATCTGAGGAAAAGGCTTTTTGTGGATAAGGCAAAGAAACTTTTCGGGATACACAGATGAAGCTTGACCACTCCCTTGTCAGCCGAAGGACCTTTTTGAACACCATATTCGGGGGCTGGCTTATGGCAATTGCTTCCGGGGGTATTTATGCCTTTCTCAAGTTTGTCTTTCCGACTGTCGGGAAAGAACCGGACTTCGTCGTTCTGAACACGGCGGATTTCCTCGATATTCCCGGTAATACCATGAAGACCTTTGCATGGGGCGGCAAACCCGGTTTTTTCCTGAAAAGGGACGATGGGACAATACTTGCCCTAAAGGGTGTCTGCACGCATATGGAATGCAATATCTCGTATCAGTCCGATGTAAAAAAATTCTATTGTGCGTGTCATAAAGGATGGTTTGACGATCATGGCAGGAACATAGAGGGTCCACCGCCGAAGCCCCTTGAAAGGTTCGATATTGTTATAACAGGGCAAAAACTGATCATAGCGAAAAAAGGAGTACAGGTTGATCTCCCGAAGGCTTGAAGACTGGATCACCGAACGCTATGATGTCGAGGGACTGCACCGCGTACTGCGTGCAAAATATGTCCCGTCGCACCGTTATGAAGCCTCGTATTTTACGGGTGGGCTGACCCTTTTTCTGTTCGTCATCCAATTCTTGACCGGTATGGGGCTCGCCCTCTATTATGTTCCCCATTCGGAATATGCATACAAGAGTATTGTCGATATCACCGCAAAGCTCAACATGGGCTGGTTTTTCCGCTCACTTCACCATTGGGGAGCACAGCTTGCCATAGCTTCTTTGTTCATTCATTTTTTCACCAACCTGCTTCTGAAGGCATACCGGAAACCGCGTGAATTGATATGGATAACCGGTTTTATAATGATCACTGTTTTGATCTTTTTCGGGTTGAGCGGTTATTTTCTCATCTGGGACCAGAGGGCTTTTACAGCCATCCGGGTTGCAACGGGAGGTGCGGGAAACCTTCCCCTTATCGGCGGGCCGATCAAGATATTTCTGCGTGGGGGGATTGATGTCACGCAGGAAACCCTGACGAGGTTTTATGCCTTTCATGTCAGTATTCTCCCCATGATAAGCCTCATTATTATTGGATTGCATGTGCTGCTCGTTCAGGTCCACGGCATGAGCGTGCCTATTTCTCAAAAAGACAAACAGGGAAAGCCGCAACCTTTTTTTCCGAATGTCTTTTATAAAGACCTTATTATCTGGCTTTTAGGCATTGGTGTCCTCGCAACACTTGCAGTAATTTTTCCCGCTCCGATAGGGGCAAAGGCCGATCCGATGGCGCCTGCGCCGGAGAATATAAAGCCGGAATGGTATTTTCTCTTCCTTTTCCAGACCCTCAGGCTTTTTCCCGGTCAAATAGCAGGGCTTAACGGCGAAACGATCGCCATAACCGTCATTTCTCTTGCTGTCTTGTTTGTTTTTTTGGTGCCATTCGTGGATAAAAGATCATCGGCCGGCAAACCAAGCCCGGTCTATACATACGTAGGTGTGTTTTACCTTGTATATTTCGTGGCAATGACGGTCATCGGTTTTTTAGATTAGGGGCAGAAAATGGTGCGCAGTTCTTTTATCCTAGGGATCGTTCTTTTTTTGATAACGGCCCTTTTCAATTATGCCGAACCGGCACCCGCAGACCTGGCAGGGTCTCCTTACCATCGTCATATTATATATCAAGCACTTATTCTTTTCTGGATCGGCATCATCGGCCTGATAGTCATTATTGTCATGAAATTACGGGAAACAAAGCGCATCCAGGATATGGATGTGCATAAGGACGCCGAGGACGCTCCTTTCCTTGACTAAGGAGTATCAAACCTTTATTATGTTTCAACCCCTATGCAGTCGACTATTGTCCGAAATTCGCTTATATCCCGCCAGGGGATAAACAAGCTCCTTGACCTTCCCCAGGACGACCTTGTCTATGTCTCTCTCCTCGAGATACTGACCCGGTTCCAGGATATAAAGAAATTCGCGAGCGAGATACATACCGAGATCCATCTGATAAAACCCATACTCAAAATACTCGGGTTCGCATACGAATCAAAACCAAAGTTTTTTGATGAACATATCAAGGGGCCCGATGTAGCGCTTTTTACGAATGAAACGGAACGGGACAGGACATCGTCATTGTGGGGAACACCGGAGTATTATGCAAATACGCTTGGCGTGCTTCTCCTTAAGCGCTTCGGCCGAAACCTCGAAGAAGGCGTGAGCGGTTTTTTCCTTGCGTTCGAGAATGGTATCCCCCTGTATCAATTATTTTATTTTCTTAAAAATACAAAAACACCCTGGGGCATTCTCACGAACGGCAAACACTGGATGCTCATGAGAAAACCGTTATCCCATGAAACACGGGTACTCTCGATCGATCTTGAGGAGGCTGTCCAGACTAACGATAGACATGCACTGCATCTTTTCTGCAATATTTTTTCATTGAACGGATTATCGCATACTCTCGGGGAACTTTATGAAGATGAGAGACAATCGATGATCACGCGGCTGCAGGAAAAAAAGACAGCTCTTCGTAACTCGACGACAGGCTTTAGAAAAAGGACGGATATTTTTCCCCGGATAGTCGGGGGGCTTTCGGATATTTTCGGAAACGACGTTTTCATCTCGACGCGGAATTACCTTGCCGAGAAGGATGTATGGGTCCAGGAAAGGGCAACTCCCCCCGATATGGTCGATGATTTTAATATCGCTGATATATCTACCTTTCTTTTCAATAAAAAAGGAGGCATCCCGGAAATAGACCTGGAAAAGATATTCTTTATGAGGAGGCCTGAAGATAGAACAAAAGATGCGCTTCTTTCGTTAAAGGTCCTCGACATGACACCCGGTTTCGGAAACCTGTCAATAGAACTGGTTGAATGCCTCGCATATCTCTCATTTATTCTTCCTTACCGGGAAAAAAATAGCTTTATCACGCAATGGGAAGACGAAAAGAGCTTGAAGCGCTATATACTCGAAAGGATCATGTACGGGATCGAAAAATCTCATGTTTCATTCGATATCCTGCATTATGCGTTAAAAACCCGTTACGGGTACGATAGCGGGAATTTTAAATTCGGCAATCCCCTGATCGGAATGTCCCTTGCCGATATTGCCCTGCATGCTGGTAAGAAGGATCAGGCTGGATTGTTCGCAAAAGATCATCTGGAGGTTCTGACCGACGTCAGGAACATGTATCGGCAGTTTTTTTCGCTTTCCGATAAGATAAAAGAAGATGTCGTGATAAAAGAAGAATTATCGCAAAAGCTGGATATATATTGCGACCGGCTGCGGGATATAATGGATCTCATGACCGCTACGTATTTCGTAAAGACGATAGACGACCGCAAGATCCATGAATCTCTTTCAATGCTCGATTGTGATACCGCAACATGGAATTCTATGACATCGCGTGACTGGTTCCTGCAGGCAAAGCATCTGGCAAAACAGAATGGGTTCTTCCATCTCGAGATCGAATTCCCGTTTCTCGTTAACGGCGCCTTTGATTACATATTTGTCCAGCCGTCACAGGGCTTGGCCTGGGAGGACACCATTCCCGTTGCCGACGCGACAAAGGCGTATATTAAACGAGGAATGACGTACCTGAAACCCCACGGGACAATGGTATTTGTTCTGGACCGCCCGGACCGGAACCTCATAGGAGAATTGTCCCGGTCAAAACGGTATGAGACATTTGCCGATCACAATATAATTCTTCTTTCGAAAAGACCGTAAATCGTAAAAAGCCGTAAACCGTGAATCGTGAATCGTAAGGAGTAGAAAGATTATTTGTTAACTCTTTACTCTTTACGATTTACGATTTACGGTTTCCAAGTACGATTCACGATCTAGAAGACCGTCAATTTGAGGAGTTTATATGATTTAAAATCGAGGTCGACATGGTAGGTTATGAAGCTTTCCATAAGCTCCTGCGCCTCGTGCTCGAGCGATCGTGTCTCAAAGCCGGTTTCCCGTTTTTTCACCGCGAGAAATCCCTGCACCAATCCGGGAGACCATCTCCTGTGGGGCAGTGATCTCGAGCACGCTCCGCACAGTATGCCTCCGCGTTCCCGTGAGAAATATACCTTTTCCTCGTCATTAATGGCAGTCCCGCAGAAGACGCAGGTATCGAAGTTGGGATGATATCCCAGGATATCGAGCATCTTCAATTCATAATGGAGGATGTCGGGGTATGCCGGGTCCTGTGATCGAGCAAGACCTATAAATTCTTTCAAAGCCAGAAAAAGGCCGCTGTACGGTTCTCTCTCGCGCGTCATCCGGTCGACAAATTCCGTGAAAAATGATGCGCTGCACATGCGCTTCATACTGGTCTCTATGCCGCTATTGCCCGACATGAGGTCAGCATTTTCGATACGGACCATTCCCCGGTCATATTTTTCAAAATACTCGACTCCGATATGATTGAACGGTTCAAGGGTATTCGCAAAACGCTTCTGGCTCTTTCCCGCACCTTTCGCTATGGCCGAGACCTTGCCCGCACGAAGCGTAAAAAGATGAATGATCCGGTCTGATTCGCCATACGCGCGTTTCGACAGGACTATTGCTTCGTCTTTATGGAGAGACACCTGATATTCCTCGTCTTATTTTATACCGTACGTAAAATACTTTATTTTTCGCCTTTGAGTATGTGCCTTGCTATAAATTCGGCTATCGCGTCCACATCATTTCTTTTGAATTTGGGGATAGATGCATTAATATCATCATCGGTTGCAACCGCGATAAATGAACTATCGCCCGACGTGCAAAGCGGGGACTCACCGCTTTTATGGGTATAGACTTCTATCTTCGGGAACTGAGATCCTTTGAACCCCTCAACCATGATCAGGTCTGAGTCGTCAACATAGCGTGATATGATCTCCTCGAGCGAATATTCCTCCCGTGTGTCTTTTATCATTGCCAGTCTCGCCGATGAAGCCAGGATCACGCTTGCCGCTCCTGCCTGTTTATGCCTGTACGTATCTTTCCCGGGCACATCGAAATCAAAGGCATGGTGAACGTGCTTGATGACCGCTACCCGCAACTTTTGTTTCGTGAAAATAGAAATAAGCTTCTCGACGAGGGTGGTCTTGCCGCTATTCGCTCGTCCTGCAAATCCGATAACGGGAGTATTTTTCCGGGCAAACATCAGGGGAGGCAAGGTCTTTTCATAAAATAAAAGTGAAACGCTACAATAACAAGGGAATGATTAATACCGCCCCGCGCTATTATACCCGGTATCTCATCCGGACGCATAAGCACTACCTCTATATCCTCGTCGGGGTCAAGCGCTTTTTCCGATATCTCACGGGCATTCTCTATCAGATAGGTGTGGCACAGGTTATTGAAGATTGCCGGATTGGGATTAACGAAACCAAGCGATTGCGCGATGTCTCCGGCATAGCCTGTTTCTTCAAGCAATTCACGCCGGGCCGCTTCGCCCGGGTCATTTTCGTCTACAAGGCCCCCGGGTATCTCGAGGGTCACTTCCCGGGAACCATGCCGGTACTGCCTGATCATCACGATCTTGCCTTCCGGCGTGACCGGTATAACATTTACCCAGTCCCGCGTATCGATCGTGTAAAACGTACCGACCTTTTTTGTCCGCGGGGACATGGCAAGCTCCGTCTGTATCCGGAAGACGCGGTAATCTTTATCTACTTTTGATTCGAGAAGCTCCCATTCTTTTATCATTACGGATAACAAAATACCATGGCAGGCCAGTCAAATGCAACAAACAAGGCCGGACATTACCGCCCGGCCTTGCATTTATCAGGGTGAACAATTTACGGGGTGATAGTGATGCTGATCGTCATCGATGTCTCCTTACCGTCCGGGGTTGAGGCGAACACAAGTTTTCTCAGGATATCGGTGACACATTTCTCCCATGCGCCGTTTGCGCGCGTCTTCGTATTTATCTTCACCATTTTCACTGTACCGTCGGCGTTTATGGTCAGGCTTATGCTATAGGTGGCAGGCCCCGTCGTACTGCCGGCAAAGCATGTTCCGATACTGCCAAGACTGTTTTTTATCGTGGCCTCAGCCGATTGCTTTGTGATCCCCCCCGCAGTGTGTACATCTCCCAACGACGCCTTCGGAACGCGGGACCCTTTCGCATCGGCAGTATCCTGACTGGATTTTTCTTTGACGGCCATTTCCATCCGGGTGGATGCATTATATTGCGCCGGGTAAGGCGGTGGGGCCATTGCCTTCATTGCAGAGCCGCCTACGGCGTAATCGGACACGCCTTCCGGCATTGGCAGGGGCTGATTTACAGTTGTCGAATCACCCGTCTTCCGTATCTGATTATCGACTGCCACGAAGGAGGTGTATGCAGTAAGCAGGTTATATGCGAGCCCGAGTTCTGTGACTTCCTTGACACGCTTATCATTGGAGCGGAGCTTGTTATAATCGGACAGGAGTGTTATGCGGTGGCGTGCCCAGAGATAACGCAGCGCCAGATTCTCCTTTCCCGGTTTTGCCGTAGAAACGTTTATCGATTCGGAAAATTTACCTTTTCCGGACACACCGGTAACGCTTATTGTCCCTGCCGGTTTGCCCTTCCATTTGCCGAACACGATGACGGGACGGTCTGAAAGGACGTCGGGGATCGCAGGCGGTTCGACATCATAGGCTGAAAAACCTTTGAAACTTACCTTTACCTTTGTCAATACCGGAGATTCTATCATCTGACGAAACTTTTCTGCCTGGGCAGGGGCATCCGCGGGTTTCGTAATAATGAAAGGCTCTCCCATTCCCACGTGTGCCATGCCTTCGATTATATGGCGGTTAACCGATGTTCCTATCCCGAAGGCAAACATGTTCGCATCGTTCAGGTTGCTGCGGATAAGGTCGAACACATCTTCTTCGACCATCACGTAGCCGTCTGTCACTACGATTATGCTTCGCGAGTAATTTTCGATTCTGGGAAGTTTAAGGACACGGTTCAAGGCCGGCAATAATTCCGTTCCACCCCCGCCATGCTGTTTGTCAATGACATTGATCGCGTTGTCAAGATTTTCCTTCGTTGCGGGAAGTGACCTTTCGGACATGAGCCGTGAGCCGCCTGAGAAAAGAAGTACGTTAAATGTGTCCTTCGGGCGAAGATTGCCTATGAGGTTCTTCAGAAGCCTTTTTGATATATCCAGCGGGAATCCCCACATCGATCCGGAGACATCGACGACAAATATGTACTCCCTTCCCGGGATCTGGGAGGCTTTTACCGATTTAGGGGGCTGGAGCATGTAAAGAAAGAAATTTTCCTTTTCTCCTTCATACAGAAGGAGCCCCGACTGTATCTTGTCTCCCGCCAGGCGATAGCGAAGGGTATAATCTTTGTTGCCGCCATTTTTGTCGGATTTATCCAAGGTGACCCGGGCACTTTGCGGCCCGTTAAAGGCCGTGTTGACCTTATGTGATGATGATGCAAGGTCTTTGATCGACATGCCTGCTGCAATATTCACGGTTATGTCAAAGGTAAATGGAGCTTTCTCACCCTCATGCAGATACGGGTTCTGAACCCATTTATCGGAAGGCAGTGCGCCATTTGCCGGTTTGTTGGAATAACGGGGGCCCACAACGGTCGGATACACAAATTCATACACCTTATCAGCGGGAACGAGAAGTTCCGTATATTTCAATTCAACACGTATCTCATCACCGGGCATGATATTCGCGACATTCATCTGAAACACGTTCGGTCTTTGCTGTTCAAGAAGGGACGCGCTTTTCCCCTGTTTTTTGGCATCCTCGTAATCCTTGCGTGCTTCGTCACGTTTTTTGATCTGCGCAATTATAACGCGCTTACCGATGACCATTTTCATGCCGTAGACGGCTGCACGTGTCGATGCCGGAAAAACATAGATCGCCTCGAGCGTTTTCCTGCCCGCGTTCTTATATACCTGCGTTACGGTTACGTCCGCAATTACGCCCGATATATTGGCAATGGCCGAGGTGGATTTGAGCGGCAGTTGATCGGCAGCCGGATCATCGCTTTTGACAAAAAAGTACGGCGATAATGTTTTGTCATCCCCATTTTCCGGTTTTTGCGCAGGGGAGATATCGGGAATTAATAGAATTGAAAACAGCACGAAACAAAGAACAAATACAACTGAAGCGCGTTTCATGGTTGGCCTCCTGACCGTCTTAACATCCGTTTCTTCCGGTTAAGACACCTGACCAGTGAAAAAAGTTCCGCAAAAGGAGGATCACCAGGGGATCTTTCTCCCCGTAAGGACACCCTGGGCACGGGGATGCTTTAAACGTGCTGCCGTTTTATAGTCCTCTGTTGCCTTATCGTTCATATTCTTTGCCTCAAAAGCCTGGGCACGGTTAAAGTAAGCGTCGGCATTGCGCGGATCGATCGCAATTGCCTTGGAATAATCGAGTATCGCCTCATCCTCAAGTCCTTTCAGTGAATAGGCGACACCACGGATCAGGTACAATTCGTCATCAGTCGGATCGAGTTGAATAGCCCGGGTAAAATCGGCAATCGCTTCGTCATTCTTGCCCATTTTTTGATACACATATCCCCGGGCGGCATGCGGCACCGGGTCCTTTGGTGCATAACGGATGGCTTTTGTGTAATCCTTTATAGCCTCCTCATAATTGCCCTGCTTTGCATCAAATTCCCCGAATTTTTCAAGATAGGAAACATTGCATGCATAAAGGAAGAATAGACCGGCAAGCAACAACAAACAGCAGCAATGAATAAAGAAAGTGTGCATCTTTCCCGTCCGGGTCGCCATGGTGTGTCATCTCCTGTTTTTTTATCGCGATTATAGCATGGTGTAAGAAAATGTTCTACGTTCTCTGTTCGAGGTTAAAAACAATCATAATATGTCATCGGACAATGGAAATCTTCCTTAAGTTTTTCCTGGCGGCAAGTGCGTGTGTGCGTAATTTTTTCTTTGCAATCCGTATTATGCTGCAGTAAAACATGCTGAGAAATTTTTTCTCATGAAAGACATATTGACCATAGGAAATCGCCTGACGTGTTTCTTTATGCGGGATGGAACAAAATCCGCAGACAGGCTGTCTAATACTGAAGAAAAGGGCGGAGGCGGCTTTGTTGACGAAGATTCCCAATATGTTGCCCTGTCTAATGGGGGCGAGCCGCGGGCGTTCGAGGTTCTTGTCAGGAGACATCAAAAGAAGATGTTTAACATAGCCTATAGGATGACGGGAAATTA
>Ga0316605_10000732_pt1 | contig 20903 bp, 24 predicted proteins | sample OWC_soil_day20_n_FD_207666 | JGI IMG/M metagenome (GOLD analysis project Ga0316605, IMG submission 207666) | Wetland soil microbial communities from Old Woman Creek delta, Ohio, United States - OWC_soil_day20_noCT | ecosystem: Environmental > Terrestrial > Soil > Wetlands | place: USA: Ohio...
AGTGTAATTGGACGCACTGAACGGATTATTCTACGGCCTGTCCGTAGCTTTTGAACTTCACAACCTGTTACTACTGCTCGCGGGCTGCCTGCTGGGCACGCTGGTCGGCGTTCTGCCAGGACTGGGGCCGGTCGGTGCGATATCCATTCTGCTGCCCCTGACCTTTCAATTGCCGCCGGCGGGCGCAATCATCATGCTGGCCGGGATCTATAACGGAGCCATGTATGGTGGATCAACAACCTCTATTCTGATCAACGTACCGGGAGAGGCCGCCTCTGCAGTCACCTGCCTCGACGGCTATGCGATGGCGCGTCATGGGCAGGCCGGGCAGGCTCTGGGGATAGCCGTTTTCGGATCGTTTATTGCGGGCACAGTCGGACTGATCGGATTACAGCTGATCGGTGGGCCGCTTTCCGTGCTGGCGCTGAAGTTCGGGCCGCCGGAATACTTTGCTATCATCCTGATGGGATTCACGTTCATTATTTATCTGGCGCAGGGGTCGATGATCAAGGCGGTGCTCATGGCGGCAACGGGTATTCTGCTCAGCCTGATCGGGCTCGATCCCATTACATCCGAGCAGAGATTCACATTCGGAAACATCCATTTGTTCGAAGGCATCAGCGTTGTACCGCTGGCCATCGGTCTGTTCGGTCTGGCGGAGGTATTTGTCAATTTGGAAAAAACCGTCCCTGCCAGAGTTTTACAGGTCAGAATCAGAAACATGTTTCCAAGCAAGAGCCAGTGGCTGCAAGCCAAATGGGCTATTGCGCGCGGCACAGTGATCGGCTTTTTCATGGGCATTCTGCCGGGCGGCGGGCCGGTGCTTTCCACATTCATGGCTTACGGTGTGGAAAAAAGGGTATCAAAGCATCCGGAAAAATTCGGCCATGGAGCGATCGAAGGCGTGGCTGCGCCCGAATCAGCCAACAATGCCGCGGCCTCCACATCCTTTATTCCGCTCATGACCCTGGGGATTCCTCCCAACGTGGTCCTGGCTGTGCTGTTCGGTGCCTTTATGATTCACGGCGTGACGCCCGGGCCACTGCTTATGACACAGCATCCGGAAATATTCTGGGGTGTGATTGCCAGCATGTATCTGGGGAACGTTATCCTGCTGATTCTGAATCTGCCGCTGATCCCGCTGTGGGTTCAGGTTCTGCGAATTCCCGATAAAATACTCTACCCGCTCATCGTCTTGTTTTGCCTGCTGGGCGCATACAGCATCAACAACAGTGTCTTTGACATCGGTGTCATGGTTCTTTTCGGCGTGGTTGGCTACCTGCTCGATAAATTCGGTTTTGAGGCCGCGCCTTTGATTCTGGGTTTTGTTCTTGGCCCCATGTTTGAAGTCAACCTCCGCCGCTCGCTTTTAATGTCACAGGGCAGCTTTGCCATCTTTGTAGAAAGGCCGATCACACTGGTTGCGCTGATTGTCTGTGTGATTCTGATTATTATTCCCCTCATTCAAACCATAAGGAAAAGAAACTTCTGCTGGTTCAGTCATGTTGACTGAACCAATTGTTTTGTGTGTTTAAACTGAAACCATGGGTTCAATCTGCAAAATTGAACCCGCAAAATGGTCCCTTCGACAGGCTCAGGGACCACGCCTCGACAGGCTCAGGGACCGGAAAATAATTAAGATGGTGGCTGAACATAGAGAGGGGCGCTGAGCTTGTCGAAGCGTCGAAGCTCCCAATGCTTCAATCGTGTTCAGCCTGTTGCCTAAACGATATCCCTTTCAATGGCGAGCGAAAAGGATATTTGGGCAACAGCACGGTGTTGACTGAACCAGCAAAAATTGGGGCGGAAATCCTATCTGCTGGCAGACCTGAATTATTTTACGGGGCTAACGTTTGCTTTAGGAAAATGCATGTAAAAAGGAGAGATTTTTATCGCTGCAAGGGGCGACAATCCTCCGACGTCCGGAAAGAAATCGGGATTGATGTGCATACTCTGGATACGGGCAAATCTTGCCCATCCTCTTCCTGCGGGCCCAGTCAGATAAATCTGATCATTTAGCTGCTGATGAAGACGGATGGGCAAAAACGCAGTGTGCACAGGAAAGGGAATGCCTCCCGACGTAATCGTTGTTTCAAAGAAAGGTTTATCCGCAAACCCAAGGGCGATGCGGTCGACTTTACCGGATGAGTGCCACCGAATCGAAACGGTTTCTTTTGGAATGCCCCAATTGTAGCGTCCGTTTTCGGTGCTGTTTTCCGAATCTACATAGATTTTCGTGATGCTCCGCCGGCCGGTATGCGCAAAAGAACCCGGCATAAAAAGCAATTCCCGATAAGGCCCGACGGGTGCCTGTTTGTAATTGACCAGCATCACATACCCCAGTCCATTCTGTGCGCGTCCGGTCAACCAGTCGGGAAGAAAACCGCATTTTTCCACCCAGGATTTTTTAAAACAGTACGCCAGAATAATGCCCTCTCCTGTCAATTGCCAGGGCGCTGGTGAATGAGGTTGCGGTATTCGGTTCATAGGCATTTAGACCAGAGACTTTTTAATGTTTTTGACGTATTTACAGACAATTTCCGTCAGATCGTCGTTGTTGCGGTTTTCATCAATCAGTTTGACGACAGCGCTGCCGATGACGATGCCGTCGGCGATGGTTCCGATTTCTTTTGCCTGGGCCGCGTTGGAGATGCCGAAGCCCACGGCAATTGGCATTTTGGTAATTTTACGGATTTTTGCAACTTCGCGGGCGATGTCTGCTGTTTTCGGCGCGGCGGTGCCGGTTACACCGGTGATGGAAATGTAGTAGAGAAAACCCGTTGCGCTTTTGAGGATGTTTTTCAGTCTCTCTTTGCCGGTGGTCGGGGCAACCAGCGAGATGAAATCAAGATCTGCCGCGTCTGTATGAATTCTCAGTTCAGGCGCTTCTTCCGGGGGTAGGTCAACAACCAGAACGCCGTCCACACCGGCTTGTTTTGCCGTATTAGCAAATGGTTCGACGCCGTAGGCGAAAATCGGATTGAAGTAGCCGAAAAGGACAATGGGAATTTCTGAAACCCGGCGAATATCGGCAACCAGCTTCAGCACGCTTTTAAGGGTGGTGCCTGTTTTCAGTGCGCGCTGCGAGGCGGCCTGGATGACCGGTCCGTCGGCTGTCGGATCGGAAAACGGAACGCCGATTTCCAGGATGTCCACGCCTGATTTTTCCAGCCCAAGGATGAGTTGCTTCGTAATGGCGATCGAAGGATCACCTGCCGTTAAATAAACAATCAGCGCTTTTTCGTTTCCGGCGCGCAAAGATTCAAACTTTTTTCCTATTCTTCCCATCTCTTTCCTCACATTGTCTCAATAATCGTTTGAGCGTCCTTGTCGCCGCGTCCCGACAGGCAGACGACGATGATTTTATTTTTCTTCATTGTCGGTGCGATTTTCATGACATGGGCAATGGCATGCGAACTCTCCAGCGCGGGGATGATGCCTTCCTGACGCGACAAGAATGAAAAGGCTTCGACCGCTTCTGCATCCGCCACGGTTACATAAGTCGCCCGCTTCGTCGCCGCAAAATAGGCGTGTTCCGGTCCCACGCCGGGATAATCCAATCCCGCCGCAATCGAGTATGCATCACGCACCTGTCCGTGTTCGTCCTGCAGCAGATAGGTTTTATTGCCGTGCAGAACACCCACGTTTCCGCCGCTGATGCTGGCGGAATGCTCCTTTGTATTCATGCCGAGGCCGGCCGCTTCCACACCGAACATCGCAACCTTCTTTTCGTTGCGAAACGCGTAAAACGTTCCCATCGCATTGGAGCCGCCGCCCACGCAAGCCACCAGCACATCAGGGTATCTGCCCTCTTTTTTATGAATCTGTTTTTTGATCTCCAGGCCGATCACCGACTGAAAATTTCTCACCATCGCGGGATAGGGATGCGGTCCGGCAGTTGTTCCGATGATATAGAATGTATCGCGGACGCTTCCCACCCAGTAACGCATAGCTTCGTTCATCGCATCCTTGAGGGTGGCCGTGCCGCTTTTAACCGGCACAACCTCGGCGCCGAGAATTTTCATGCGGAAAACGTTGGGTTCCTGACGGCGAATGTCTTCCTCGCCCATGAATATTTTGCATTCCATCCCGAAAAGCGCTGCGACGGTGGCCGTGGCCACGCCGTGCTGTCCCGCCCCGGTTTCGGCGATGACTTTTTTCTTGCCCATCCGTCTGGCCAGGAGTGCCTGCCCCAGCGTGTTGTTGATTTTATGAGAACCGGTATGATTCAAATCTTCCCGCTTGAGATAGATTTTCGCGCCGCCCAGGGCATTCGTCATCCTCCGGGCGAAATAAAGCGGCGTGGGACGGCCCGCATATTCGCGCCGGTACCATTCAAATTCTTTCGCAAATGACTTGTCTTTTTTGGCCTTGTCATAAGCTTCTTCAAGTTCCAAAAGTGCGGGCATAAGCGTTTCGGCGGCATAGCGCCCGCCAAAGATGTCAAAATGTCCGTATTGATCGGGTAGATTTTTCATCAGTCTTTCCTTCGTGTAAAAATAATTGGTGACGCGGGGCCGTCGCCCGCCGTGTTGATGATTTGCATGATCCGGGCGATTTTCGCGTGATCTTTTTTGCCGGGTGTCGATTCCACGCCGCTGTTGATGTCCAGTGCGGCGGGACTTACCACCCGCAGTGCCTCGTAAATATTTTCTTCTTTCAATCCGCCCGACAAAATCAGGGGATGCGAAATATGACGAGCCAGCTTCCAGTTGGACGTCTTTCCCGTGCCGCCGTAGAGGCCGGCATGACGGCTGTCCACCAAAATGGCGGCAACATCATACAGGACGCCTTTTTTCAAATCCTCCTCATTTTTCAACTCCAGCGCTTTGATGATTCGATCGCCGGTAAATTGCCGGCAAAACTCCGGTGATTCATCTCCATGAAGCTGGATCATATCGAGGCGGCAACACTCGTAAATTCTTTTGATTTCTTCGGCTGTTTCGTTGACGAACACGCCGACTTTTACCAGATGTTGGGGCAATCGGTCAATGATTTCTCCTGCCTTCTGCGGGTGTATATAGCGCGGGGAGGGCGGATAAAAGATGAACCCCACAGCTGCTGCCCCGTTTTCGGCCGCGCACAGTGCGTCTTCCATATTTGTGATCCCACAAATCTTTACCTGCATCACGGTTCGCTCCCCAGAAATGAACGCAGTTTCCTGCCGATATCCGGCGCAGTCACCAGCCCTTCGCCAATCAGAAAGGCATGAATGCCCGTTTTCATCAGAGATTCAACGTCGGTCCGGTGTATTATCGCGCTTTCCGCCACCACTGTTTTGTCGGGGGGGATTCCCTGGGTTAAAATCCGGCTGGTGTCAATGTCCGTCACAAAAGTATCAAGGTTGCGGTTGTTGATGCCGATGATGTCAGCGCCGGCGGCAAGGGCAACATCAAGCTCGTCCTGCGTGTGTACCTCCACCAGTGGACTCAGTCCCAACTCTTTCGATAAATGAATGAATTCAGCCAGCCTGTCGCCCAGCACGCGCACAATCAGCAGGACCGCGTCCGCCCCGATTGCCCTTGTTTCGTAAATTTGGATCGGATCAATAATGAAATCTTTTCGCAAAACCGGAATTTGCACTTCGCGCCTGATTTGCGTCAGATAATTCTTGTGACCGGAAAAATATTTTTCATCGGTGAGCACGGAAATCGCTGCCGCGCCGTTTTGCTCATAGATTCCGGCAATCTTTGTTGGGTCAAAATTTTCAACCAGTCTGCCGCGCGACGGGGATGCACACTTCACCTCGGCGATAACGGAGCAGGCTTTGCCGCTGATGGCCCCGCGGAAATCCCGGCAGGGTGAAAGCCCTGATATAATATCCCGCAAAGCAGAAACCGATGTGGTCTGTGTAAGATTAAACACTTCTTCTGTTTTAGTTTCGATAATTTGATCTAGTATCATTTTGAGCTCAACTTATAGTCATTAACTGTAGTATTCAATCCGCTCGCAGTTTGTCATTCCGGCAAAGAGGCTGTGTCGCAATTACCTTTCTGTCATTCCGTGCAAGCGAAGCGCGACACGGAATCCAGGAATAATTAATAAACTGGATACCGGCATACGCCGGTATGACAGCTAAAAAATATTTCATGTGAATATTATTTATCAACTATTACTCATTTCAATCAAAGCCTGCAATTTTTTTACTGCTGCGCCGCTGTCAATGCAGTCCGCTGCCAGCCCAACGCCTTCTTTGATGTCCGCTGCTTTCTCACCGGCGACAATCGCCACCGCCGCATTCATGAGCACGACATCCCTGCATGCGCCCGGTTTGCCGGATAGAACATCTCTGGTGATCTGCGCATTTACGGTCGGATCACCGCCACGGATGTCGTTCAGCGGATAAGTATTCCCGACGTAATCCTTCGGATGGATGTTGTAGGTGCGGACGATGCCGTCTTTTAACTCAGCAACACGGGTTTCGCCGGTGATTGTCACTTCATCCAGGCCATCGAGACCGTGTACAACAAACGCTCTTTTCGTTCCCATATTTTTCAGCACATCGGCAAACATCTCGGTGAGCTTCGGATCATAGACGCCTAGCAATTGCGCGGTGGCTCCTGCCGGATTGGTGAGCGGCCCCAGCATGTTGAAAATGGTGCGGATTCCGATTTCGCGGCGCGGGCCGATCGCGTATTTCATGGCGCCGTGCAGCTTGGGTGCAAACAGAAAGCCGATGCCTATCTGCTGAATGCACTCTTCGACGATTTCCTGATCGACGCTGATATTGACACCCAGCGCTTCGAGCACATCGGCGCTGCCGCAGCCGCTGGAGACGGCCCGGTTGCCGTGCTTGGCGACAATAATCCCCGCCGTCGCCACAACAAAAGCCGTTGTTGTGGAAATATTAAACGTGTTGAGTTTGTCACCGCCCGTGCCGCAGGTATCGACGATGGTTGTCGCACAGGCATTCACGCGCGTGGCTTTCTGGCGCATGATGCGCGCCGCGCCGGTCACTTCCTCCACGGTTTCGCCTTTCATGCGCAGTGCGGTGATGAAGGCTCCGATCTGAGCGGGGGTGGCCTCGCCTCCCATGATCTCTTCCATTGCCGCCATCATTTCAGCTTCCGGCAGATCAATTCTTCTTACAGCTTTGTCAATGGCTTCTTTGATCATAACGATCGCTCCTTTCGTCCGGTTGTTTTTAAGAAATTCCGTAAAATTCTTTTTCCCTGAGGGGTGAGAACCGATTCGGGATGAAACTGTATCCCTTCCACCGGGTATTCTTTATGCCGCAGTCCCATGATTTCCCCCTCGTCTGTCCGTGCGCTTACTTCCAGACACGAAGGCAGTGTTTGCGGGCGCACAACTAGCGAATGATACCGACCGGCGGTAAAAGGATTGGGCAGTCCCGCAAAAATCGTTTTGCCGTCGTGTTGAACGGGGGATGTCTTGCCGTGCATAATCCGGTCGGCACGAACAATGTCACCGCCGAATGCGTAGCCGATCGACTGATGTCCCAGGCAAATGCCCATGAGCGGCACGGTTTTATAAAATTCGCGCACGACATCCACGGTGATCCCGGCTTCTCGCGGTGCACCGGGGCCGGGCGAGAGAAAAATCGCCTGCGGTTTGAGCTTGTGAATGCCGTCCAGTGTTATTTTATCGTTACGATAAACCTGAACGTCTTCCCCCATTTGCCCCAGGTATTGGACAATATTAAACGTAAATGAATCGTAATTATCTATCATCAATATCATAAGATACTCCTAGTTTCCATTCTCGAGAACAAATCCGCCGGCGGCAAGCTTCACGGCCATCTGCATGCCGCGTGCCTTGTTGAGAGTTTCCTGATGTTCTGAATCCGGCTGGGAATCATAGACAATGCCCGCGCCGGCCTGAACGAATATTTTGCCGTCTTTGATGACCATGGTTCGAATCGTAATGCACAGATCCATATTGCCGTTGAAGCTGAAATAACCGACCGCGCCTCCGTATGGGCCGCGCCTCAGGGGTTCGAGCTCGTCGATGATCTGCATGGCTCGTACTTTGGGCGCGCCGGTCAATGTGCCAGCGGGAAAAGTAGCCGCCAAAACATCAAAAGCATCCTTTCCCTTGGCCAGCTGCGCGCGGACATTGGACACCAGATGCATGACGTGAGAATACTTTTCCACCACCATGTACTGATTGACCTGCACCGAACCGGATTCGGCAATGCGCCCCAGATCATTCCGGCCCAGATCAACCAGCATGACATGTTCAGCCCGTTCTTTTTCATCGGAGAGAAGTTCGTCGGCCAGGGCCCGGTCTTCCTGCTCGGTCTTGCCGCGTTTGCGGGTTCCGGCAATTGGCCGTAGTTCCACATCGGTTTGTTCAAGACGCACCATGACTTCGGGAGAAGAACCGATCATGGTCAAATCATCCAGCTTGAGAAAAAAAAGATACGGAGAGGGGTTGACATAACGAAGCGCGCGGTAAAGATCAACCGGGTCAGTCTGGCAGGGTGTCGAGAAACGCTGGGACAGCACCACTTGAATGACGTCCCCCGCTGCAATATAGCCCCTGGCTTTTTCCACGATGGCCTTGTACTGATCTGGCGTCATGTTGGATTCAAAGGCCACGCCATTGGCTTTTGGCTCTGGCGCAGGCGATGCAGCCGGGGCTGCAAGAAGGCTGATCATCTCATCGATCTTCCGGCAGGCCGCCTCGTAGGCTTCTTCGGCTGAATCCGAGTCTTCCGTATAGGCGCAAGCCACCACCTTGATTGTGTGGCGGGTGTTGTCAAAAATAACCAGGGAATCACTGATGACGAAGACGGATTCATCCAGATTCAGGTCATCAGGGGGTGCGTCGGGAAGCTTTTCAAAATAGCGCACCATGTCATAACCCAGGTAGCCGACGGCGCCTCCGAAAAAGCGTGGCAGTCCGGGCATGGAGACCGGCTTATAGCGGCTTAGCAATTCACGCATCGCATTCAGCGGATCGCCCTTATGATCCCGCTCGGATACTCTTCCTTTTTCTTCAACGATCACCTTGGGACCACGGACTTTGAAGACAACCCCCGCATCCGTTCCGATAAAAGAATACCTTCCCCATTTCTCTCCGCCTTCGACACTTTCCAGCAGGTAGACGTGATCCTTGTGCTGCAGTTTTTTTAAAACGGAAACTGGTGTTTCGATGTCAGCGAGGACTTCCCGGTAAACGGGAATCAGGTTTCCCCTTCGGGCGAATGCTTCAAATTCCGGCAATTTGGGCTGATACATAAATTCTCCTTTAGTGTTGTCCTTATCCCCGGCGTGCTCTACGCGCGGGATAATCTTACGGTTTAAATATTGCTTGCTCCCATGTTTTCGGCAAGCATCATAAAAACAAAAGGCCGTGAGTTTCATCACGGCCTTTCGGTTGATACAAACAAAAAAGCCGTGGAGTCCTGAGAGGGTCTCCACGGCTTTAACTTTAAATATAAAAGATCAGCGGCGGAATATCCTCCCTGTGAGGTTCCACCACCACCAGTTATTAAGATTTAATTTTACTGCGACGTTTTTCATATTCTTTTATTCATCCGTCAGATTTGTTGCACATATAGCAATGCGGAAATCGGATGTCAATATATTTTTTTAGCAGCAATTCTTCAGGGTGAATGTCGGGTCCGAAATTCACCCCGGCTATTTCCATCCAATCAATATCCAGAACAAGACTGCAACGATGCCGTTGGAAAGCCCAAATTCACTAAATGCCCTGAAACCAAGTAGTTTCCTGCAATATAAGAAAAGACTTGTGATAAACGCCCACGATTTTAGCGCGGCACCGAAAATGAGAATGGGCACAATCAAGGCCGGGTTAAAAAACAGGTAAACATAGAGCGAACCAAAGGTTGCGGCCACACCTGTGACAAACAGCTTCAGCTGGAGATATTCTTCAGGATCTGCCTCCGAAGATTGGGCTTTAAAGATTTCCTTGAGCATCTTTAAACTTCCGGTAAAGTTTAACGCCGCGCCTGCGAGTAAAATATAATCCATCATGAAATTACCCTCCATGAACCCCTGACTGTTTACGGTTAAATTCTTGTGGTTTGCATGTTCATCCCTCGCGGAATTATACGGCTGTAACGGTATTTCGGATAGCCCACCATGATGCCGCCGTGAATCCGGCGTGTTTTGTCAAGACCGAGAAACGCGTTGATGGCCTTGGATTTATTGGCAGCCGCGGAAATCAAGTAGCCGGTCCAGCAGGTGCCCAAACCCATTGCGGGCGCCAGCAATTCCATGTTTCGCATGGCGACGGCGCAATTTATGGAGCCAAGAGGATTATGGGCCAGGTCATGCGCAAGAATGACTGCCGGCGCATTGCGCAAAACAGCTCCGGCTGTTTCGCTGTTTATCTGCCGGTGCCTGAAAATGTCATGATAGGATCTGAACCAGGAGGTTATTTCCGGGCCGAATTTTCGGGAGAGCAGGCGAAACAACGGGCCTTTCCCACCAAAGAATTTCAGACCGGCCTTCCAGCAGATATCAAAAACAATTTCTTCCAGTTTCCTCAAAACAGATTGATCCGTAATCAGGATGAATCGGACGGACTGTGTATTTGCGCCGGTCCCCCCGTAGGTGCCGGTTTCCATCAGATCGTTCAGGACTTGATCAGGAACGGCCTTGTTTTGATATGCCCGAACAGAACGCCGCTGTATAATATGCTCCTTGAGTACAGCGGGTGGAATCTCGACTTTTGATGCTTTATCAAAATCGGTAAGGGACAGACTGTCATGAAGAACGGCCCCGGCCGGGCAGACGGCAATGCAGTGCCCGCAGGACCGGCATTGGTCGGGATAGCGAATGAAAACCCTGCCGGTGTTCTTCTCTTTTCCGATAACGTAATAAGGGCAGACATCATAGCAGGCCACACAGTTTGTGCAGCTGGTTTGATTTATTTTCAGCATGGTTTTTCCTCCGGCTTTCTTTCATTCATGATTGCAATGTAAAACGCTTTTCCCTGATCATCTCTTTTGGGTTACTTTCTTGTCATCAGATATAATCCGGCAAGCGAGACGATGATTCCGGCGATTTTGGAAAGAGTCATTTTTTCGTGAAAAATGATCAAACCTGCGGGAATCAAGATGACGCAGATTGCCACGTAGGAAAATAATGTCCCCGAACTCAGGGACCAGCCCGAACGGTAATAAAAAACATGCCCCAGTACGATTCCCGCGCAGGATATTCCGGATAAATAACTGGCCCAGGTCAACTTCACGACGGGAGTTCTGATTGCATGAATATCAGCAAAAACAGGAAGGATAAGTAGGCAAATCACCAGGGCCGTGAAGAAAGTTGTAATAATGGATACAATGGGGTTCACGCCGGCAGGTATGGATTTCTGGCTGATGTGGTAAAGAACATTGGACACGATCAACAGTATGGCAGAACCTGCGGCAGACATGCTGTTTTGGCTCATCATTTCAGATTCCCTTAATTTAATGGCGGAATGTTTCTTACTGATGCGATTCACCTTTGTGCTTTGCGGTTTTTTCCAGCCAGTCTTTGACGGCGTGTCCCGACCCGAATGGCCAGGGCCGCACTTTTTCCGGCGGGACGGATTTTACTTCGGCCAGTTCTTCCCCCATTCTGATCTCGCCTTCCGCCAAGACGTGATAGGCGATGATGACCTGGTTCTGCTCTGGAAATGGATAGACGCCAATCATGTCCTCCACCCTGGCCTCCAGATCAAGCTCTTCCTTGACTTCACGGATAACGGCATTTTCCGGAGATTCACCTTTTTCAAGGAATCCTGTGATCAGACCAAAGAACTTCAGCGGCCAGGCTTTGTTACGCGCCAGAAGGACATGCCCCTGATATTCAATCAGCGCGGCAACCACGGGCAGCGGATTGTCCCAAAAGACATATTCACAGCCCTGTACAGGACATGCGAGGTAATCCCTGCCGTTGATATTTTTTGTCGAAAGTTCGTGCCCGCAGTGGAGGCAATATTTTACTTGCGCCATTTTTGCACCTCCTTCAAAAAATCGTTGAGCCACTGAAGACGGGTCTCGTAATTCATTATTCCATATTCCCAAACCTTGATATGCAAGGGATCGACTTTTCTTTCGATCATATGGCTGCGTGCTATTTTCAAATCAGCGATTGTATTAGTCACTGCCTCAATCTGGTGCTGAATTTTTTCAACTGCTTTTTTCTTTGGAAGAAAACGGAGAAAATTTGACTTAATACAGAAAATATCCTTACGGAAGAAGTCATACCGGAAGGCCCGGTCTTCGCCGTCTGCACTTTCCAGCCACTGGCCAAAATCCGCCCGCCCTTTGTCGGTGATCGAATAGACATGGCGGCTGGGCGCACCATTTTGATGTTCGACCGTTTTCACGACGAGACCTTCTTCTTCGAGGTTCTTCAGGGTCGGATATAGCTGTCCATCGTTGATGCCGAATTCACCAAATCTCTTTTGTGTCAATTGTGACTTAATCTCATAACCGTGAGAGCAACTGAACATCAAACCGCCGAGAATCATGTATTTGACTGACATCGTATTTCCTTTGCTTTGAGGGATTGCTTATTCAACCCCCTGCATTGTTTTGTTTGAATTCCAGGATATTCTTGATTAAAAATTGTTTTGAAAAATGCCCGCCTGTTATATAAAACATCATGTCTTCCCTGCCGAGTAGTTTATTTCTGATCTGCCCGTCTGTCATTCCTGCCTGATGCAGGTTCAATATTTTATCGCGCAGGTTTTTCATGTATTTAATTTTTTCCGAAAGTGCCTCCCCGCCGTTCGTTATCACACCCTTCAGACTGCAAAAAAGCGTATCGATTTTGAGGGTTGATAAATCCTCTAAAGATTTAAGCATCAAATTGAAATCTTCATCCCGGCGCAGGTAGATATTCTTAACGCCGCAAAACATGTCTCCGGTAAAAAGCCATTTTTGTTGCGGTTCGTAAAGGCAGATATGGCCTTCCGAGTGGCCATGAACATGGATGGCCTGGAATTGATACGGGCCAATGACAACATAATCCTTGATCTCTGTTGCTGTGGAGCCTTCCGGATAATCCCAGATGTATTTCTGATATAATTTCAACTTAACCTTGCGGGGATTTTCGATGTACGGAATGGAATCCCGGTGAGCAAGGATCTCTGCAGAATACGTTTGCTGGATTCGATGATTGTTGCCGGTGTGGTCTTCATGATAATGTGTGTTGATGATCCGGTTAACCTTCTTTTCTTTCAGGGCTGACAGGAATTCTACGCCGGCAAAACCTGTGCCCGTATCGATCAGTGTGTCCTCCAGTAAAAAGGAATGAACAAAATAGGGGACATATTTCCCGATACTTCTTCCCATTTTGTAAATGGTAAGGTCTTCATAGGTAAATGTTTTCAGCATGGTTTGCCTGTGCCCCAGGATTGCCTGGTGAGTAAAAGTTCTTTAACCTCATGAAAAAAATGATTTCCAACCATAGCCATCATTTGTAAGATACCTTACTATTAAGGTATCTTTATGTCAAGGATTATTTTCCGTCTGTCTGGACATTTTAAATGAAGCTGAATTTTAATCTCTTCAGATTATTTTGATAAACCGGGCAGGAACGACGTCGGTAAGCATGATGCCCGATGCGCCGCCGGTCACGATGGCGGTCGCACCGTCGTATATTCTAGGCTTGTTGACCGTTTCCATGGAGGGATTCCGTCACATATCTGTCCTGATAAACGCGTAAGGAGCAAACTGAATTGGATCGACCCCGGCAACCGATTGTCCGGGCAACATGGAACTGTCTCCCACCATGTAAACCGCTCCCAGCATTTTCACCACTTCGATTTCAGCCCAGGGATCGAATGGTGAGTTTTGAAAAGCAATTTGTGCTTCACCAAACGTTATGGTTTTGGGCCTGAAGACGGTTTCCTGCTGGACAAGCCATGGGTTGTAATCTGACACACCCGCATTCGGAGCGGGAAAGAACCTGTAGGTGAAGGCGATTCCCGAGAAAGACCCGTCCTTGTTGACTCGCTGGGAGAGCTTCTTTTCAGCTTCTGGGTCATTGAATTTCCCGGAGAGTGCGGCCCGGACTTTCATAAACCTGAAGCCGCGACGTTCTGTCCATCCCTCATAGTTGTCGCCGTTTTGCGTGATATGGACCTCGGCCATTTTCTTCGGGTAACCGTAATATTCCCGGCCGTAAACCATTGCCATATCGTCGGTCACCGGCATGCCCAGGCAATAATTTCCTTCCACTCCCTTGTAAACCGCGCTGATAAAAAGCGCGCTTTCCCGATACGTGAGCCCAAAATCGGTTTTTGGATAGTTGGCCACAAAAGCCATGGCCATGGGAAAGGCGGATGGCTTCAGCGGCGGCGGCAGGAGCCGCTCAATGATCTCGGGTTTTGTTTCCCAGAAAACGCTGAGCATTTCCGCGTCATAAAATTCGGCGGTTGTCCTGGCATTTGCCATGATCTCCTGAAATGATTTAACGAATCCCATAGAATGTTCCTCCTCACATTATTTAATTATTACATCCGATGACTGGATGTGGCCTGAATATAAAACAATGAGGCTGTGATTGCTTGGCGTAAATTGCTTTTTTTGTTTCCAATCTTGCTATGTTCAGGGCTGATTTTGAAGAGACCTATGGATAGCTTGCGAAATGTCAGAATTTGAGTTTTAGAATCGTTGTCTTCCGGGTATACGGGATGATCGGGATTAAAGGCCCGGGGAGGTGTCATTCTCAAACCTCCGCGCCGGAATCGTTTGCGATCTATGTTATTCGTAAAACGGTTTAACAGGCATGCAGAGATCCAGAATCAAATGTTTCAGGGGGTGTGTTTCCGGGTTGTTATAATGGATTTGATAATTGGGGCGGTCATCCGGTTGATAATTGCTGGATATCAGCCAGTTGATGATGAAATTCATCCAGGCTTCATCATTATCTTTTGCTTCTATTTCACAATGATGAACTGCAAATTTCCCGCCAGGAAGAACCTGGGTGTTGATCCATCGGTCTGCTTTGACCGATTCCGGCACGATGATACAGGCGTCGTGGATCAGTTTGTCTTCCGGTGTGATATCGGGATTGCTCCAGAAGACACCCAGAGCGATCATTTTATCGTTGGCAAGACCCCGGGGAGCTGCCCATTGAAGCAGTTTTTTATAGGTAGGCTGGATTATCCGTTCCTTGTAAGGACCGATGCTTCGCACATATGCTACGTGTAAGGGAGGCCAGTCCACGATTTTCACATTTTCCACCGGCCATTTACCCAGGAGCTTATGGATCGGCAGCTGACGTTTTTCGTGATAAATGTCGTATAAGAAAGATTCAGAAGGGTCCCGACCCTGTTCATCTTTTGTTCTCAGGTTTTCAATTTTAATTTTCCAGTTGTCCCAGTCATATTCATTTCGGAACACCGAAGGCGGCACGCCGAATTGCGATTTGAATATTTTGGCAAAATTCTGTGAACTCGAAAAGCCGCAATCGAGGGCGATTTGTGTGACAGATTTTGATGTTTCCCGGGTGAGCTTTTGCACGGATTTTTCCAAACGGACGCGTCTGACGAAGTCATTCAACGTCTCACCGACCAGCGCGCGGAACAAACGGTGAAAATGGTATTTTGAGAAGCAGGCCACTTCAGCCAGTTTTGCCAAGCTTAAATCTTCGTCATAATGGTTTTGAATATAATCGATGACGCGATTGAGGCGGGACCGATATTCATCTTTTTGTGTTTCGTCAAAAGACGGGCACATAGTGTTACCCCTGATTTTAGATGCACAACGGGAATAATGAGTAAACAGCTGGAAATTGTGTATGTCTTCCTATTCTTTTGAATGAAAAAATGCAAATAGTATTTGGCCGTCAGCGTCTACTGCCAAAGACCATTCCATGCATAGTGTCTGCAGCTCTTTTTTGAAATACGGAAGGGATGAACGACATCAAAGCCAAAATGCTTTTCCTGTGGCTTAATCAACGGTTTGAGGTGGTTTGTCCCCGTCCTGTTCGGTAGACTCTATAGCTCGCGTATCAACGCTTTCGGGCTGTTGAGTTTCCGGTAGCGGGATGGATTGTCCAACCTCTGCCGGATCGGTCTTTGCAAATGGTGTTGTTTCGTCTGAAACTGCCGCGGGGATATTGTGCTCCTGCTCGATCTGGCTGAGCCACAGGGAGTGGCGGTGACGGGCGTAATCCAGGCGCACTTTACCCGTGAAGATACCGCGCACCATCGGCCAGTTGGGCCTGAGCGCGATGGCCGCCATGTGCGCCAGGAATGAGAGGAAAAATAAAACAAAACCAATATTGTGGATCCAGGTGGCCCATAAAAGCATCGTGGGGGACAGATCAGGCGCATAAATATTCTTATAGGTTTTAACCAGGCCCGAAAGAATCAGCATCAGGATAATGAAAGCCATGCCGGCATAAGCCAGCCGCTGCTCGGGCAGGTATTTGTGCATGGGCGGTTCCTTGCCGATGCCGATGAAACTTTTTATAACGGTGATCGATGCTGCAGCGTCGCCTTTCTGCGGAAGCAATCCTTTTTCTCCCTGTAGTCCGTGATAGACCAGGTGGAATATCGCCGCGGCAGAAAAAATAAAGGCCGCCGCGTAATGCAGGTATAATGAGGTGATAAAATCGGCCGACCAGCCCAGGCCCGGAAGGGTAATAATATAGTAGCGTTTGGCAACGGGCAGTTCAAAGATGCCTGTCAAGAGCAGGACGAGGCCCGAAATGGCGATCGCCCAGTGCTCCATCAGCTCAAGCCTGCTGTGCCGGACAACGAGATTTCTGTGAGCGAGGATTTTCTCAATCATTGTGTTCCTCCTCCTTTTTCAGTTGTTCTTTACGGCGGGAGAACCAGTTGAGTGCACCAGCAGCGATCACACCCAGAGCAGGCGCTGCCAAGACCGCTTTTCCCAGAGGATCGGTGGAAGCCATTCGCCGTTTCACATCCGGGTTCATATCCGGCTGCCCCGGTTTCTTCCGCATGGTTTTGTTGATCTGTTCGAAAGACACGGGCGAAATATAAAGAGTAGATGTCCCGCCGTTTTGAGTTTTGCCGTAAATAAATCCATTCATCGCGCGTGCGCGTTCATCGGCTGCTTTTTCAATTTCTCTCCTGGGACCGATGAGCATCGCTTTGCGCGGGCATACCTCGATGCAACCGGGGGGCTTCCCGTCCTTCAAGCGTTCATTGCAAAGGTCACATTTATACATCACGCCATTGCCCATAAAACCAGGCAGCACGTGAAGATAGATTCCCACGCCGGACTGGCGCTGGGGGATTTCCCAGGGGCAGACATCCTTGCATTTGGCTCCGCCGAAACACTGATTCTGCTCGATGACTACCGCGCCGTTTTTTTCTTTATGATTGGCGGAAAACGGGCAGATGGTTGCGCAGGCTGGGTTGTTGCAATGCATACAGCGGCGCGGGACAAAAATTGTTTTCCCGTCAATCTGTGCTTTTTGGATGTAGATGAAATTGTAAGGCGTCAAACGGTTGAAGACCTCTTTCTTCTTTGACCAGTCTTCTATGGTTTTGCGCGGCCAGGGTTCGGGAATGTTGTCCACAACCGGGGGAATTTTATCCTTATTGATTGTTTTGCAGGCGGCTACGCATGCAGGAACCTGCCTATCTTCGCAGCCGTCGCACAGGCTCAGGTCAATGAGGGTCGATAATTGCCGGTCCGTTGAAGCCCCGGCAGATTTCGGCAGATTCAAGCCGGCCAAAGCGGCTGCCCCGCCTGTGATCTTTAAAAAAGACCGACGGCTCAAGTTAAAACTATTCTTTTTGTTCATGACAGGCCTCAGTGTATGGATCATGAAAGGTCAATAAACCTGGATAACGCGTTATAAAATTCATCCTGCTCCTTTTCTTTATCTCCGGAAGATTCGCCAAGACACGTTTTCATATTGGTTGAAATGATTGCCCCGCCTGTTTTTTTCATGGCGGCCGTTACGGCCGACACCTGGGTTAAAACATCAACGCAGGGGGCGTCTGCTTCAATTAAGCGCTGCAGGCCCCGCACCTGTCCTTCAATCCGTTTTAAGCGGGCGATAATTTTTTTCTTTTCAGTATTCATTTATATACCCCATGGGGGTATAATACGCATAAGATGGTTTTTTGTCAAGAGGTCATTTGTACAGGAAGCCTGATCAACCACCCTGCAGCAAACTGTCGAGGTATTGAACGAACGTTATGATATCGCAGTAAGTTACGGAGAATTAACGCTTGTCCCGCAACAAGCGGGATTAAAACACTATTCCGCAGCACCCGATTTTTCTTGACACGTGAAACTTATGGCCGCTATATTCGACAAACATTATTCCAACCCCTGTTTTTTGATGGATTGAATGGAAATTATTCTATACATAATCTTAGCAGTCCTTCTGATCATTATCGTGCTGCTCATCTGGCAATTGAAGCGAAGCTCTATGGACTGGACGCCTTTGTCAGGCAAACTGGAGGCCTTGCAGGATGCGCAGGAAAGAACGGACCGATCCATGCGCGATGAGATTGCCCGTTCACGCACTGAAACACAGTCGCAATCTCAGCAGGAAAGAACGGAACTGGCGGGTTCACTGAAATCTTTTGGCGATTCCGTCCAGACGCGTATGGCCGACATCGCAAAAATTCAAAATGATCAAATGGAAAGCTTTGCCAGGCAGTTGTCTATCCTCACCGCGACCAATGAGAAAAAGATGGATGATATCCGCCTGATCATTGATGGAAAACTCAAGCAAATCCAGGAGGACAATACCCGCCAACTCGACCGCATGCGTGAAACCGTTGATGAAAAATTGCAGAACACACTGGAAAAACGTTTGGGAGAATCGTTCAAACAGGTTTCCGAGCGTCTCGAGCAGGTTCATCAGGGTTTGGGCGACATGCGCACACTGGCTGCGGGTGTGGGCGATTTGAAAAAAGTGCTCACCAACGTCAAGTCGCGCGGCACGTGGGGAGAGGTCCAGCTGGGCGCACTTTTGGAAGAGATACTGTCTCCGGAGCAATACTTAAAGAATGTCAAGATAAAGGATCCGGGCGGGGATTTTGTCGAATTCGCCATAAAGCTTCCCGGTCAGAGCGACTCGTCCTCCGATTTCGTGCTGATACCGGTGGATGCGAAATTTCCTGTGGAAGACTACTCCCGGTTGATGGAAGCGCAGGAAAAAGGGGATGTATCCGTTGCAGAAGATGCCGTCCGGCAGTTGGAGAACAGCATAAAAAAGGCAGCCAAGGACATATGTCAAAAATATATCGATCCTCCTAAAACGACGGATTTCGGCATTATGTTTCTGCCGTCGGAGGGGCTTTATGCCGAAGTGATCCGGCGTACATCATTGGTTCAACAGCTGCAGCGCGAATGCCGCATCGTGATCTCCGGCCCCTCCACGTTTGCAGCGTTTCTCAACAGCCTGCAAATGGGGTTCCGCACACTGGCGATCCAGAAGCGCTCCGGTGAAGTTTGGAAAGTGTTGGGTGAAGTGAAGGCGGCGTTCGGTCGGTTCGGAGATTCTCTTGATGCGGTGCGTAAAAGACTGGACCAGGCCGCAAGTTCCGTGGACGACGCGCAGAAAAAGACGCGGACGCTTGCCAACAAATTAAAAGCGGTGGAGGCCATGCCGGGTACTTCCGATAATGTGACAATTGCGGATACCGAAGCGGAGTGAGCAGGCCTTAGTGCTGCATACAATATAATACACTGACGTATTGTGCCCAACATTTTCTTGACATACCTGGGAAAATTCTTATAAAGTAAGCCACAAAATAAATGTCTTGAGAATACTGTTTGAAAAATATGTCAATAAAACAAACCATTCTCATTTGTGCCTTCCTGCTGCTGAGTATAGTTGATGCCGGCGCGGAAATGTTTAAACTGCCGGCCTTTCATCAGCAGGACAGCATTGTGAGGTTTGCTGAATCTTTCGTAGGGACGCCGTATGTATACTCAGGCAACGGCGAGAACGGTTTTGATTGTTCGGGCTTTGTGCACTTCGTTTATAAAAATTTTGGCATTGAGGTTCCCAGAATTTCATCCGCGTATTCGGGCTTTGGAGAGACAGTGACCCTTGAAGACTGTCAAAAAGGCGATATCATTTTATTCACCGGTACAAACTACAACCGTTCGTCAGTCGGACATGTAGGAATCATCATTTCTGACCGGGGAGAACCCATCCGGTTTATTCACTCTTCATCTTCCAGAAAAAATCGGGGCGTTACAATAACCGATTATCACAATTCAAAATATCCCCGGAGATATATGGGGATCAGAAGGCCGTAAAGCAATTCTTTAGCTTTAATCTATTATGCCTATTAATAGCCTCGTAATAGTATTCATAAAGGAGACTATTACAATTTCAGCCGTCTTCCCGGCGAAGGCCGGGAACCAGTTTAAAGAATTCCTGGATGCCGGCACTCGTGCCCTTTAGGGTATTCGCCGGCATGACAAGTGTGCATTCAATTATGAGATCGTTAATATATGTAAACCATATCAGAGATCGATCCAGGTGGAATTTTATCATCATCGCCTTAGCGTTGCTGTGTTTTCCGGCGACGGCATTGTGTGAAGCCTGTAACGATTATGAAAATACCAGGGATGAAATTAAATCAAAGTTAACGATTGATCCTAAAATGCGTTCTGTCTTTTTCGCTTCTCATGAATCTTCTTATCCCTGGTATATTATAAGGCATGAGGATGGCACTTTTGAAAGCGTAATTGAAGGGAAAATAAGCGAGCAGGACAAAGAACCTGTTGAGCATACGTCTAACTGCATCAGCACTCATCAGGGACATCACATCATGGAATTTGCCGACGCGACCTATGATTCCGGTGTATTGACATTGGAGATCTCTGGCGGCATGCCTGCGTATTTCAGTTCACTGAGGATCATCGTCAAAGGGGTTGATTTCTTGTGCCAGTTCAAAGGTGTTTATCCGGCACCGGTTTCGAATTGCAAACGGAATATCATTACAAAAAAGTTGATATT
>Ga0316605_10000733_pt1 | contig 20875 bp, 10 predicted proteins | sample OWC_soil_day20_n_FD_207666 | JGI IMG/M metagenome (GOLD analysis project Ga0316605, IMG submission 207666) | Wetland soil microbial communities from Old Woman Creek delta, Ohio, United States - OWC_soil_day20_noCT | ecosystem: Environmental > Terrestrial > Soil > Wetlands | place: USA: Ohio...
AAACCCCCAACGCGTACGCAAGAGTCCGGCTACCATGCGAAGACCCCGAAAAGGCAATCCTCATCACGCTGCTCAGGCGTATCTGTCCGGGCGCAATGTCACCGATGGAGACCGGATTCCCAGAAAGAATCGTACTGGCTGTGTCGAGTGCATGAATCGTCGCAGTGGCGGTCGGTATGGAAAGAGAGGACCCAAGGTTGGAGAATTTGAGTCTGAAGCTGACCGTCTGGCCCCATACGGGATCGGTGTATGCCGAATCACCGACACAGGCAACTGGTCCGGCTGTGGTGAACCGAGCAGTGAATGGCATCGGAAACGTCGCGCTGTCCTCAGGATCCACCACTCGCGTCGTGACGTTGTAGAATCGTTCGCCTCCAGGCACGATCCAGGATGTTCCCCACAGTCCATCCCGGGCTGCTCCGTCGCCGTGCTGCCCATCGTCAGCGAACCGAGTGGAATCAACAGCAGATGTATCCGCCACGAAACGTGCAATGACGGAGATTGGATGGCCCTGGGGGTTCTCAACGACGGCGGTCAGGCGCGCAGTGTCCAAGCCGGGTCTGAAGTACCTTTGGGATGCAACCACCCCATGCGCGTGTGCCACACTCGTGATCCAGGCCACAGCGCGTTTCACGACGGTGTCGTCTCCTCGCGCAACATCATCTTTGTCAAACCAGACAGGTTCGAAATCCGGGAATTCTCTCCGGATGAGCAGCACGTTCGGCTCCCGGTGATCTGCCAGGACGAAGAACGGAACCACGAAGAAGAACCCGCCTACAACAGGTTCTGGGTCCGTCATGCCAGTGACCGCACCGTTGACCGACTTGCCGAAGAACCGTGCACCTGAGAGATAGCGAAGCTTGTATGCTGTGAAATCTCCTTGGCTAACGGCGAATGGCCCGATGAGGACTGCGATGGGTCTGTCATAAAGTGTGTTTGGATCGGCCTCGAAGGAGAAGGCCTGCAACCACGAAGGGTCGAGAGGCTTCAGTGCGTACAGATCGGCCAGAGAAGATCGTTCAAGACCGATCAGCGTTTGCGTTGAGTAGTTCATCAACAGCGCAAGGCCTGCTTCCGGCCCCTGGCTTACAAAACCTCCGGCACTGAACCGGATATCGATGATAAGGCCGTCTGTCTCCATAAGTTTGGATACAGCATTCCGGAACGCGTCTTTCGTGCCGGGTGGATGCCCGGTTACATAGATATAGCCGATGTTTGTTCCGCCAACGATGCCGTAGCTGACCGGGTTTGCGCCGGGAACCGGTTCATAGTCAGGTTGCGGGACCGAAGCCACCGGTAGCTGTTCAGCATTGGCGACGTACTCCATGAGATCGAGCGACGACAAGAGAGAGGTTGGAAGGTGCTCCAGGGCGCCCGAAGGGTATCGAACGACATCGATCGTGTCGAACAGGTGCCAATTCAACCCGGCTGCAGTCAGGAGCATATGCATGCGAGAGCTCTCCGTTGACGCCAGTACGCCCCGTCGCGGGAGGGGAGACTGCAGCAGTTCAAACACGAGCCGCTTCCAGGGAACGCCTTCGTAGCCGAGAATAATATCTCCCGGCTGCAGGCCCAGCGGATGATTGGCTGCCGCCCGGAGGACAAGGAGACTGCTGTCTGGCTGCGGGGTCAAGACGGCGCCGAAGTGCCGGACATCACCGTAGTTCATTCCTCCAGGGGCAGCACTGGATTCTAGTCCCACGGCGAAGATGGGAGTTCCGGGGCTAAGGGGCGTTGACTGCATGATCGTGTCCCATCCCATGACGTGGTAGTCGCGAAGGTCGCCAGCGAGCTTCGACAGTATGGCAGAGAACCCACCCCTGCTGGTAGAGTCGTTGAGCTGCTGTGCATAGAACGCGCGAAGGGAATCCCATCTGATGTTCAGACCGCTGAAGCCGGGAAAACGGTCATGGATGTAGCTGGCGAACGTGTTGAAGACTTGTTGCTTCTGGGACAAAGCAAGTCCCGGACCCCAGAATCGGTCCACAATCTGCTGCCAATCCGCCTTCCGCTTGTAGAGCGACGAATCACCGATGCCGGTAGCGTTGGGATCGTGGTTTGTGTAGGTGAAGTGCGGTGTGGTTTCTTGAAACTGCGCCTTGCTGGGTGGATTGATCAGAATCACCACCCAGAGGAGTTGAGCGAAGATCACGATTCTTTTCATGACCAGCTACCCTCATCGTGGAAGGCGGTGAATGGGGTGGCGGGGGTTCAGCAGACTCGAAGATGACCCTGCGCGAGAGGAGGGAGTGCAGATGGAAACAAGGAGCAGGTGCGCTTCCAGGTCCGGCGAGGGGCATCAGGCACCCGCCAATGACCTATGTTCGCTATTGGCAAATCTAGTGTTCCTCTTTGAAAGAGTCAAGCTGAACGAAGGGGATCAGCGAAGGGGTCAGCGAAGATACCTGGACAGGAGAGCAAGGTGTGACTCCTCGTATTGACCCACTTGAGTGTGGAGAGTGTGCTGTGAATTCTCAGACCGGCTTGATGTTATGGTTTGTACGAAACATGTTGTCGGGATCCCACCGCTTCTTTACTTGAGCGAGACGGTGAAGCGCTTTCCCTAGTGCAGTTTTGGTACGTTCAGGACCTTCGTCTTCGGTCAGGAAGTTGATATATGTGCCGCCCGTGGAAAAGACTTTCATGTCGTTCCAGGCCTCGCCTGCCCATGTGATATTCGCCCCGTCCTCGCCTGGTTGCTCCCACGCGCTCGCCACATTGAGCACGTAGCGTGCGTCGCGGTTCCCAACGGGTGAGATCTCCTCTCCGAGTCTGTTCAGAGCGCCACCGATCTGAAACAAGATCACGGCTGAGTGCGGCGATCGGATTCTTGAGGCATGAACCTGGACCTTTTCGCACAGATCGGGATCGATGCGCGGAAGATACTCGCTCTTCCAATAGTAGCGCCGTCCCTTCGGCTGCGTTGCGTCGAGCAGGGACTGCATCTGTGCGTAGGGCCTCCGCACAAGGATGTCACCGATAGGACTACCGAACGACTTGATGGGCGCGACAGCCTTCTCGCCCTCCGCGGGATTCCCGGTGTAACACGCAAGCAGCGCTACTATCGGTGTCCCATGCCGGTCCTTTGGAAGCCATGGCGCAGGGGGCGCCGGACGCATGAGCAATGCGAGCGTGAGTTCGGGCGGCGCAGTTTCGGCAAGCGTCCGGTACAGCTCTAACACCTTGGGCGCCTCAGTTGCCGGCCAGGCGACGACCCCACCGACGATCTCCGGCCCGACCGAGTAGAGAGCGTAGTCAATCCCGGTGACGACACCGAAGTTTCCGCCACCGCCCCGCAACGCCCAGAAGAGATCCGGGTTCTCTTCGTTGCTCGCCCGCACCAGCCGTGCATCGGCAGTTACGACGTCCATTCCTGCGACATTGTCCGCCGTCCATCCCCAACGCCGCGTCAGGTAGCCGAATCCTCCGCCTAATGTGAGTCCGGCTATGCCGGTGAGCGAGACAAAACCGAGGACGGCAGCGAGTCCGTACACCTGCGTCTCTCGATCCACGTCGCCGAGCAAACATCCAGCCTGTGCATGGGCGATCTTTTGTTGCGTGTCCACCCAGACACCACGCATGAGAGACATATCGAGCATGAGCGCACCATCAGCCGTGGCCAGCCCTGCGATGTTGTGTCCTCCGCCTTTGATGCAGAGCAGGAGATCATTGTCGTGCGCAAATCGCACGCAAGTGATCACATCAGCAGACCCGAGGCAGCGGGCGACAATAGAGGGTCTTCTGTCAATCATGCCGTTCCAGACCGAACGAGACTCTTCATAGCCGGTATCACCCGGCAAGATCACCCGGCCGGGAAGCTGCATCCTCAGACTATCGACTTTGTCCTGCTTTAGCTCGATCTCACGGCCTTCCCGCGTCTTGATTTTCACAGTTGAGACTCCTTCCCATCAGTTTTCGGTTGAGTTCTGCAACTCCCGGCTCCTTATCAGAACATCACGTAGCCCACTTAGTTCCCGGTCGTGTTCCTAATTCGCAGGCTGGTCCCAAGCCTTCGTATGACTTGTACTCGAATCCTAGTCCGTTTGCTAACAGTCTGCTAACGCTGCCTGCGATGGCGTGCTCAATAACGGTAAATGAAAAGCAGACTCATCGGTTTTTGTGACGAATCAGTCTCACTAAACCCCAGGGTGGCAGTTCGACTCTGCCCGAGGGGACGGAACAAGCCGTTTTTCTCGATTCTGTCTCCAACCTCTGCTGAAAATCTGCGCCGAGAGTATACAATACGGTAGATGGCAGGCATATCGTCAGAGGCATTACTCTTGCCATCCTTCACATCTTCAAGAAAGGTAGTAACCACCCCTCGAACGACAGGAGAGATGCCTCGCTGCCCCGGGAGGCACGAACGGTCATCCACTTTGTGAGCCATACCATCAAACGGGAACAAATCCGCCACTCCGGCCGTTGCTACTGATGCAAGAAATCGTCCTCCATTTGCCCACAGGGAGGGAGCAACAGACAGGTGGGGCCAGCCTAGGAGGCTCAGGATGCATCAGCTGTCATTCCCTCGAGGGCGGCACCCAGAATGATCTTGTGCGGACATTCGAACGGCAGGAACCCTGACATGTGCCCCCTCGACCTTAACCTGGTGCTTCGCGAGCCCCGAGCGGAACCCCAATGCGAGAGGGGGTCGTTGCACAACTCCCACAGGCAATACAATGAAGAGTGAAGAACAATACCAGCTGATTCAAGAGCTTTTTCTGCTCCAGCGTGTAGCTCAACGCATCCTCGAAGACGTTCGCTCCTTCACGACCGGTCAGTCTGATTCTGATGATGTCACTGTTGTCATGCTGTGCGCGTCTTAGGAGACATCACAGGCTGCGAGCATCCAAGGCTTCCTGAATGCCCACTCGTCAGTGAAGTCTGGTCCAGCGGACTATCGCGCAAGGACAGGTCATGCGTCTGAACACGCAGTGTGCCGACAAAATCACTTCAGAAGCATCAAGCGCTTTGTCTCGGAGAAACCAACCGTTGTCAGTCGGTAGAAATACACTCCGCTGGACAATCGCGAGCCATCACACTTCACCTCGTGAACCCCGGCGTCCATGCTTCCATTCACAAGCACCGATACCTCACGACCAAGCATATCGAATACACTCAACCTGACATTCGTAGATCTCGGTAACTTGTACTTGATGGTCGTGCTTGGATTGAAGGGGTTCGGATAGTTTTGCTCCAGACGGAAACTGTCTGACAAATGCTGGCGTGACGGTTCTGCACCCGTGCTGATGCCTGCCAATCTGTAGCGGAGCATTTCCCCCTGGTGCGTGACAAACCATCCAGTCCTTGAATCGGCAAATGAGACATGGCTCGGTACTCCTACAAAGGGATCCGTCGGCTGTTCTGTCCAGGTTGATGCGTCGTCGTCGGTGCGATAAATGCCATTGGCACTTATGAGCCATGCCGAACGGGATCCAGGTGCATACGTAACCAGAATATCACAAACGACCGGACGATCCTGGTTTACCCATGTTGCCCCACCGTCCGAGGAGCATCGGAGAAAACCGTCCCTGCAACCCAGCATCCCGTTGCTGTTGTCCCTAAAGGAAACAGACGTGGCTAAGCCGTCAAATGTGCCGTACGACCAGGAATTGCCCCCATCCGTGGTACGCCACATTCTGCCAAAATCCGTGGCGAACCAGAAGTGATCCGAATCGGTATAAGCGAACTCATTGTCGCCGACGTACTCATAACTGAACTGGCGGGCAGGCTCGTTCCGGAGATGTTCCCAGCTCGTTCCACCATTGCTCGTGTTCAGCACGATGAACTGATCTTTCCCGTCTCCCAGCGCATGGCCATGACCGGAGTCCAGAAACCAGATCCCGTTCATCCACCCGCACTGTTGGCCCGGATATGCCTGTTCCATCCAGGCAATCCCTCCGTTTGTTGTTGCATAAATCCTGCCGTTCCCATAGGCCACCCAGGCGCGATTACTGTCAATTGCAGCTATGCACAGCCTATTATTCCAAGCGCCTCCAGGACCGAGCCCTGGTGCCGGGAAATTCCCCGTTACGTCAGTCCAGGTGGTACCGCCATTGGTCGTGCGGACAACCAGGGGAGTATACGGTGCCGGGAGCTTTCCCCCCGCGGCCCAGGCAACGTTACTGTCGACCGCGTCTACCGAGTAGAAGTACCAGGATGCCACGCTCGCTTGGAGGTGCCAAAATCCACTTGATGCATAGGCAGGAATTCTAAATGTGCGCGCATCCGTGTCGTTCCCATTGTGGATCCAGTCAAGCTTTACGACGACCATATGTTGTGCGGAGAGACTCCCCACTTTGAATTTGAAATCGGGGAGAGAAGTCTCTTGTCCGGAATCGAGCCTCGCGATGGTCGTGTTGTACTGCAACGGCTGCAAAGCAGGATCGGACGAACATGCCACAAACAGAATATCCCGGGCAGGTGTACTTTGCGCGTTCTTCACCACCACATGAAGTACCAAGGTGTCTCCACTCTGAATGAAGCTTCTGCCGTCTGGAGTGTGGAGGCTTGAGTTTACAATCTGAATGCTTGCATGCGCCTCCGAAAGGGCCCGTTTGAAGTTGACTCTCCCGTGCCCGAGCGATCCGGGAAACCCAGCCTTGCTGAGGTCCATGCGGTCTGCCGTCATCCGGATCTGCCCGGCGATCTGATCCGGTGTCCATCCGGGGTGCGCAGCTGCAAGCAAACCTGCCAGCCCGGCAACAAGAGGACACGACATCGATGTCCCCTGCATTGTCCCGTATGATCCATTGTCCAGCGCGACCCGAGTGCGCATCCCAGGAGCAAACACGGAAACATTCACACCGTAGTTGGAGAAATATGCCAGTTCATCGCTCGTGTCGGCTGTCGCGCCGACCGATAAAACATGCTGGTATGAGGCAGGGTAGGACGGAACCTCGTCAATGCTCTCCCCGTCGTTTCCCGCGGCGGCGACGATGAGTGCACCTGCCTGTGTAGCAGCAGTAATGACGTCCTGTTCCATTTGCGAATAGTCCCTCCCTCCACGACGCCAGCTGCAGTTGATGACCCGTGCTCCGTTTGTGAAGGCATACTCAATTCCTTCGGGCCCGTACCAAATGTTGTCGTCACCCGATGGATCCGCAGCGCACACTGGGAGGATACGGCAGTTCCAGCTCGTTCCTGCCATCCCGCGACCGTTGTTGGTGACCGCCCCAGAGACGCTTGCCGTGGCGGTGCCGTGGTCTGCGCTAACCGATTGGAAGCCACGCGGGTTGTTCCCCTGTGTGGCAAAATTCCATCCGACCACATCGTCGACGAAACCGTTCCTATCATCATCAAGACCGTTGAGATCACCACCGGGAGGCGGAAATTGACCGAACTTGCCGTCATGATTCAAGTCTTCACCAGGATTGATCCATACATTGGGGAGAAGATCGGGGTGTCTCCAATACGATCCGCCATCCACCGTGGCAATGACGACACCTGATGATCCTTTTTGCATTGACCAGCCGGCAGGGGCACTCATTCGGTCCATATAGACGTGTTGCCATGGGTAATAGTCGGAGTCATTTGGGACGTCGCATGGATAACTGAAGAACTTCGGCTCGGCATATTCAACCTGCGGCATCCAGGCCAGCTTTGCAGCGACGTCCCGGGGGTTTAGGCCGAGTGGAATTGAGGCGATATGGATCCGCGAAAGATCGATCTTCCCTCGGACAACTGCGGAATCGTCCAGCGGAATTACCGACGGGAACGCACGCGCCAGGGAAGTTACCCCTAGCTCTGAGACGGCAGCAGGCAAGGGACTGAGGCGGTGCAGACCTGGTCCGGCTTGAAAGGCATAGGAGCGCTTGAACTTCACGACGACAACGCCGGGGATGACATCTTTGTCATCGTTGCCCGGGAGTTGCTGTGCGGTGTCGCGGTGCCCACTCCAGGCAGCGTTGATCAGCACGATTAGGGACAGCGCCAATTCTGTCGCTCTCATCATCGCAATTCCTCCCGGGATGAGCAAGCTGTCGAGATGAGTGCCTTTGCATCTCCACTATCGGCTTTGGGTGCGGGCGACTACAATCTGATAACGCTGGGGCTCCGGCAGCAGGATTCGATCTCGCGTTTTTGGCATTACGGATTTACTCTACTACGATGGCTGCAACCAAGGGGTCGTTGGGGTGGGCTCTCGGGAACTGGAACAGGGTCCAGAGCATCGGCCGAGTGGTTGAGGAAACCATCGGCGAAAAGTGAGTGTGGTGGGATAATACCACAGCAGAGACGCAAAGTCAAGGTAGCAACAATCCGCGACGGAAGAGGTTGGGGAGAGACAGGATGGAGCCAGACACGAGCCTGCAGAAAAAGTGGCATTTCAGCGAAATGCCGCCTCAAGTCGGATGCACTCCTCTTTCTTCAATCCTTCAAGGCTGAAGAACAGACCCGGACGCTGAAGCGGAACAGAACTCCTTTCGCGCTCAATCAGAAATCAGGGGAAATCGGTGTGCCTACAAGAGAAACACACTGTTGACAGATGTCGCACTAGTGCTACATTTCAGGCAACCGAGTTAATGCCCGGGATAGCGACTAATGACAAATTCACCCTTTGTGTGTACGTCAGAAACGAACATCCCCCTCCTCACGTCCATGTGTATAATGACGGGAAGGTCTCGCTACTTGAAGGGTTGCCGAACGCACTCCACGTGCCGATGGCGGAGCGGCTTGTTTCGTGAACTGTGTGTTTCGAGCATCAGGGTCAGTGGCGGCTGCCAGTGCAGAGGGGGTATGTTGAGGAAAGCGGTGTTTGTGTCTTTTAGACGGATTATCCATGTCTGTCTAGGGATCTTGCTGTTGTGGACATATTATCCTAACATGTCCACGGCGTGGACACATAGAGCAAATGCCGAAACAGAACCGTGTCCCCCAGTATAGCCCGACGTCAGGCGTAGAGGATTCCTACGGTGGAGTTCAACCCAGCAATACCTCATAACGACCTGTCGCCGCTGCCATCCAAAGCTGAGATCGAAACATTGACAGTCCTGAAGAAAGTGGCTGTGGCAGACCGATCTCTCGCCGAGCTCAAGCGACCTGGATCGACTATTCCGAATCAGTCGACTCTGGTCAACTCACTTGTATTGCGTGGGACAATAGCAGGTCCGGAAGCGAAGTCCTCTTCTTGAACGTGAAGGTCTTCCAGCTTCTTTCGAGATAGTCTTTCACGATAGGCCTTGGATCCAGATTCTGAGATTGGTCATCACTGGAGAATACCATATGAAACGAGCTATTTGTCGATCCGAAGCAGTGCCGCGCGCGGCTTTCTTATCGTGCGTCGGATTGCTGCTGGCCGTCTTTACACAGTCACTCAGCGTCTTCGCCCAGTCGGAACTGCCCGACGGTTTCTACCGCTATCCGACGATCGGGGGCGGAATCATCGTATTCGCCTCGGAGGGTGACCTGTGGAGCGTGCCGGCGAACGGTGGGACTGCACTGCGTCTCACTGCGCACGAAGGGGAAGAGAGATTTCCGAGGATCTCTCCCGATGGACGATGGATTGCATTCACGGCTCAGTATGAGGGGAACGACGATGTCTATGTCATGCCCGCGGCGGGGGGTGAACCGATGCGTCTGACGTGGCACCCTGCCTCCGACCAGGCGATAGGATGGGCTGCCGACGGGAAGGTGCTTTTCCGTAGCCGGCGCGACCACCCCCACGGTGATTACCGCGTGTACAAGACTGATCCCAGGGGCGGGATTCCCGAACTGATTCCCCTCGAGCCTTGCGCGTGGCTCTCATACGAACCGCAGGGCAAACGTCTCTCGATGCAAAAAATAGGCCTCGAGTTTCACAACTGGAAGCGCTACAAGGGCGGTGAAGCAGAACAGATTTACGTCGGAACCCTGGACCCGCTCGCCTTCACCGAGGTCACCAAATACGACGGCAAAGACGCTTTCCCGATGTGGGCCTCCGACCGGCGAATCTACTTCGTGACCGATCGCTGGGGTAGGCCAAACCTTGCGTCGATGGACCCCGACGGTGGCAACGTAAAGCGGCTCACAAACTTCACGGATTATGACGTGCGCTGGCCAGCGATGGGCGATGGCAAGATCGTCTACCAGCACGCAATGGATATCTGGACCTACGACCAGGCGACCGGCAAGACCGAGCTGGTCCCAGTCAAGTTGCCGAGCGACCGGCTGCAAGTGCGGGAACGGTTCGTCGAACCGATGCAGAGTATTCGTAGCTGGTGTCTCTCCAGAGACGGCCAGCGGATCGCCCTGGAAGCGCGCGGCGATCTCTTCGTGGCGCGCACAAACAAGAAAGGCCTCATCCGACGCGTCACAGAATCATCTCTTGCGCGCACCAAGTTCCCGGCTTTCTCTCCTGACAGCAAATGGCTCGCGGCATGGACCGAGATCGACGGCGAGGAGCAGCTCCTGCTCCACTCCGCCGACAACAGCGTGGCCCCGAGACAGCTTGGGAACGTCCTACCCGGCTGGTACATGAAGCCAGTCTGGTCGCCAGATGGAAAACGACTTGCCTGGGGCGACGAAAAGTACAAACTCTCGGTAACTGACGCGACCACGGGATCACGAACGCTGATCGACAGTGCCGAGTTTGAGATCCGTTCGTACGAATGGTCCCCCGACAGCCGTTATCTGGCATACGATCTCATGATTCCGAACGGATACAACCAAGTACGCATCTGGGACAGCAAGACGAAGAACGTGTACGAATTGAGCGACCCACTGTTCAACTCGACTTCCGCGACCTGGGATCCCAAAGGGAAATACCTCTTCTATCTCAGCGACCGGGTCATCAATCCGTACCTCGACCGTACGGAAGCGCGTTTCATCGTGAACAACGCCACTGTTCCGATTGTCGTGGCTCTCCAGGCCGATAGTCTGCTTCCCTTCGCACCGCGGAGTGACGCCGACCCTGCGGGCGCCGAGAGCACGAGTGATGGAGCGAAGAAAGATCCAAAGGAGGCGAAGGGGGCACAGAAGGCGGAGAAGGTTGAGCCGATCCGCATCGATTTTGACGGCTTGGCGGGGCGCATCGTTCAAGTACCCGTGCAGCCAGGAAACTACATCGGACTCCACGCCATTCCAGGAAAACTGCATTTTGTGGGAGTGGAGAATCGTGGGATGTCGCCGGCCGATGCAGGCGGCGATGATGCCAGGGGCGGAACGCTGTACACATATGAAATGGAGAAAGAGAAGCTCTCCACACTCGCTTCTGGAGTCACGGAGTACAATGTGTCGCTCGACAACAAAGTGCTTGTCTATAGGACGAAAGATGGTTTTGTCCGGGTCGAGGCGGGTGCAACGAGCGCCCCGAAGACTGAAGATATGGCGGACGCGCGAATCGACCTTTCCGGCTGGTCGATACGAATAGATCCACGCGATGAATGGAAGCAGATCCTGCGCGAAGCCTGGCGTTTACAGCGTGACTTCTTCTATGATCCGAATATGCATGGCGTCGACTGGCAGGGCGTTTGGAAACAGTACGGATCGTTGGTAGGCCGGATCGCCTCCAGAGACGATGTTGAAGATCTTCTGGGCGAGATGTTTGGCGAGCTCAACGTCGGGCACGCATACCACGGTGGCGGCGACCTTCGGCGTGGCAAGCAGGTCGGCACCGGACTTCTGGGCGCAGACTTGACGTACGATCCCAGCAATGGGTTCTGGCTGATCAAGAAAATCTACACTGGCGATTATCCGGATCCGAAAGTGTCGTCGCCACTGGCGCGGACTGACTTGAGAGTGAGTGCGGGAATGTGGTTGGTCGCGATTGACGGCCGTCCACTCTTGAAAGGAGAGGACTACCTGCACCGCCTCGCGAACCGCGCTGGTCAGGAGGTCGAGCTTTCCATAAGTGCCACCCCGAAGCTCGACGGGGCGCGGCGAATTGTCGTGAAGACCATCGGCAACGACACGCCGATTCGCTACGCCGACTGGATACGAGAGCGACGTGACTACGTCGACCGCGCAAGCAACGGTCAGATTGGGTACCTCCATCTGTACGACATGAGTTCGCTCGGCCTGAAGCAATTCTCCCGTGACTTTCCGCCGCAGTGGAACAAGGCGGGGCTGATTATCGACGACCGATGGAATCACGGCGGATTTGTGGCACCCATGATTGTGGCGCACCTCGACCGCAAACTCTTCTCTGTTGGCGCGACTCGTTACCAGAAGGGACTGTATACAACACCTGACCGATCTTCCCGCCGGTACATGGCGCTCCTTCTCAACCGCCAGGGAGGGAGCGACTGCGAGACATTGGCTCAGGAGTTCAAGGATTTTGGACTGGGGCCGGTCATCGGCACGCGCACCTGGGGAGGGTGGGTAGGGATCAGGGGCGACAAGCCGTTCCGTGACGGTGGCATATCCACGCAGCCGGAGTTTGGCGGCTGGGATCCCGCCGGCCGTGGGTGGCAAATCGAGGGACATGGTGTAGATCCGGATGTCGAGCTCGACCTGGGTCCGGACGGATTCCTCGGGGGCAAGGACGTCCAACTGGACTACGCTATCGATCATCTGATGAAGAAAATCAAAGCAGAACCTCGGCCGTTGCCGGGGCCACCGCCGATTCCGCCCCGCCCACTGAAGCCAACGCAGTAATGGGGGATCCGGGCGATTCGCGCGTTATGAATGTAGTAGCTTTCGTGGGTCAGCGATCGCTCTTGCAGTGATGCATTGACCCTTGTTCTGGAGAATCGGGTTATTACGCACTCGCAAACCGTCGCTGAGCGATCGTCGTATCGGAATCAATGCCGGATTGAGGAGGAGGGCTATCATGAAGTGCGTGAGCATCGCGATCGGATTTGTCTCTATTATATCGAATCTCGTGGGGAGTGCAGAGGCTCAATGGCTTCAGGGGAGCAGCGGCACGACTGAACGGCTCACCGACGTGGCCATGCTCGACTCGGTAACGGCGATCGCTGTCGGGCGTGACCGCTCGATCCTCAGAACATCGGATGGGGGCAGGAACTGGTCTAACGTTGCTGCACCTCTTTCGTTTGTGATGCCCTGGAACAGCGTCTCCTTCTACGGCGATGAGGGGGTTGCCGTCGGCGACAACGGCGGGGTCGTGACCACCTCAAACGGCGGTAAGAGCTGGATGTGGCGGTCTCTCCCTGCTCCAGGCAATTGCCTTTCAGCACTGGCTGCCGGCCCGGGTCGCATGTATGTCGGCGATGATTCCGGCCGGGTGTACAAGTCATCCGATTCAGGTACTTCCTGGAGTGCTCAAAAGATCAGTGCGCGGCCTATCCGCAACCTCTTCATGTACAGAGGTCCGACTGTCTGGGGATCGCCCGTATACGCACTCACACCCACTTCACTCAGCATGGAAACACAGCAACCACCGCCTGTCTGGCAGGAATCGGTCCTGACGCAATTCCAGGGGCTGGGCTCGGAGGCCTTTGCAGGAGAATTCAGTAACGGCGGCGGTCCGGGCTTCATTGCGGGAGTCCAGGGGGATTTCCGGGCAGCCCCCACAATCCTGCGCCTGGCGCTGTCCGATACTGTGTGGCGCAACGTGTCGACTGGAATCGGACGAGATGGAACGTTTTGGGGCGTTGCTGCGCCTTCCGCAGATGTGATCTACGTGTGCGGCAGCACAGGGATGCTCTACAAATCCACAAACGGCGGGCAATCATGGCTCGACCAGGTTTGGCCGACAAACCTGAGTCTGAATGCCATCAGTTTTGTGGACGAACGGCACGGGATCGCCGTCGGTGATTCCGGGTTGATTCTCTATACGTCGCAAGGCGGAACCACAGGCGCCGGTAGCAAGGACGAGGATGTTGTGCCGGCGGGATACGTGCTCGAACAGAACTTCCCCAATCCATTTAACCCCTCCACAACGCTAAGGTACGCACTGCCAGCCCGTACCTACGCAAACCTGACGGTATTCAACGCTCTCGGGCAACAGGTGGCACGACTTGTCAGCGGATATGTTGATGCGGGATACCATGAGGTCAGGTTTGATGCTGGCGGGCTATCGAGTGGCGTCTACTTCTACAGGATGCAGGCAGGAAATTTCGTCCAGACCAGGAAGTTTCTACTACAGCGATAGTATTTGTCCCCCGTGTGTGATCGGCTAGTTTTGCGTGATGAGATAGATCGAGATTTATTCTCGGGTAGTGAGGTGTGGATTTCGTCGCCAGGCGGTTCCCGATAGACAACGGGGGGGCAAGAGGAATGAGTGAGACACGGCGGCAGTTGGTCGAGCGCTTACGGAAGAAGCACGCAGAAGGTTTGTTGTTGCGGGAATTGGAGAACGGATTCGAGATGAGCCCGAAGCCCTGAGACGCCTCCTCACAGAACTTCTGGATGGCGCGAAACCTGGGCGAATGCTACGTGCTGCCTGCGACCGGAAGCCTGACCCGGAACTCCGTTCGTCCGCGTCGTGAATCCAGATCTACTTCGCCGTGATGCCATTGGACAACCCGCCGGACGATGTCGAGTCCAAGGCCCGTTCCTTCCCCAACATCCTTCGTTGTGAAGAATGGATCAAAGATGTGCCCTTTGATCTCAGCCGGTATGCCGGGTCCATCGTCGACAACGCTCACCAAAACGCTGGAGCCATCTCGTGTGGCACGCACGGTAACGTGACCAGACTCCGGCGCAGCGTCGATGGCGTTGTCGATGAGATTCATCCAAATCTGGTTGATCTCGACACTGACCCCATGGATAGGGGGAAGGTCCGGCGGAATGTCGAGACTGACGGCCACGGATTTTCCCCGGGCTTTGCCTTCCAGCAGCGCAAGGGAATCCATGAGCCCTCCAGTAATATGCACAGGTTCCTCATCCGACGCCTGGCCCATGTGCGTGAATCCCTTCACAGCACCGACGAGGCTGTGGATGCGTGATGCCGCACGCTCGATGTCGACCACCAGTGATCGGGCTGCGCACGTGCTGGCGATCCAGCGTAGGGCTGCACCCAGCGCTGGTCCCCGGATCGTGCGTCCGATTCTGTCCAGCGCCTCGGTAGTTACCGGAGTCCGTGCGAGATCCTCTGCGAGTTCTGTGTCGAGGCCGTGCGTCCCAAGCCATCCGGAAATCTCATCCTCACGGTCCGCGAGCAATAATCCGGAGTTCTCCCGGGGATTTGGAGGTTCAAGGCAGCGGCTGCGCACGGCGTCCAGCTCGGCCAGTTGCTCGCCGGTGAGTCCGGCTGCACAGACGATACGGGCTGCATTGTCTGCGCCTGCAAGGATGCCTGCAAGCGACTTGGCGCCGCGCAATGCCGCAGACGCTGGATTGTTCACTTCGTGGGCCAGACCTGCAGCTAGCAAGCCCAGCGATCTCATCTTCTCGTCGCGCAGATCCGTGGACGTGAACCGGCGGGCACGATCAGTCATCTCATGTACCATGATCGCGGTTGCTTCATAGCAATTGCGGATGAGAGCGGGGAGGTCAGCGCGGGAGATGGCTATCGCAACAGTTGGCTCGTCAACGATCGTGTCCCCAGGAGGGTTTTGCAGGCGGGAATATGGAAGGAGGCCCGTTACGTCTCCACCCCGCCACTCCATCCTTCGACGGCCTGTTGCGCGGTTCATGTGGATGGAGACGCACCCCTTGAGGAGAATGTAGAGGCTGTCCACGACATCTGTCTGGCGCGAAACCACATCCCCCGGCTCGAACCGAAACAATCTGCCGTGCGCAGAGATCCATTCCAGCTCCTCCCTGGGGGCCTTACCGAGCGTCCGGTGAGATTGGAGGAGGTCGAGAATTTCTTCGGTTTTCATAGAGCAGGACCCTTCCACGCGTGCCTTGAATCCACTCAGCGTACCGATCCGGGGGGGGAGAACCAGGGCCTTCGTGGCGGACCGCCCATCTTCCCCTGTCCGCGGTGCGGCTGCGTAGCCGGACCGGATACGCTGTGTTACACAAACGCGCCTCCGCCGGGAATTAGTTCCGGCTTGTCCGTGTTCTGATCATTATTGCGTCTCACCCGAATTCTGTTCATTCGGGGGGACTGTCTGTCGCCGGTAGGTGTTCTGTTCTTTGGTCATTCCCCAGGTTCTCTATGCACCGAGAACGTCTTTCGCGATGCGCCTGTCGTGGGTTTAAGCCGAACAACAGAACAGTCGGATATCTTATGGGTACGATGTCAACGGACAGGAGGCCATCGTGGCGAAACCAGTTATCATGACTGTAGACGACGATCACCACGTGCTCACGGCTATCGAACGTGACTTGCGCCGTCATTACAGAAATGACTTTCGTGTTATGAAAGCAGGTTCTCCACAGGAGGCACTCGAGGCCGCGCATCAGCTCAAAGAACGTGGGACGGCCATCGCATTGTTCCTTGTCGATCAGCGGATGCCGGAAATGACTGGCACAAAGTTGCTCGGGAAAGTCCGGGAACTCCATCCTGAATCACGAAGGGTTCTCCTTACGGCCTACGCCGACACCGAGGCAGCAATCGAAAGCATCAATGAGATTGGATTGGACCACTATCTCATGAAGCCGTGGGACCCGCCTGAACTGAAGCTCTATCCGGTGCTCGACGATCTTCTTTCTGAATGGAAGAGCCGGGTCCATCTTCCGTTCGACGGCATCCGCATCGCAGGGGCGCGGTTTTCACCGCAGAGCCACGCTGTCCGGGAATTCCTCTCCCGGAACCTGGTACCGTACGAGTGGATCGACATTGACGAAGATGCAGGGATGCGTGAACTTGTCGCAGCGTTCCCGGAGGGACTCGCCAGGCTTCCGGTCGTCATGTTTCCGGATGGCACGTACCTGAGCGCTCCCTCGAACCTTGAGCTCGCGGAGAAAGTTGGTCTCCACACGCAGCCTGAGCATCCGTTTTACGATGTGATCGTCATCGGCGGAGGCCCTGCCGGTCTGGCCAATGCTGTGTACGCGGCGACCGAGGGTCTGCGTGTTGTATTGATCGAACAAAGCGCGCCGGGAGGCCAGGCAGGAAGCAGCTCCCGAATCGAAAACTACCTGGGTTTCCCCAACGGCATCACCGGAGCCGATCTCACTCAGAGGGCAAGCGCGCAAGCCAGACGGTTCGGCGCCGAGCTGCTGACTGCCCAGGAAGTGGTCGGCGTCCGTCGCAAAGACCCATACCGGATCGTGCAGCTTGCCAGCGGGAAGGAGATTTCGGCATACGTTGTTGTGATCACGACGGGGATGAGCGTCCGGACGCTGGACGTGCCGGGGGTGGAGGCGCTCAACGGCCTGGGGGTCTATTACGGCGTCGCGCTGAGCGAGGCGGCAGCCTACAGGGGTCACGATGTCAGCATCATCGGAGGGGCGAATTCCGCCGGGCAGGCGGCTCTTTTCTTCTCACGGCATGCACGCCGGGTAGCGATCATCGCGCGGGCAGCGTCACTGAGCGCAAAAATGTCACACTATCTGGTCGAACGGATAAATGTCACGGCGAACATTGACGTGCATACAGGGGTTGAGCTCGTGTCCGTCTGCGGCAACGGACAGCTCGAGAAGATCGTCCTCCGGAATGTGGCGACGGGCGAGGAACGGCAGGTGGAAACATCGGCTGTCTTCATCTGCATCGGGACAGCTCCTCGCTCAGAGATGGTTGCCAATCTGGTCGAGCTGAATGACCAGGGGTTTGTTCTTACGGGACTTGACGTGCCCCGTGTGAATGGCAAGCCCCGGGGATGGTCGCTTGCCCGCGATCCTTTTTTGTTCGAAACGAACATCCCCGGAATCTTCGCTGCGGGGGATGTCCGCGCAGGCTCGGACAGACGCGTGGCATCGGCGGTGGGCGAGGGATCTGCAGCCATCTTTTCGATCCGCAAATACCTTGATACGGTCTGAACTTACCAGTGCGATTTCACCATTCGTGGGAGGGAAACATGCATAGATATATCGTCATCTCGAAACACACCGCCGAGGATTGTGTGAGAGCTCTCAAGGAGGTGCTTGCGATCGGATATCTGACGCATTTCGACTGGGGGTGTAAAGACGGAGATCACACCGGATGGGCAATCATTGAGGCGGAGGACAAGCCCCAGGCTATGTTGAGCGTCCCGCCGTTTCTCCGTGGCGCGGCATTGGTGGTGCGGTTGACCAGGTTTAACCCCGACACGGTCCGCGCGATGCATCAGTAGGCGGGACGATTCCGGCTTCCCGTTGAATGTCGCGGCTGCGTGCGCCCACCGCGCGGCTGGTCACCGGGCTTGGGGCAGTGCAGAGGATCGGTTGACTATCCTCCCGCCAGTCTTTATCATGTCGGCAATATGCGACACCCTCCCACATCATGCCGAAGAGATGCCCTATGCGCCTGACCTGCCTGTCACTCATGATACTTGCATGTTTTCTCCGGGCAAACTCCGATCTCCTGGTGAAATCCCCCGACAACAGTCTCATGATCGCTTTCAGGCTCGATGCTCGTGGGACTCCCGAGTGGCAGGTTCTTCGAAAAGGAATCGTCGTGCTCGCATGGTCCCCCGTGGGGCTGACCTTTCGCGAGGGAACCGCGCTTGCCTCCCACTTCTCGATCCTTGACTCCGAACGTCGTGCGCATGATGAAACATACACGCTCGTCATCGGGAAGACAAGAGACGCGCGCGACCACTATCAGGAACTGCGGGTGCACCTGCAGGAGTCACTTCCACCACGACGCTACCTGGATCTTCATTTCCGCGCGTACGATGATGGTGCCGCATTTCGCTTCGTACTCCCAAACCAGAAATCCCTCACCACTTTCGAGATCGTTAAGGAAAACACGGAATTCCATTTTCCCGTGACCATGAAGGCGTGGGCATTTCAGATCAACACGTTCCGCTCCTCATTCGAAGGGCGGTATCTGCCGACGATGCTCGCGGCTATTCCCGATACAGGACTGGTCTACCTGCCCCTCACGATGCAGAGGAAGGATGGCGTTACACTCTCGATTACAGAAGCCGACCTGACCGATTATGCGGGTATGTACCTGCGCGGCCTGAAGGGGAATGCCCTCCAGGTTGTGCTGGCTCCTCTCCCCGAGGGAAGCGGTGTTGCTGTACGCGGCAGAACCCCCTTTTCATCCCCCTGGCGTGTGCTCATGGTGGGCGATGCTCCAGGCCGATTGATCGAGTCCACACTTGTACTCAACCTCAACGCACCCTGCGCACTCGATGACATCTCCTGGATCAAACCTGGCAAGGCCATGTTTCCCTGGTGGCCCGCCTTTTTCTGCGACAGACCGGGGGTTCCCAGTGCGCTCGGTTTGGAGAACCAGAAGTTCTACATCGATTTTGCCTCGGAGAATGGATTCTCGTATCTCGAACTGGAGCCCCCTTGGTACGGACCGGAAGGCGACTGCATCGAGCACCCTGAAAAGTACGACATCACGAGGCCGGTTCCGGACTTGCATTTGCCGGAGCTCATAGAATACGGGAAGAAGGCAGGAGTACGATTGTTCATATGGGCACACTGGCAGAACGTGGACCGGCAAGCGGATACTGCTTTTTCGCTCTACAACGCGTGGGGCGCCGCAGGCGTGAAGATCGATTTCATGAATCGGGACGACCAGGAGATGGTCCGCTGGTATCAGATGATCCTGAAGAAGGCGGCTGCGCACCGTCTCATGGTCCTCTTTCACGGTGCTTATAAGCCGACCGGTACGCAGCGCACATTGCCGAACCTCATATCGCTGGAAGGGGTTCTGGGAAACGAACAGAACAAGGTGATCGACTGGGTCACCCCAGAACACACGCTCACACTACCTTTCACACGCATGTTGGCGGGCCCGATGGATTTCACACCGGGAGGCTTCCGGAATGTGACTGTCAGGGAGTTCGCGCCCAGTATGCTGCGTCCTCAGGTAATGGGGACCCGCTGCCACCAGCTGGCGATGTTCGTGGTTTACGAGAGCCCGCTCGCGATGGTCTGTGACGATCCCGCCGCGTATCGCGGCCAACCCGAGTTTGCGTTCATTCAGCACGTCCCAGCCAGCTGGGACGAGACGCGCGTTATCCATGGGGAGATCGGTCGTTACGTCACTATCGCCAGAAGAAGCGGTAGCGAGTGGTATCTTGGTGCCATGACCGACTGGGCTCAAAGGAATATCCGGATCCCGTTGGCGTTTCTTGGACCGGGACAGTTCGAGGCCGACATCTTTCAGGATGGACCAAACGCAGATGAACGCCCGATGGAGGTCACGATTCTACAGGCGAAAGTGGGTGTCGACGACACGCTGTCTGTGCGTTTGGCAAAGGGGGGAGGGCTGGCAATGCGGTTTCGCAAAGTACGTGAAGGTGATTGACCGCAGGAACGGAACCTGCTGTAACTCCTTCATTGAGCGAACTCCGCCGCCAAGCTGGCAGTTTTGTGGAGAGGCGGATATTGATTCTTGATATGCTTCTGAGGATCTTAGAGTTCAGAAACCAGTAAAGGATGAGTTCCGATGAAACGCTCACTCAGGGGGCTGATACCAAGGTCGCTTCGATTGCTCCTTCGGAAAGTGTACTATGCCCCCAGAGATCTCATTGATTTCGCCAGGGGAAATCGAACTGACCTGACGCCGCCGACAAGGATGGTCAAGAGCATCGGCGGGGGTGACTTCCACAAAGGAGGCGATGAATTCCTCAGATTGTTTGTTGAAATCGGGGGATTGAAGCGCACTGATTCTGTTCTTGACATCGGCTGCGGTGCAGGCAGGATGGCCGTGCCGTTGACGGCGTGGCTGGACAAGAACGCGCGGTACGAGGGCTTTGATATCACACCCGAGGAAATCCGCTGGTGCCAGAAGAAGATCACGAGCAGGTTCCCCAATTTCCGGTTCCAGCATTCGGACATTTACAGTCACGTCTACAATCCTACAGCAAAGACCAGGGCGAGCGAGTATCGATTTCCCTTCGACGATGGCCAGTTCGACTTCGTCTTCCTGACGTCCGTCTTCACTCATATGCTTCCGCCTGATCTGGAAAACTACCTGAAGGAGATTGCGAGAGTCCTC
>Ga0316605_10000734_pt1 | contig 20861 bp, 21 predicted proteins | sample OWC_soil_day20_n_FD_207666 | JGI IMG/M metagenome (GOLD analysis project Ga0316605, IMG submission 207666) | Wetland soil microbial communities from Old Woman Creek delta, Ohio, United States - OWC_soil_day20_noCT | ecosystem: Environmental > Terrestrial > Soil > Wetlands | place: USA: Ohio...
ACGACCTGGCCCAGATCCGGAACGAGGAGATCGGCTTCGTCTTCCAGACCTTCAACCTCCTGGCCCGCACCACCTCGCTTCAGAATGTGGAGCTGCCCCTGATCTACGCGGGCAAGACCCCTGCCCAGCGCCACGAGATGGCGCACAAGGCCCTGGAGAACGTCGGCCTCGGCACCCGAGCGGACCACATGCCCAACCAGCTGTCCGGCGGCCAGCGCCAGCGCGTGGCCATCGCCCGCGCCCTGGTGAACGACCCTTCCATCCTCCTGGCCGACGAGCCCACCGGCGCCCTGGATTCCAAGACCAGCATCGAGATCATGGCCCTGTTCGAGGAGCTGTACCAGCGGGGCAACACCATCATCCTGGTGACCCACGAAGAGGACATCGCCCGCCACGCCCACCGCATCGTGAAGCTGCGCGACGGCAAGATCATCCACGACGAGCCGAACACCCCCATCACCTCAGAACAGCACCTGGCCAATCTGAGCCTCTAATTTGGGTCGCCAGGTGGGCTTCTGCTCGGGCCGCTGATACCGGGTCTCGATTCGCACGCCTGACCTCCGGTAGACTGGCGGAATGCAGAAACTCGTCCAAGGCATCCACACCTTCCAGACCCAGATCTTCAGCTCCCACAAGGAGCTGTTCGAGCGCCTGGACAAGGACCAGTCGCCCGAAACCCTCTTCATCACCTGCTCCGACTCGCGCATCAGCCCGAACCTGATCACCCAAACCCAGCCCGGCGAGCTGTTCATTCTCCGGAACGTGGGCAACCTCGTGCCCCCCTTCGAGAGCATGGGCGGCATGGCCGCCGGCATCGAGTTCGCCGTGGCCAGCCTCAAGGTGAAGGACATCATCGTCTGCGGCCACTCCAACTGTGGCGCCATGCGGGCCCTGCTCGAACCCGAATCCATCGGCGAGCTCCCCGCCACCAAGGCCTGGCTCGCCCACGCCCGGACCACCGAGCGCATCATGTGGGAGAGCTACGGGCACCTGCACGGCCACGAGCTGCTCCACGCCACCGTCGAGGAGAACGTCCTCGTCCAGCTCGAGAACCTCCGCACCCACCCCTCCGTGGCCAAGGCCATGGCGAACGGCATGCTGCACCTGCACGCCTGGGTCTACAAGATCGAGACCGGCGAGGTGTTCGCCTTCGACCCGGACCGGGGCCAGTACACCTCCGTGACCGGCACCGCCGGCCTGGCGCCCCTGGACGCAGACCACCGAGCCACGGATCTGTCGATCTAGGCCGCCTTCGCGCTAGATGGACAGCCGATCCAGCCGCTCGGGCCGGTCGCGCCAGCCTTCGTCCACCTTCACGAACAGCTCGAGGCGGACGGGCCGCTGGAGGAGCTTCTTCAGCTCGCGCTGGGCGCTCTGGCGGATGTCCTTGATCATCTCGCCCCCGCTGCCCAGCAGGATCTTGCGGTGGCCATCCCGGTCCACCAGGATCTGCGCGGCGATAAAGACACCTTCTGGGCCCAGGTCCTCCGGGTAGTCCTCATGGCCCAGTTCCAGCCACTGCTCGATCAGGACCGCCACGCCGTGGGGCACTTCCTCGCGGGTCTTGCGGAGCACCTTCTCCCGGATGAACTCGGAGGCGAGGGACCGCTCGGTCTGGTCCGTGAAGACCTCCTCCTGGTAGGGCCATCCGGGCAGGGTCGCGTCCCGCTCGAGGATGCTCCACAGGGGATCCAGGTTCAGCCCCATCTTGGCGCCGATGGGAACGATCTCCTTGAAGGGCAGCAGGTCCTTGTAGGTGGCGATCTTCTCGAGCAGGCGGCCTTTGGACAGCAGGTCGATCTTGTTCAGGAGCAGGTAGGTGGGTCGGCCCAGCTTGCGCAGGCGCTTGGCCAGGGCGTGCTCGCCCGTGCCCAGGTAGTCGTCCGCGTCCACCACCCAGAGCAGCAGGTCGGCTTCTTCAAGCGCCTGCTCCACGTGCGCCATCATGCGCTCATTGAGGGCGTGCTTCGGGAGGTGGATGCCCGGGGTGTCCAGGAAGGCCAATTGCACGTCGCCGCGATCCACCACGCCGAGCACCCGGGTCCGGGTGGTCTGGGGGATCTGGCTCGTGGCCGCCAGCTTCTGGCCCAGCAGGGCGTTCAGCAGGGTGGACTTGCCGGCGTTGGGCAGGCCGATGATGGCGAGGGTCGCGTGGCGCCGGGCCGGACCGGGCTGATCAGCCACGATGCACGCCCCGCTTGGCCTCGCGGATGAACGTCAGCAGGTAGGCCACCTCGGGGATGTGTCCCAGTTCCTTCTCGGTCTGGGCCATGGCCTCCTCGCGCAGCAGGCCCGCGTGGAACAGCAGGCGGTGGGCCCTCTTGAGGCCCTCGACCACCTCGACGGAAAAGCCCTTCCGCTGCAGGCCGATGGTGTTCACGCCATAGCTCTTGGTGTCGCGCGCCCCGGCCGTCTTCATGAAGGGCAGCACGTCCTGGGTGGCCACGGTGAAGCCGCCCATGAAGGCGTGGTTGCCCACGCGGCAGAACTGGTGCACCGCCGAGAAGGCGCCGATGTTGCAGCCGTCGCCCACTTCCACGTGGCCCGCCAGGGTGGCCGAGTTGGCGAAGATGTTCTTGCTGCCCACGTGGCAGTCGTGCGCCACGTGCGAGCCGGTCATGAGGAAGTTGTCGTCGGCCACGGTGGTCAGCCCGCCGCCGCCCTCGGTGCCGCGGTGGAGGGTGCAGCCCTCGCGGAACACGTTGCGGTTCCCGACCTTCAGCCGGGTGGGGGCGCCCTTGAACTTGAGGTCCTGGGGCCCCATGCCCAGGGTGGCGTGGGGGTAGATGTCGTTGTCCTCGCCGATCTCCGTGTGGGGACCGATGACCACGTGGCTGCGCAGCAGCGTGCGCGCGCCGATGACGGCGTTCCCCTCGATCACGCAGAAGGGGCCCACGACCACGCCCTCGCCCAGCCGGGCCTCCGGGCTCACCACGCTGCTCGGATGGATCTGAGCGCTCATTTTCCCTCTCCCTCCGCCAGGTCCATCAGCATGGACATGAATTCCGCCTCGGCGACCTTCTGGCCGTCCACGAAGGCCTCGCCCCGCATCTTGCAGATGCGGCCCTTGAGCTGGACCACCTTCACTTCCATCACCAGCTGGTCACCGGGCAGGACCGGCTTCCGGAACTTGGCGCCGTCGATGCCCATGAAGTAGATCACCTTGCGGGCGCGGTCCTCGATGTCCTGAAGGAGCAGGCAGCCGCCCGTCTGGGCCATGGCCTCGATGATGTAGACACCGGGGAAGACCGGGCGGCTGGGGAAGTGGCCCTGGAAGATCTGCTCGTTGTAGCTGATGTTCTTGCAGCCCCGGATCCACTGCTGGGGCTCGTAGTCGAGGATGCGGTCCACCAGGAGGATGGGATAGCGGTGGGGCAGCAGGTCCATGATCCCCTGCAGATCGATCGTGCGCGGTTCGCGTTCAGACATGGCCACTCCAATCCTATAGCCTACCGGCTCCAGGCCCCTGGCTCCACCCTTAGCTCCGGCCCTGGCTCCGACCCTCGCCCCAGCATCAGGTCCGGGGAATCGTCCGCTCGAAGATGCGGGCCTCGATGAAGAGGTCCAGCAGGGGCCGGTCGAGGGCCCCGTCCCGGGCCTCCTCCTCCAGAATCGCCAGGCTGCGGTCCACGGGCACCGCGCCCTTGTAGGGCCGGTCCCGGGCGGTCAGGGCGTCGAAGACGTCGGCGATGGCCATGGCCCGGCTCTGGACGGGGATGGCGGGAGCCTCCAGCTGGCGCGGGTAGCCCCGCCCGCTGAGGCGCTCATGATGGGCGTAGGCGATCTCGGGAATGCCCGCCAGGTCGCGAGTCCAGGGGATGCGCTCCAGGAATCGGAACGTGTGGGTGACATGGCTTTCGATTTCCAGCCGCTCCGTCTCGGAAAGGCTGCCCCGGCGGATGCGGAGGCTGGCCAGGTGCTCGGGCTCCACCACGGCCCGCCGGTCGCCCGTCCAGTGTGCGTACTCGAGGTGTTCCAGAAGGCCCAGCCCCTCGGCCACTTCCTGGGCCAGCACGGTGGGCTCGTTGCTCTGCCGGACCAAGTGCATGAGCCGCTCGTTCTCGGCCTGGCGGTCCTTCACCACCTGCTCCCAATGGGTCGCGTCGTACCGCTCGCCGCGTTTCCAGGCCTGGGAAAGCAGGTTCAGGGCCTCCTCCAGCTCCCGCTGGCGGAGCCGCTGGAGGATCAGTTCCAGCTGGCCTGGATCCAGCTTTTTGGCCTTCACCAGCACCTGCTCGCGGACGCCGACCTTCCCAAAGTCGTGCAGCAGGCTGGCATAGCGGATCTCGCGCAGCTGGCGGTCCGTAAAGCGGAGGTCGCCGTAGGTTCCGTTGGGCGTGGCGTTCACGGCCTCCGCCAGGCCCACGGTGAGGTCCGCCACCCGGCCCGAGTGACCGCTGGTGACGGGGTCCCGCGCCTCGATGGCGGTCACAGACGCCGCGACGAAACCCTCGAACAGCTGCTCGATTTCCAAGCGCAGCTGGGCGTTCTTCACGGCCACCGCCGCCTGCCCCGCCAAGCTCTGGGCCAGGTCCTGGTCCGTGGGGGAGAAGATCCCGGCCTTCCCGTTATCGTCGTCGCGGCGGTTGATGAGCTGCAGCACCCCCAGCACCTGCCCTTCCGTGTCCAGCATGGGCACGACGAGCATGGAGACGGTGCGGTAGCCCGCCTGCCGATCAAAGCTGTCGTTGAACCGGTAGGGGGCATCGGGGGGGATGCCATAGACATCCTTCAGGTTCAGCGTCTCCCTGGTGAGGGCCACGAAACCCGCCAGCGTCTGTCGGGAGACGGGCATGGAGACCCGGTGGAACGGTACGTTCACCAGGGCGTTCTGGGTGTGCGCGAAGAGCAGCTCGCGGCGCTCCTCCTCCCCGTTCATCAGGTAGATGGAGCCGGCCTCCGCCTTGAGGAGCTCCCGGGCCTTGGAGAGGATCAGGTCCAGCAGCCGATCGAGGTTCTGCTCGGAGACCAGCGCCCGGCCCACCTCATGGAGGCGATTCATGGACTGGCGGTCCTTGGCCCGCTCCCAGCCGGCCCTCAGCAGCGCCAGGGCGGCCTCGGCGCCGGGCCAGGCGGGACAGGCGGCGAACACCCCCTCACCGGGTCCGCCGAGGACCACGTCCGCCGTCGGGGACTCCACGAAGACCAGGGCTTCACGCATCTCCCCGGCAACGCCGTCCAGGAGGGTGTTACGGTGCTGAGGGGGGACGGCGACAGTGAATCGCAAGGCGGAATCAGGCTCCAAATCGGCGAGGGTTTCGCCAGCATATCGGAATTCCCCCGCCCCGAAGGAAAGCTGGCGGGGCCCCATCGAACGCCTGGCCTGGGGCGGCAAGGGCGTGGGCCGCTCCGAGGACGGCCGGCTGCTCCTGCTGGAGGCGCCCCTCGCGCTCTTCCCCGGCGAGGTGGTGGAGGCCCAGGTGATCTGGAAGGCCCGCCATGGCGAGGGCCGGGTCACCCGCTGGGTCACCCGCGACTCGAGGCGGGCCGAGGCGGGCTGCCCCGTGGCGGAAAGCTGCGGCGGCTGCGAGCTGTGGGAAGCCGGGCGCCACGCCCCTGACCTCAAGCGCCAGATGGCCGCCGACCTGTTGCGTCGCCAACTGGGCGAGGCGGTGCCCTGGACCTGGCACCCGGCGCCCGATTCGGCGCGCCGCCATCGCATCCAGCTGCACTGGGACGGCTCGGCCCTGGGCTACCACCAGCGCCACAGCCACGCCCTGGTGCCCATCCGGGCCTGCCCCGCCGCCGCGGATCCCCTCTCCGACGCGATCCCCCGGCTCCAGGAGGCCCTGGCCGGCCTTGCCCTGCCCACCCGGCCCGGCCGGTGGGAGCTCTCCACGGGCACGCCCGCCAACCACGTCTGGGCCACCGACGAACGGGGCCGGACCTGGCTGCTCGAGCCCGACGGCTGGCACCGCAGCACCGAGCCCATCGTGCACCGGCTCGGCGGGGCCACCCTGCGGCATGAGCCCGGCGCCTTCTTCCAGGTGAGCCCCCCCTGGGCCGCGGAGGCCTTCGGCGGCCTGCTGCGCACCTGGGACCTGAAGGGCGCCACCCTGTACGACCTCTACGGTGGCGTGGGCCTGTTCTCCGCCCTGCTCGGCGCCCGCTTCAGCCACCGCGTGCTGGTGGAATCCGGCGAGGCGGCCGTAGCCTGGGCCCGGCGCAACCTGGAAGCCGCCGACCTCCCCTCGGAATGCCTGGTGGCGGACGTGGCCGCCTGGGTGCCCGAAGGCCTCGGCGCCACCGGGGACGTCATCCTGCTGGACCCGCCCCGGGCCGGACTGGAGCCGGCCCTCTGCGAGCGCCTGGCCACGGCGGGTGCGGGGCAACTCGTGCTGGTGGGCTGCGACGGCGCGGCCTTCTGCCGGGACCTGAAGCGCCTCGCGGGCGCCTGGTCCCTCGACCAGCTCGCCGTGCTCGACCTCTTCCCCCTCACCAGCCACGTGGAATGCCTGGCCCTGCTCTCGAGGCGCCCGTGACCGCCCTCGGACATCACCTGCTGGCCGAATTCACCGGCTGCGACCCGGCGGCCCTCTCCGACCTTGAGCGCGTCACCTCCGCCATGCTGCGGGCGGCGGAAGCCTCCGGCGCCACCATCGTCACCCACAGCTTCCACCACTTCAGCCCCTACGGCGTGAGCGGGGCCGTGATCATCGCGGAGAGCCACCTGGCCATCCACACCTGGCCCGAGCACGGCTTCGCGGCCGTGGACTTCTTCAGCTGCGGCGAGGTGGACATGGACCGCGGCCTGGCCGTGCTGAAGGCCGCCTTCGCCGCCACCGGCGAGACGCGCATGGCCCTGGAGCGGGGCCCCCTGCGGCCCGTCAAGGCCTGAGGGCGCCCTCGAGCCGCAGCAGCCGGGCCTTCATGTCGAGCCCGCCCGCATAGCCGGTAAGGGCGCCCTGGGCGCCGATCACCCGGTGGCAGGGCACGAGGATGGAAATGGGATTGGCGCCGTTGGCGCGGCCTACGGCGCGGCTGAGGTTCGGGTCGCCCAGGTTGGCGGCCAGCTGCCCGTAGCTGCGCGTCTCGCCGAAGGGGATGCGCCGCAGCGCCGCCCAGACCTGCTGTTCGAAGGGGCTGCCGTGCAGCCGCAGGGGCACATCGAAGGTCCTTCGCCGGCCGGTCGCATAGCCTTCCAGCTGCGCCACGAGCCGATCCACGGCCTCCGCCCGCGGGGCCTCGGTGGGCTGAAGGCGGGCGATCCTCCGCAGCAACCCCTCCCGGAACTCGTGCCCGGCGAAACCCAGGTAGAGGAGTGCGCCCTGGCCGTCGAAAGCCACCTGGAGCGATCCCAGGCCCGTGTCGACCCGGTGAAGGCCGCTCACGCCGGGGTGCCCTTCAGGCTGGCCCAGAAGTGGAAGGTGGCGAGGCTGCGATGGGGCGCGAAGGCCGCCATGAGCCGCAGCGTCGCGGCGGCGTCAGGGCGGGCGTCCAGGGCGAACCACCGCTGCAGGGCCAGCGTCAGGCCGGCGTCCCCCACGGGCACCCCGTCGCGAAAGCCGAGCCCCCGCATGAGCACGTACTGGGCGGTCCAGGGCCCGCAGCCCCGCAAGGAGAGCAGCGCCCGGGCGGCTCCCGTGGCGGTGATCAGTCCCTCCAGATCCAGCCGTCCCGAAGCCACCTCCCCGGCCGCATGCACCAGGTATTCGGCCTTGCGCCGCGAGAAGCGGAGGGCCTGCAGGTCCTCGATCCGCAGCGAGGCGATGCGCGGCGCATCGGGGTGGGCGATGAGGCCGTCGCCCACCGGCACGCCCGCGAGCCGGATCAGGTCCCGGCGCAGCCCGTAGGCGAAGGCCAGGTTCACCTGCTGGCCCAGGATGGCCCAGACCAGGGCCTCGAAGGGATCCAGCGTCAGCAGCACCCGCAGGCCTTCCCGGCCCCGGGCGAGTCCGGGATGGGCGGCCTCGAAGGGTTCCGGGTCCCCCTGCCAGCCCAGCAGCCGCAGGGCGGCGCCGTGGGCCCTGGCCATGGCGCCAGGACCCGCAGCGCCGGTCAGCTCGACGCGCACGTCTTCGCCGAAGGAGAGCATGAGGACGGCGGGCCGGCCGTCGCATAGGAAGGCCTTGCGCAGGCGCCGCCCCACCACACGTTCCGAAACGCTCTCGGGATCGCGGCCATGGAAGGCGAGCACGTCCGGGATCCGCAGCCCCGCAGGCAGCGGCAACCGGAAGGAGGTGGCATCCAACAGGCTGCGGTAGGCGCCTGGCGTGAGGCCCGTCTGCCGACGGAAGGCCTCGTGAAAGCCCGACGCACTGCCATAGCCACAGGCGAAAGCCACATCCGCCAGGTCGGCATCGCCCGCCGCCAGCCGGGCGCAGGCCCACTGGACGCGCGCACGCTGAAGGAAAGCCGCCGGTTCGGCGTGGGCATGCGCCCGGAACAGGTCCTTCAACTTGGTGAGCCCCACCCCCGCCGCCTTCGCCAGGGCATTCACGTCGGGCACCTCTGACGGGTGCCCGGCGGCCTGGGCCATGGCCGATTCCAGTCGTGCCAGGTCCGGGTCCTCGCCCCGGTAGAACGCATCGGGCCGGCAGCGCTTGCAGGGCCTCAGCCCCGCCGCCCGCGCGGCCGGCTCGTCGGGGAAGAAGCGCACGTTGGCCGCCAGCGGCTTGCGCGCCGGGCAGGAGGGCAGGCAGTAGATCCCGGTGGTGAGGACGCCCGTGAGCACCCGGCCGTCGAAGGACGCGTCCTTCGCCAGGATCCGTTCGTAGAGGTGCTCGTCCGACCAGCGCATGGCTCCATGCTACGGGTCGCGCCCGGGGAAGTCCTCCGCTGGTCGCCGCCGGAATTCAGTCCCATTCCAAGGGCAGCCTCGGCTGGGGCGGGGCCTTGGGGAGCACCCCTTCCAGCCGGAGCAGGAACTCCTTCATGTCCAGCCCGCCGCCGTAGCCCACCAGGGAGCCGTCGGAGCCGATGACCCGGTGGCAGGGGATGAGGATGACGATGGGATTGGCCCCGTTGGCCCGGGCCGCGGCGCGGATGCATTTCTCGTCGCCCAGGCGCCGGGCCAGCTCCAGGTAGGAGATGGCCTGGCCGTAGGGGATCTTCTGGAGTTCCTTCCAGACGCGCTGCTGGAACTCCGTGCCCTCGGCGACCATGGGGATGTTGAAATCCCTCAGGTTGCCCGAGAAGTAGGCCTCCAGCTGGCGCTTGAGGTAGGGCAGGCTCTTCGGTGCGGGCCCGGTTGGCGGGTCGGGAGGTTTCCCGTGGAATCGGACGAGCTGCACCAGCTTGCCGTCGCCGCCGAAGGCCGCGCCGAGGTCTCCCAGGGGCGTGCTGATGGGGTGGAAGGCGGCCGGCATGACCCTAAGCATGTCAGAATCACGGTTTTTTGGGATCAGGGCTTCCGCCATCCAAGACCGGATTCGAGGTCGCGCAACGCCTTCGGGAGGGGCCCCTCTCCGGGCAGGACCACCCGATGGGCCGGAATCAGCAGGGCGATGGGGTTCCGCGAGCAGGCCATGATGACCACGTCCTCCTCCAGCCCCAGCCAGGCGGCCAGGTCGCCGGGCTGGCGGGACTGGCCGTAGGGGATGGTCCGCACCGTGTCCCAGATGCGCAGGTCCGTGGCGGTGCCCACGGGATCGAGGGGCACGGTGAAGGTGCGGAGGGTGCCCGCCAGGAAGGCATCCAGCTGGCGATCCAGGAAGCGCTTGGCTTCCCGCTGTTCCCTGGGCGGCAGGGGGCTGGTCTTGCGGGGATCAAGACCTTCGAGGACCAGCTCCTTCAGGCGGCCGCGCACGTCGAAGGCGGCCCGCATGGGCCCCATCGGGGTGTTCAGCTCGTAGTGCCACAGGACCATGCAGGCATCATGGCAGGCTGACGGGGCCTGTCCAAGGGTTCGGAGCCCGGAATGGCCGGTAGACTCAAGGCATGGCCGCCGCCCCCTTCCGCCTGTCCATCATCGACTACCTGAACGCCGCCCCCTTGAACCACGGTTTCAAGCACGGCCTGGGCTGGGAGCACTTCCACCTCAAGTTCCACTATCCCTCGGCCTGCGCCGACCGCCTGCGGGATGGCGAGGTCGATGCCGGCATCGTCAGCTCCATCGAATACCTGCGGATCCCCCACCTGCGCATCGTGCCGGGGCTCTGCATCGCCTCGCCGAAGCGGGTGCGGAGCGTGGTGATCCTCTCGAAGGTGCCGCCGGAGCAGATCCGCAGCCTGGCTCTGGACACCTCCAGCCGCACCAGCGTGGTGCTGGCGCAGCTGCTGCTGCGGGAACGCTACGGCGTGAGCCCCGCGGTCACGGACATGGGGCCCGACCTGCCGGCCATGCTGGCGGCGAACGACGCAGCCCTGATGATCGGGGACGCCGCCATGCGGGCGCCGCGGCAGGGACTCTTCGTGCTTGACCTCGCTGAGGAGTGGCACGCCTGGACCGGCCTGCCCTTCGTCTTCGCCCTGTGGCTGGTGCGGAAGGACGCCCCGGAACTGCCGGTGCCCGGCGGCGTGGCCTCCTTCTTCCACAAGAGCCTGGAGATCGGCCAGTCCCAGCTGCCCGCCATCATCGAGGAGGCCCGGCGCACCATCGGCTGGACCAAGATCGAGCTGCACGAGTACCTCACCGAGAACATCAGCTACACCCTGGGCGAGGCGGAGCGGGAGAGCCTGGCCCTCTTCTTTGAGAAGGCCGTCCGCCACGGGTTCGCGCCCGAGGAGAAGCCGCTGCGCTTCCTTTGACTTCCCGATCCATCGGCCCTCTGACACCCTGAACGTTCACCTGGATGACCCCATGACCGATCTCGCCGCCGCTTTTCAAGCCCACATCGCCGACCGCCAGCGCACCACGGAGGAAGCCCTCGAGCAGACGGGCTTCGACGCCCTGGTGATCTCCAGCGGGAAGGTCTACACCCACTTCGCCGACGACCAGGACGCGCCCTTCCATCCGACGCCCCACTTCGCCCACTGGTGCCCCATGGCCGGCCCCCACCATGTGCTGGTGATCCGCCCAGGCAAGCGTCCCCGGCTCATCCGTTTCGCCCCCGAGGACTTCTGGTACGAACAAGCGCCCCTGGGCCAGCCTTTCTGGGCCGCCGCCTTCGACATCGAGGAGGCGGGCAACGTGGAGGAGGTCTGGAAGCTGCTGGGCACGCCGAGCCGCGCGGCCTACATCGGCAACGAGACGGACCGCGCCCAGGCCGCCGGCCTGGCGCTGAATCCCGAGGGGCTCACCGCCCGCCTGGACTGGCACCGCACCACCAAGTCGGCCTACGAAGTGCAGTGCATCGAGGAGGCCACGGTCATCGCCGCCCGGGGCCACCATGCCGCCCGGGCCGCTTTCATGGCGGGCTGCAGCGAGCTGGAGATCCACCATGCCTATGTGCAGGCCGCCGGCATCGTCGATCATGAGATGCCCTACGGCAGCATCGTGGCCCTCAACGAGAAGGGCGCGATCCTCCACTACGAAGGCAAGCGGAAGCTGAAGAACGGCGCCGTCCTGCTCATCGACGCCGGGGCCCAGGTCCGCGGCTACGCGGCCGACATCACCCGCACCATGGCCGCGCCCCACTGCGACGGCCGCTTCACGGCCCTCATCGCGGGCATGGAGAAGATCGAACTGGCGCTCTGCGACGTGGTGAAGCCCGGCCTGCCCTACGGCGACCTCCACCACCAGGGCCATCTGCTCATCGCTGGCCTGCTGAAGGAGACGGGCATCCTGAATGCCGCCCCCGAGGAGGCCGTCGAGAAGGGCCTCAGCCGGCCCTTCTTCCCCCACGGCCTCGGCCACCACCTGGGCATCCAGGTCCACGATGTGGCGGGCCGCCAAGGCGCTCCGGACGGCACCCCCGCGCCTCCGCCCGCCCAGCATCCGACCCTCCGCACCACCCGCGCCATCGAGGCGGGACAGGTCTTCACCGTGGAGCCGGGCCTCTACTTCATCCCCATGCTGCTCCGCCCCTTCCGCGAGGGAGAGCACCGGGCGAAGTTCAACTGGACACTCATTGACGAACTCACCCCCTGCGGAGGCATCCGCATCGAGGACAACCTGCTGGTGGTAGCTGGCGGGCACCGCAATCTCACCCGGCCTCACCTGCCGAATTGATGCCGTTCCGCGGGCTGACAATCGGATAAAACCGAGGCCACGGCCCCTGCGCTTCTGCGCGATGGAGGGGGCCGCAGCCGGGCACCGCCCGCTTCCGGCTTGAGAAGTCGGCGGCCTTCGGATCTGATGGAAGGGACCCCTTCTTCATCACATCCACGGTCAGACCACCGCAAGAGGAGTCCCCTCCATGTCCGCAGCCGCTTTCGACCCCACCCGCGACCATTTGATCTCCCGCCCCGAGGCGGCCGATCTGGTCCTGAACTTCCAGTCCCGGTCGGACGCCGGCGCCCACTTCGCCTCGGCCTTCAACCGCAGCGCCTTCGAGAAGCTGCTCGGACAGCCGAACGCCGCGGGCATCCGCATCTACCTGGCCCGGCACGCGGACGGATCGCCCACCATGGTGATGGTGGCCGTGGACGCGAAGGGCGTGGACCTGAGCGACCCGACCTGCCTGTTCGCCCAGAACTCGCACGACTGCCCGCCCGACTGCGCCGGGTCCCTCCTGTCCAAGACCTCCTGACTGACTCGGCACCATGGACGTCCGGACCCTTCATCGATGGATTCTCCACTACATCATTGATCCGTCGATCCTGGCGCCCGTGGCGGCCTATGCCTGGAGCCGCTACCGGGGGGGCTACCAGCGGCCCCCCTGGCTCCGCCCCTTCTTCCGGCTCCAGGTTCTTGACCTCATCCAGGGCGTGATCTTCATCTCGATGGCCATGGCCCACCGGAACAACCAATGGTTCCGGCACATCATCCAGCCCGTCATCTTCACCGGCCTGCTCTGGGTCCTGGCCCGCACGGCCGAGGAAGGTCCACGGCGCAGAGCACTCTTCCTTGCCTGCACCGCAGCTGGCCTCCTGGCCGCCCTGGCGGGGGTATTCGTGAACGGCCTGTTCTGGCGCAACGCGCTCTTCATGACCACCCAGAGCCTCATCTTCGCGGGCCTCGGCGTCTACGAGCTGCGGCGATTGTTCAATTCCCCGGAGGGCGGATCCCTCAAGCACCGGCCGGAATTCTGGCTGGCCGCCGCCCTCCTGGTCTATGGGGCCTCGGCCTTGATCTTCAGCGCCACCTCGAACGTCCTCCTCCGCAGCCTGCCGCACAATCTGGTTCTGGCGCCCTGGCTGCTGAACGGCATGGTGGTCCTTTTCTACGAGCTCGCCCTGGCAAAGGTATTCCTGTGCAGGACACCACCATCCTCCTGACCTTCGGCCTCGCGACCCTGGTCGCGATGCTGCTCAGCTGGCTCGCCCTCTTCAGCGTGGTGCAGGGAAAGGATCGTGTCCTCCGCGAGCAGCGCCGCGCCTTCGAGGCCGAGCAGCGACTCCGGCTGGCCGAGGAGGCGTTCACCGACAACGCCCACCACGAACTGCGCACCCCCCTCCAGATCCTGCTCGGGCAGCTGCAGATGTTGCGCGACCTGGATCCCACCCCCGAACAGGCCGCGCTCCTCGACCAGGCCCTGCTCTCCGCCACCCAGCTCCGCCACCTGGTGCAGGGATTGCTCGACCTCTCCAGCCTCGGCCACGGCACCCTCGCGATCCATCCAACCCTCACGGACCTGGGGGCCCACCTGAGGGACCTCGCCCGCTGTTTCGAGCTGGGCGCCGCGGCCAAGGGCCTCGACTTGCAGATGGACCTGGATCCCCTGCCCAAGCCTCTTCTCTGCGATGCGGCACGGCTGTCCCAGGCCCTCGAGGCCCTGCTGGACAATGCCATCGGCTTCACGGCAGAGGGCGCCATCGCCTTCCGCATGCGGGCCAAGCCCGAGGGACGGGTCTGGCTCCTGCGGTTCGAGATCGAGGATCAGGGTCCAGGCCTTCCACCGGACTGGGAGCGCCTGCTGCACCCCTTCGAACAGGAGGAGCAGAGCCTTCGCCGGCGCCGGGGCGGGCTGGGCATCGGCTTGCCCCTGGCCGCGGGCATCGTCGAGCGGCTCGGCGGCACGCTCGGCCTCGCGCCCCTCGCCACGGGCACCCTGGCCTGGGTGGAGATCAGGCTGGCGGAGGCGGAGGGCTAGAGCCGGAAGCTCCCCGCCAGGGCCCGCAAACCCTCGGCCACCTGAGCGAGGTCCTCGGAAGTCTTGGCGATCTCCTTCACGGTGGCCGCCAGCTCGTGGGTGGCAGTGGCGTTCTGGGCGAGCCCCTGGCTGGTCTGGTCCATCATGCGGGTCACCTCGGCGCTGGTGCCGGCCTGCCCGCGGGCGAAGGTGCCGATCTGGGACACCCGGCTGGCGACCTGCTGAATGCGCTCGCGAATGGCCTCCAGGCTCTGCATGGTGCCCTGGACGCTGGTGACGCCGCCAGCGACGGCCTCCTGGGCGCGCTGGATGAACTCCTCGATCTCCTTGGCGGAGGTGCGGCTCCGCTCGGCAAGCTTGCGCACTTCCTCGGCCACCACGGCGAAGCCCTTGCCCATGGAACCGGCCTTGGCCGCCTCGATGGCGGCGTTCAGGCTGAGCAGGTTGGTCTGCCGGGCGATCTCCTGGATCACGCGCACGGCCTGGACGATCTGGGCGGTGGCGCCCTGGATCTCGCCCATGCCCTGCACGGCGGCCTCGCCCGCCTCGGCGCTGCGCACGGTCTCCGCGACGGCTGCGACCCCCTCCCGGCCACCTTCCTCGCTGTGCTGGACCACCATTCCGGATTCCTCGGAGAGGCCGGCCATGGCCTTCGCCACGCGCTCCCCCGCCACTTTCAGCTCTTCGCTCACCTTTGCGATGTCATCCACGGCGCGGGTCATTTCCTCGGAGCTGGCGGCCAGTTCGGTGCTTCCCGAAGCCACGCGGCTCGCGAATCCGGAGACCTCCAGCACCCGGTTTCGCAGCGAGGCGTTGTAGGCGTTGAACGCCTTCGCCGCCGCCCCGATCTCGTCGGCGCTGTCGATGCGGATCTCCCGCGTGAGGTCGCTGTTCTGCAGGCCATCCACCAGCTCCGCCAAGGGTCGGGTCATCCGGCGGGCCACACTGCGAACCACGACGAACAGAATGGCCGACAGGGCCAGAAGGCCCCCGAGGATCGACCAGGTGTACGTCCGCACCTGGGCCTGGAGGTCATCGATGTAGACGCCCGTGCCGATGTTCCAGCCCCAGGGTTCGAAGGTCTTCACGTAGTTCAATTTCGGGTAGACACCTTCCACTCCGGGCTTGCTGAACCAGAGCTTCATGTAGCCGCCGCCGGGCTGCCGGCCGAGCTGGCGGAGCTCCATGTAGATCCGCGTGCCCTGCTTGTCCGTGAAATCGTCCACCAGCTTGCCCTCCATCTCGGGCCGGATGGGCACGGTCACGATGCGGGGCTCGTGGGTGAACACGTAGAAGTAGTTGCCGCCGGCGTAGCGGATCGCCTTGATCTGCGCCACGGCCCGGCGCTGGGCCTCCTCCCGGGTGATGGTGCCCGCGACTGCGTCCGCCTCCTGGGCCGCCAGGATGCCCATGGCGCTCTCGGTGAGGCTGCGGATCCCCTCCTTCCGCGATTCGAGGAAACCCCGCTCCACCGCCGGAACTAGGATGAGCCACGAGGCCAGGAAGACGATGACCAGGGGCACCAGGGCCACCAGCAGGACTTTCCCCGACAGGGAATGGCGACTCAGGCGGTCCAGCAGCTTGGACATGGGTTCCTCGCGCATCAAGGTTTCCCCCGTCATCGGCCGCTCCCCCCGGGCCTCCAAGTTCCGGCAGGTTTCCACGCGCTGTCCGCTGGGCCCTCGCCTTGCGATATACATAAGGGCGTCCCTTCGGAGCCCCCATGTCCCCGCGCCCCCTTCTGGCCTGCCTCCTCGTCGCCACCAGCCTGTTCGGCCAGGGTGGAGAGAGACTCAGCCTCGAAGCCATCGCCCACCCCACGAAGAAGCAGACCTACGCCGGCATGCCCACCACGCGCCTGGACTGGCTGCCCGATGGAGCCCTGGTGCAGACCCGGCGGGAAGGGGATCAGACCGCCCTGCTGCGGGTGGATCCGGCGACCTGGCAGGCCACGCCCCTGATCGAGGCGGCGAGGCTGCAGGCCGCCCTCGTGGCCGCGGGCGCTCCGGAGGCGGCCGCCAAGGCCGCCCTGGGCCGAGCCACCTTCACCTGGGCCGAAGGCCGCAGTGCCTTTCTCCTGCCCCTGGGCGCGGACCTCTTCCACGTGAACGTGAAGGCCGCCACGGCCAAGCGCCTGCTCGGCGGCCATCCCGAGGAGCCCGCCTTCAGTCCCGACGGCAGCCAGGTCGCCTATCTGCGCGGCAACGACCTCTACCGCGTGGATGTCGCCACGGCGAAGGAGACCCGGCTCACCACCGGCGGCAGCGAGACCGTCTTCAACGGCCGCCTGGACTGGGTGTACCAGGAGGAGGTCTACGGCCGGGGGAGCTTCCGCGCATTCTGGTGGTCGCCCGATTCGAAGCGTCTCGCCTACCTGAGCCTGGACGAGACGAAGGTGCCGGTCTTCACCCTCATGGACGACCGATTCCAGCCTCAGAAAGCCCTGAAGGCCCGCTACCCCAAGGCCGGCGACCCGAACCCCACCGCCCGGCTGGGCGTGGTGGACCTGGAGGGCCGCACCACCTGGATGGACGATGCCTACCCAGGCCAGGAGACGCTCATCGTGCGGGTGGGCTGGGATCCCGAGGGCCGCCTGCTGGCCAACCACCAGGACCGCGTGCAGAGCTGGCTGGACCTGCGGCGCTACGAGGGGAAAGCCTCGACGGTGCTGATCCATGAGAACGGCCGGGCCTGGCAGGAGCTGCTGGCCCTGCCCCTGCCTCTGCCGGACGGGGGCTTCCTCTGGGAATCCGAGCGCAGCGGGCACCATCACGTCTACCGGTACGGAAAGGACGGCCGCCTCGTCGGCGCCGTCACCGCGGGCGACTGGGACGTGAAGAAGGTCCACGGTCTGGACGCCAAGGGCAAGGTTCTCTACATCGACGCCACGGAGCGCAGCCCCATCGGGCTGGACGCCTACCGCATCGGCCTCGACGGCAAGGGCCTGACGCGCCTCACGGAGCGCCCGGGCACCCACCGGGTGCGCTTCAACCCCGCCTTCACCGCCTTCCTCGACACCTGGAGCGACATCCACACCCCGCCCCAGCAGACCCTGCATGACGGCGCGGGCAAGGTGATGCGCGCCGTGGACGCGAACCCCAGCGAGAAGCTGAAGACCCTGGCCCTGGGCGAGGTGCGCTTCCAGCAGGTGAAGACCCGCGACGGCTTCCCCATGGAGACCCTGCTCGTGCTGCCCGTGGGCTTCGACCCGGCGAAGAAATATCCGGTGTTCCAGTACATCTACGGCGGCCCCGCCGCTCCCATGGTCCGGAATGGCTGGAGCCGGGACATGCTCTGGTTCCAGTTCCTGGCCCAGCAGGGCATCGCCACCTGGATCTGCGACAACCGCAGCGCCTCCGCCAAGGGCCTGGCCAGCGCCTACGGCGTCCATCGCGACCTGGGCGCCCAGGAGTTGCGCGACCAGCTGGACGGCCTCGCCTGGCTGAAGGCCCAGGGCTGGGCCGACATGGACCGGGTCTGCCTCGACGGCTGGAGCTACGGCGGCTTCATGGTCACCTACGCCCTCACCCACAGCCAGGCCTGGAAGCTGGGCATCGCCGGCGCCCCGGTGGTGGACTGGAGCCTCTACGACAGCATCTACACCGAGCGCTACATGGGCCTGCCCGCCGACAACCAGGCCGGGTATGCATCCAGCTCCGTGCTGAAGGCGGCTGGGAACCTCTCGGGCCGCCTGCTCCTGCTGCACGGCACCCTGGACGACAACGTCCACCCCCAGAACACCGTCATGCTGGTGGACGCGCTCCAGAAGGCCGGGCACCCGGTCCAGCTGGTGCCCCTCCCCGGCTCGGACCACAGCCCCCGCGCGCCCCAGCACAACTGGGCGCGCTACCAGGCCATGTGGGACTTCCTCTCGAAGTACCTCTGAGACCGTTTCGCGTTCAGGCGTAAAGGATTCGCCAAGGAGACACGGAGGCCACCGAGGTCTCCGGTCGGACGAGCTTCGCAAGGCCAGACGGCGCGCCCTGCGAAGCTGGCCGGGAGGCGCATGGAGGATGACACCAGCTCCGCGCGGATTCCTTGGACTCCGCACCTCCGGGGTGAATCTCAATCTTTGAACACGGCTCGGTAGGATCGGTCAGGCGGCCTGGTCCGCCTTCGCGGGAAGCATGCGGTCGTAGACCCACAGCAGCAGGGCCGTGAGCACCCCCACCCCGATGATGGTCCAGAGCATGCCGGTGGGCTTGTGCGCCACTTCGCCGAAGTGATGCATGAGCTTGCCCCCGAACCAGCCGCCGATCAGTGAACCGAGGCCGATGGGCAGGAACGCGAAGCCCATGTAGGTGCCCTGCTGGCCCGGCGGGGCGAGGCGCGAGATGTATTCGTAGTAGCGCGGGGACTGGACGATCTCGCCCAGCGCCACGCAAACGAGGGTGATGATGACGCCGGTCACGGTGGGCATGAAAATCAGCACAATCCAGGCCAGGGACGACATCAGAGTGCCGAGCGTCACCGCCTTCACCGAGGCGATCTTCTGGGTGGCGAGGTTGATGAGGACCGTCAGCGAGATCACCACCAGCGGGCCCGTGACCAGCAGCAGTTCCGTGTCCGCCTTGGGGTCGATGTACTTCACCACGTATAGGGGCAGCGTGATGAATTCCTGCCAATACACCACCCAGTAGCCGGTGAAGATCAGCAGGAACAGCATGAACTTCGGGTTCGAGATCACGGTGAGGAAGTTCCGCCCGGTCTCTGCGAAGGAGGGCGGCGGCGCGTCCCCTTCCTTGCGGGGCTCCTTGAACAGGAGCAGCACAGCGAAGAACATCACGAACACGCTGACCGCGGCGACGCGGAAGACGTTCTCGACGCTCATGTGCCGGTGGACGTACGAGGCCACGTAGGGCCCGGCCGCCCCGCCGATGTTCACGAGCGTGTAGTAGATCGAGTAGCCGATGGACCGGACGTTGTCCTTGGAGGCCCGCGCGGTGGTGCCCACCACCGCCGGCTTCACCAGGGCGATGCCGAGGGCCGGCAGCATCAGCAGGAAGGCCACCAGAACGCCCAGGGGCACGGCGCCGCGGATCGGCCCCATCCAGGCGGAACCCAGCGAGCCGAGCAGGAAGTAGGAGCAGCTGAGGATCAGGTAGGCCAGGGAGAGCGCCCGCCGGAAGCCCAGACGGTCTGCGAAGGCCCCGCCGAAGGCTGCCATGAACCACACGAGGCCGCCGAACAGCCCCGCCAGGCTGCTGGCGTGCTGCGTCGGGAACCCCAGCGATTCGTTGAGGTAGCGCGCCAGCGAGGCGAAGGCCGCATAGTACGAGAGGCGCTCGAACAACTCGCTGATGTTGGCCACCCAGAACGGGCGTTCGAATCCGTCGCGGATGTCGCGCAAGCGTTGAACTGGACTCAAGGTGCCTCCCTGAAGCGAGATGTCCTCCGATCTTCCCGGGGGACGGGAGGCACGGTCAACCCAAACCCTTCAGGGGCGTCTACTTCCCGGTCTTCGCGAACTCCACCACGGCGCGGAGCATGTCACCCACGGACATGATGCCCACCAGGTCGCCCTTGGCGTCCACCACGCACAGGCCGTACAGCTTGTGGTCCAGGATGGCCTGGGCCGCGGTGGCGAGGTCGGTCTCGGGGTGCACCGTGTGGGGGGCCTTGTTCATCACGTCCTTCACCGGGGTCTTGGACAGCAGGTAGTGCACTTCCCAGGTGTCCAGGGAGGTGGCCTTGCCCGGGGTGTAGTCCTTGATCATGCGCTCGGTGATCAGGCCGACGAACCTGCCCTTGGCCATGACGGGGAGGCGCCGGATGCCCTTCTCCTTCATCAGGTGGATGGCCTCGATGATCGAGGCATCCTCGTTGATGGTGAAGGGATTCTTGGTCATCCACTTCTCGACGGACGTCATCGCGTTCTCCTCACATGCCCAGGAAGGCTTTCTTGATGTGGTCGTTGTTGAGCAGTTCGTCGCCCTTGCCCGTGAGCACCACCCGCCCGGTTTCCATGACATAGGCCCGGTGGGAAATGCGGAGGGACTGGTAGACATTCTGCTCCACCAGAAGGATGGTAACGCCCTGCTGGTTGATGCCGGTGATGATGTCGAAAATGTTCTTCACCAGGAGCGGCGACAGGCCCAGGGAGGGCTCGTCCAGCAGCAGCAGCTTCGGATTGGCCATGAGCCCCCGGGCGATGGCCAGCATCTGCTGTTCGCCGCCCGACATGGTGCCGCCCAGCTGCTTTTCCCGCTCCTTCAACCGGGGAAAGAGCTCGAAAACCCAGTCCACGTTCTTCTGCCGGTCGGCCCGGGTGGCCTTGACGTAGGACCCCATGCGGAGGTTCTCCATCACGGTCATCTCGGGGAAGATCCGCCGCCCCTCCGGGACCTGCACCAAGCCCGCCTCCACCACGTAGTGGGACTGCATCTTCGCCAGGTCCCTGCCCTGGAACACGATGGAACCAGAACTGGGCTTCACCAGGCGGGAGATGTTTTTCAACGTGGTGGATTTCCCCGCGCCGTTGGCGCCGACCACGGTGACGATCTCCCCCTGGTGGACCTCGAGATCCACATCCCACAGCACCTTCAGATCGCCATACGCGAAGTTGAGCTTCTCGATCTTAAGCATGGCTCTCACCCAGGTAGGCGCTGATCACATCGGGGTTGGCGACGACTTCCTGCGGGGAGCCCTCGGTGAGCTTCTCCCCCGACGTCAGGACGACGATGCGATCAGAGATGCGCATGATGGCCTTCATGTCGTGCTCGATGACCATCTGCGTGAGTCCGCGCTGCTTGATGTCGAGGATGAGCTGGATGATCTCCTCGCTCA
>Ga0316605_10000737_pt1 | contig 20812 bp, 17 predicted proteins | sample OWC_soil_day20_n_FD_207666 | JGI IMG/M metagenome (GOLD analysis project Ga0316605, IMG submission 207666) | Wetland soil microbial communities from Old Woman Creek delta, Ohio, United States - OWC_soil_day20_noCT | ecosystem: Environmental > Terrestrial > Soil > Wetlands | place: USA: Ohio...
CGTTTACGATTCCAGTAAAATCAAGGTCTTAAAGGGCCTCGACGCGGTCCGAAAACGCCCAGGGATGTACATCGGTGACACCGATGACGGCACCGGCCTGCACCACATGGTTTTCGAGGTGCTGGACAACTCGATCGACGAGGCCCTCGCCGGTCACTGCACCCACATCACGGTCACCATCCACGCCGACCAATCCGTCACGGTCGAGGACGACGGCCGTGGAATTCCTGTGGATATCCATCCCGAGGAAGGCGTTTCAGCGGCCGAGGTGATTCTCACCGTCCTGCATGCGGGTGGAAAGTTCGACGACTCCTCGTACAAGGTGTCGGGCGGCCTCCACGGGGTGGGTGTCTCGGTGGTCAATGCGCTGTCCGAGACGCTGCACCTGTCGATCTACCGCGACGGCAAGGAATATCGCCAGGAGTACCGCCTCGGCGAGCCGGTGTACCCGCTGGCCATGGTGGGCCCGAGTGACCTGCGCGGTACGACCATTCGCTTCAAGCCGAGCGACACAATTTTTACGAACATCGAGTTCGAGTACGAGGTGCTGCAAAAGCGCCTGCGTGAACTGTCGTTCCTGAACTCCGGCGTCCGCATCGAGCTCGTGGACGAACGCGACGATAAGCGCGAGACGTTTTTCCACGAGGGCGGCATCCGCGAGTTCGTGCGGTTCCTCAACCGCAGCAAGACACAGGTGCACGAGACGATCTTCTGGTTCCGCGGCGACCGCGACGGCATGGGCGTCGAGCTGGCCCTGCAGTGGAACGACTCGTACGCCGAGACGATGTACTGCTTCACCAACAACATCCCGCAGAAGGACGGAGGCACGCACCTGGCCGGCTTCCGCGCGGCCATCACGCGCACGCTGAACGATTACATCGAGAAAGAGCTCGCCGCCAAGAAGGACCGCGTGCCCACGACGGGTGACGATTCCCGGGAGGGTCTGACCGCCGTGCTGTCGGTGAAGCTGTCGGACCCCAAATTTTCCTCGCAGACCAAGGACAAGCTGGTCTCGTCGGAGGTGAAGGGGACGGTCGAGTCCATCGTGGCCGAGAAACTCGGCGAGTTCCTGCTCGAGAATCCTGCCCAGGCCAAGGCGATCGTCAACAAGATCATTGACGCCGCGCGGGCCCGCGAAGCCGCCCGGCGGGCCCGCGAGCTCACGCGTCGCAAGGGCGCGCTCGATATCGCTGGACTCCCCGGCAAGCTCGCCGACTGCCAGGAGAAAGATCCCGCGCTGTGCGAGATCTTCATCGTCGAGGGCGATTCGGCCGGTGGCTCGGCCAAGCAGGGCCGCGACCGGCGCACCCAGGCAATCCTGCCGCTCAAGGGCAAAATCCTTAACGTCGAGCGGGCGCGATTCGACAAGATGCTGTCGTCTGCGGAAGTGGGCACCTTGATTACCGCGCTTGGCTGCGGCATCGGCAAGGACGATTTCGACATCGCCAAGCTGCGCTACCACCGCATCATCATCATGACCGACGCGGACGTGGATGGCTCCCACATTCGTACGCTTCTTTTGACTTTTTTCTATAGACAAATCCCACTTCTCATCGAAAGAGGGCACGTCTATATCGCCCAACCTCCACTTTATAAGGTGAAGAAGGGTAAGGCCGAGACCTACGTGAAGGATGACCTCGAGCTGAATTCGCTGCTCCTCAAGTCCGCGCTCGAGGATGCCGAGTTGCACGTCAACGGCGAGGCCGAGGCCATGCCCATTTCGGCACTCGATGCGCTCGCGCGCCGCTACATGGAATTCCAGGCCACGATTCGCCGCGCCGCCCGCCGCTACGACCAGCACGTTCTCGAGCAGATGCTGCTGATGCCCGAGCTGTCCCCGGACGAGCGCGAGGATGAGGCGCGCCTGACGCAGTGGGGCGCGCAGCTCGAGACGCTGCTCAACGCCGAACAGCCGCCGGGCCGCACCTATCGCGTGGCGCTGCAGGCGGGCACGCCGCCGCACCTCGTCGTGGGGCGCACCGAGCACGGCGTCACCGTCGAGAAGCACCTGCACCGCGAGTTCTTCAACTCGAGCGAATACCGACGCATCGCCGATCTCTCGCGCACGCTCGCCGGGCTGTTCGGCCCGGGTGCATACATCAAGCGCGGCGAGGCGCGCCAGGAAGTGACGACCTTCCGTGATGCCGTTCAGTGGCTGTTCGATCAGGCGCGCAAGGGCCAGTCCATCCAGCGCTACAAGGGACTCGGCGAGATGAACCCCGAGCAGTTGTGGGACACGACCATCAACCCAGCGTCACGTCGGCTCGTGCAGGTGCGGATCGAGGACGCGCTCGGCGCGGACGAGATCTTCTCGACGCTGATGGGGGACCAGGTGGAGCCGAGGCGCGAGTTCATCGAGAGGAACGCGCTGTCGGCGACGAATCTGGACGTATAGGTGTCTGCAAATGTAGGGTCTCATTTGAAATGGCACTATTCTCACGATTTGGCACTGAAAACGGCCGATAATCTCGAATAAGAACAGATGGTTAGGCCGAACGCCGCGGCGAAAGCCACTGTACTGAACTGCGCACATGTAAACCGGCATCGGGACTTGACCAGATAACCGGGCGCACCGGCGTCGAAGTCGGACCATGTATGACTCGCGAGATTCCAGGAGAATCTGGCGGTTACATCATTCCGGAGTGGTCAACGCTGGGCGCCTGTTGCTGGTCAAGGCTGGGCGCCGGTTTACACGGCAGGGAATGGCGAGGCGTGAGATCGACGCACGGCCATCCGGACGGCGCCGTTGATCCGACGGAATAGTTCGCCCTGATGGGCGGAGCATCCGAACCTTCCTTCGAAAAATCACCCGTTCGGGTGATTGCACGCTGTAAATCGCGGGCGTAAGAAACGCGCCATCCAGAGAGCGTTTTTCAGGCAAGCCAGAAGCGCATCCCGGTGGATGCGACGGTCGATGAATTCCACCGTCGTGGTCTAGTGCTCCGGCCGGCGCCGGCGAGCCACTCTGCACGCCGCACGGCTTCGGAGCTGGGCACGGCTTCGGAGCTGGGTCGTGGAACCGAACGAACGTGTTGGAGCGGAGGCAGCATGGCAGAGAAACTGAACTGGAGTTACGCGGTGCAGGCGGAAGGCGGCCCCCTGATCGCGGGTGCCGGCGCCCTCGAGGTCGATGCGTACGTAAAGCTGTCGGTGACAATTCCCGCCGGCGAGACAAAGGAAGTGGAGATCCTCCCCGCGCCTGGGGGCGCGCTCCAGCTGCTGGTCATCGCCGCCGCCAAACCGAGCGCCGACCTCAGCTACGAGCTCGACGGCAACGCCGTGCCTCTCGACGGCCCGCACGTGCTCATCGGCCCCGGCGCGGTCGCGCTCTGCGCCGGGGCCATCGGCACGCTCGCCTTCACGAACGACACGTCCGAGGAAGCGCGGATCGACATCCTCGCCGGACGCGACGCCACGCCCTGAGGCCACAACCTGGAGCACGATCCATGCCTCTGACGCTCACCTATCCTGGTGTTTACATCGAAGAAGTGCCGAGTGGCGTGCGCACCATCACCGGTGTAGCAACGTCGATCACCGCATTCGTCGGCCGCGCGCTGCGCGGCCCGACGGACCGGCCGCGCCTGGTGCAGAGCTTCGCGGACTTCCAGCGTGTGTACGGCGGCCTCTGGGTGGGATCGACGCTCGGTTACGCCGTGCAGCAGTACTTCCAGAACGGCGGCCGCGACGCGCTCATCTGCCGCGTCCACAACGGCGCGGCCGCCGCGACGCTCACCCTGCCCGCGGGCTTCAACCTCGTCGCCGCCAGCGAGGGCGACTGGGGCGAGCGGCTACGTGCGCGAGTCGACCACGAGACGCGGCCGCTGGAGCCGGGGGAAGGAGCGAACACGCTGTTCAACCTCGCGGTGAAGGACACCGGTACAGGTGCCGTGGAGCGCTTCCTGAACGTTTCCACCGATGCCAACCATCGGCGCTTCGTCACGCGCGTGCTCGAGGAGGAATCGAACCTCGTGCGCATCTCCGGGGTGGTGCCGGCCGCGCGTCCGGCGCCGAGCGGCAATCCGCCGCCCGGCGCGGATCCGCTCGAAAACGCCGCCGCCTCGACACCGTTCCAGGCCGACGGGAGCGACGGCAATCCCATCGACAACCCGGACATCTCCAACCCCGCGCTGGAGGCCCAGCGCCGCGGGCTGTGGATGCTCGACCACGCCGATCTCTTCAACATTCTGTGCATCCCGCCGCTGCGCGCCGATCTCGAGGTAGACCGGACGACTTGGGACGCGGCGGCCGCCTACGCGGTACGCCGCCGCGCCATCGTGATCGTCGATGCGCCGGCGGCTTGGGACGAGGCGGTCGACGTGACCCCAGCCGCGGTTGATGCCGTCATCAGCCAAGGCAGCAACCTCACCAACGCCGCGCTCTACTTCCCGCGCTTCCGCGCCGCCGACCCGCTGCGGGAGAACCGCCTGTCGGTGTTCGCGCCCTGCGGTGCGGTGGCCGGTATCTATGCGCGCACTGACGCGCAGCGAGGCGTGTGGAAGGCGCCTGCCGGTCTCGACGCGAGCGTCTCGGGGGCTACGCAGCTCGTCGCGACGCTCACCGACGGCGAGAACGGCCAGCTGAATCCCCGCGGCATCAATTGCCTGCGCTCGTTCCCGGCGTTCGGACGCGTCGTGTGGGGCGCGCGCACGCTTAGGGGCGCCGACGCGCTGGCTTCTGAGTGGAAATACGTGCCGGTGCGCCGAACGGCGCTGTTCATCGAGGAGAGCCTCTACCGCGGCACGCAGTGGATCGTCTTCGAGCCCAACGACGAGCCGCTGTGGGCGCAGATCCGCCTCAACGTCGGCGCCTTCATGCAGAACCTCTTCCGCCAGGGCGCATTCCAGGGCACCAGCCCCCGCGACGCGTACTTCGTGAAGTGCGACCGTGAGACGACCACGCAGAACGACATCAACCTCGGAGTTGTGAACATCCACGTCGGCTTCGCGCCGCTCAAGCCCGCCGAGTTCGTGGTGATCCGCATCCAGCAGATGGCCGGCCAGGTCGAAGCCTAGAGGGAGACACAGCACATGGCCCAGTTCTCGGTGAACGCGCAGAGGTTCGATCCGTACAAGAACTTCAAGTTCAGGGTGAGATGGGACGGCCGCTACGTGGCCGGCGTCTCCAAGGTGAGCGCGCTCAAGCGCTCCACCGAGGTGGTGGAGCATCGCGAGGGCGGTGATCCTTCCACCTCGCGCAAGTCGCCTGGCCGAAGCAAGTTCGAGGCGGTCACGCTGGAGCGCGGCGTAACGCACGACCGCGAGTTCGAGCAGTGGGCGAACAAGGTGTGGAACTTCGGCTCCGGCCTCGGCGCCGAGGTCTCGCTCGCCGACTTCCGCAAGGACGTGATCATCGAGATGTACAACGAGGCCGGGCAGCTCGTGCTCGCGTACAAGGTGTACCGCTGCTGGGTCTCGGACTACCAGGCCCTGCCCGACCTCGACGCCAACGCCAACGCCGTCGCGATCCAGTCCATCAAGCTTGAGAACGAGGGCTGGGAGCGCGACTACGACGTTTCCGAGCCCAGCGAGCCGCGCTTCACCGAGCCCGCGTAGCGCATGCGCGTGCCGTCGGCCGCCGACCTCGTCGATCTCCGCGGGCGCGGTGCCGCGCTGCATGCGATTGACCGCGCGCTGCTCGCGCTGGATGCCGACGGCGCCGACCGCGATGCGCTCGCGCGCCTGCCGCTCGGCGTGCGCGACGCGCGGCTGCTTGCAGTACGGCGGGCGCTGCTCGGCGATCGCATCGACGCGGAAGCGGACTGCCCCGCTTGCGGCGAGCGGCTTGAGCTCGCCCTCGGCTGCGGTACGCTGATCGCCGCCGCATCGACGCCGCCCGACGCGTGGGAGATCGAGTGCGGCGCCTGGCGCGTGACGGTGCGGCCGCTGGACAGCCTCGACGCGGCCGCGGCCGCGGCCTGCGACGACGCGCGGGTGGCCGAAGAAGTGCTGCTGCGCCGCTGCGTGACCGATGCGCGCCGTAACGGCGACGCCTGCGATGCGCTCGCGCTGCCGCGCGACGTGCGCGATGCGGTGGCCGAATCGCTGGCGGATCACGATCCCGGCGCGGAGTGGCTGCTCGATCTCGCCTGCCCCGAGTGTGGCCACACCTGGCAGAGCGTGCTGGACGTCGCCGACTTCGTCTGGCGCGAACTAGCCGCGCGCGGCGACCGGCTGCTCGGCGAAGTGCACGTGCTCGCGCGCGCCTACGGCTGGGGCGAGTCCAACATCCTGGCGCTCCCCGCGGCACGGCGCGCCGCGTATCTCGCCATGGTGAGCACATGACCGGCTTTCTCGCGCGGCTCGCCGCACGGCAGATCGCTCCGGGCGGGGGGCTGCGGCCGCGCGCGGTCTCGAGGTTCGCCGGGCCGGAGGCCGGTGTCGTGCCGGATGCGTCCGCACCGCGGGTCGCGCTGGACATGCGCGCGACCGCGCCCGCGCCCGCCGCGCAAGCCGCGTCCGCCCCGCCCGCGCATTCGGTGCGCCCGGCACTGGCGGCACCGACGCGCGTGGACACCGGTCCGCTTCCGCGGCCGGATCATGAGCCGCCCGCACGACGGCCGACACCGCGCGACGGCGGGCGGCCGACGTCGCCGGCAGACATGCTGCGCGCGGACGAGAGCACGGTGCCGGATGCCACGCGCGCCGAAGCGGTCCTGCAGGCGCCGCCAAGCCCGCCGCAGGAGCCTCCGCCCTACGTCGAGCCGCTGGTGCCTCGCGAGATCGCACGTGCTCGCACGGCGCGGGAGCCGGAGGCGCAGGGTCCGGTTCGCGTCGCCGCCGCATCCAGGCCACCTGCCGTCCCGCCGGCCGAGGAAACGGTCGTGCGAATCACCATCGGCCGCATCGAGGTGCGTGCCGCAACGCCCACCCCCGCGCCGCCGCGCGAGAAGCGTGCGGCACCACGGCCCGGGACCATGTCGCTCGACGAGTACCTCGACCGCCGCCACGGAAAGCGCCGATGAGCAATGCGCTCGCGATCGCCGCGGTCACCGAGGTGCTGCGTAGCCGCATCGAGTCCTGGCTCGTCGACCAGAATGCGAACGCGGCGCTCGGCGGCGCGAACGCCGACGTGACCGCGGTCGCGCCGGACACCATCGAGCTCACGGGCCCGAACGCGACGGCGCGTCTCAACCTCTTTCTCCACCAGGTCACGCACAACGCGGGCTGGCGCAACGTGGACCTCGCCTCCCGCAACGCGCGCGGCGACCGCGTGGCCTCGCCTCCGCTCGCGCTGGACCTGCACTACCTGCTTACCGCCTACGGGCCGCAGCCGCTGCAGCATGAGGTGCTGCTCGGCTATGGCATGCAGCTCCTGCACGAGTCGCCGGTGCTCGGCCGCGAGGAGATCGAAAGTCGTCTGCCGGCGGTCCTGGCGACGTCGAACCTCGGGCGGCAGGTCGAGCAGATACGCGTCACACCGGCGGTGATGGGCAGCGAGGAGATGTCCAAGCTGTGGTCGGCCCTGCAGGCCCGCTACCGGCCGTCCGCGGCCTATCACGTCTCGGTCGTCCTGATCGAAGCGCCGGTCACGGGCAGCACCGCGCTGCCGGTGCTCACTCGCGACATCCGCGTGATGCCGGACACGCTTCCAGCGCTGCCGGCGATCACCGCGGTGCGTCCGCCGGCTTCGCAGCCCGGCGCCACGCTGGGCGACACCGTGACCGTCGAAGGTCACTACCTCGACGGCGCCAACCGCGCGGTGCGCATCGAGAACGCCCAGCTCGGCATCGAGCGCGAGATTGCGGCGCTGCCGGGCGCTGAGTCCGGGCTGCTGCGCTTTCTGCTGCCGGCCCTACCCGCCGACCTTCCGGCAGGCATCTACTCGCTGCGTGCGCTGGTGCAGCGGCCGGGCGAAGCGCAGCGGCGCGCGTCCAACCTCCTGACCCTGGCGATCCTGCCCTCGATCACCACCGCGCTGCCGCTCAACGTCGCGCGCGATGCCGCGGAAGCGGCGGTGGTGAACCTCGCGTGCACGCCGCAGGTCCGCCCGCATCAGCGCGTGAAGCTCGTGCTCGGCACGCGCGAGGTGCTGGCGAATCCGATCAACGCCCCCACCGCGGCGCTGACGTTCGAGGTGGAGGACGCGCCGGTCGGGTCGCATCTCGCGCGGCTGCGCGTGGACGGCCTCGACAGCCTGATCGTGGACGCGGCCGCGACGCCGCCAACGTTCTTCAATCGCCGCATCGTGATCGCATGAACGACCTTGCCGCACCCGGGAGCGCGCTCGAAGCCGGCCGACGCCATCTCTGCGCGGAGCTGGCACGCATCCGGGCGCTGCTCGACCGCGCCACCGAGGCGCCGGACGCCGAGGCACGCCTGGCCGCGGCAGAACGCGAGATCGATTCCACGCGGAAGACCCTCGCCGTCGACGCGCCCATCGACCTGCTCGCCGACCTGTTCGGACTGACGCCCTTCGAGCGCGACGTGCTGCTGCTCGCAGCAGGTGTCGAGCTCGACAGCGGCCTGGCCGCTGCCTGCGCCGCGGCGCAAGGCGCGCAGGCGGCGCCGATGTTCTCGCTCGCCTTGGCAGCGCTGCCGGCGCCGCATTGGAGCGCCCTTCTGCCGGAGCGACCGCTGCGCCGCTGGCGACTGGTCGAGCTCGACGGCGCTGCTTCACTGACGCGTGCCGCGCTGCGCATCGATGAGCGCATCCTGCATTTCGTGGCCGGGCTGAACGTCATGGATGCGCGCATCCGGCCCCTGGTTCGCGCCGTCGCAACGCCGGGGCTGGTCGCGCCGTCGCATCGCGCCGTTGCGGCCGGTCTCGCAGCCGAACTCGATGCACGTCCCGACATCGCGGCGATCCAGCTTTGCGGCGACGACCCCGACGGCGCCGAGGACGTCGCGGCACTGCTGGGCGCCGAGCGCGGATGGACGGTGTACGCGTTCCGGGCGCGCGACCTGCCGGCGGCCCGTGGCGAATGCCTCGCCCTCGCCGACCTCTGGACGCGCGAGGCTGCGCTCCTGGACGCTGCGCTGCTGCTGCAGACCGCACGGGAGCCGTCGGCCGACGGCCTCGCGGACTTCGTCGATGCTATCGCCGGACCGGTATTCATCGCGTCGCGGGATCCGCTTCCGCTGCGCCGCCCGACGCGGGTTCATGCCGTCATGGCGCCTGGATGGGACGAGCAGCGCGGGCTGTGGAAGACGTCTCTGAGCGACGCTGCGCACGTCTCCGCGGACGCGCTCGACAGCCTCGCCGGTCACGCCCGATCGAGCGCCCGCGACATCGCGCGGCTCGGCCCCCAGCTGGCCGGCGCTGCCCACGAACCGCGCCAGACGCTGCACGCCCTGTCGGCGCTTCGCGCCCGCGGCGCGCTCGACGAACTGGCAGAGCGCGTAACCCCCGTCGCGCGCTGGGACGACCTGGTGCTGCCGCCCGCGACCATCGCGCTGCTGCGGGAGATCGCCGCGCAGGCGCGCCAGCGGCACACCGTTTTCCATGCCTGGGGCTTCGGCGGAACGACCGGACGCGGTCACGGCCTCGCCGTGCTCTTTGTCGGCGACAGTGGCACCGGCAAGACGCTGGCCGCCGAAGTGCTCGCCAACGACCTCGCGCTCGACCTCCACCGCATCGACCTGGCGCAGGTCGTCAGCAAGTACATCGGCGAGACGGAGAAGAACCTGCGGCGCGTATTCGACGCAGCCGAGGAGGCCGGCGGCATCCTCTTCTTCGACGAGGCGGATGCGCTCTTCGGCAAGCGCAGCGACGTGAAGGACAGCCACGACCGGTACGCGAACATCGAGGTGAGCTACCTGCTGCAACGGATGGAGGCCTATCGCGGCATCGCCATCCTCGCCACCAACATGAAGGCGGCGCTGGACCGCGCTTTCCAGCGCCGCGTCCGGTTCATCGTGCCGTTCCCGTTCCCGGATGCGCCGCTGCGGACGCAGATCTGGGCGCGGGCGTTCCCCGCCGGTGCCCCGGTCGAGGCGCTCGACTACGAGCGCCTGGGACGCCTCGCCGTCTCCGGCGGCACCATCGCCAACATCGCACTGCGCGCGGCGTTCCGTGCGGCGCACGCCGGCGAGGCGGTGACGATGGGGCATGTCGTCGAAGCGGCGCGGGGCGAGTACGAGAAGCTCGAGCGCGCCTGGAGCGATGCCGAGCTGCGGGGCCGCACGTGACCCGCCGCGTCGAGATCGAGGCGGAAGGCATCACGCTTCATGGCGTTGCGCCGGCGAGCCGGGAGGCGATTGCCGCGGCGATCGAGGCGGAGCTGCAGCGCCTGCTGACCGGTGCGCGCTCCGCGGGCCCGCCGTCGACCCCAGAGCTTCCTGCGGCCGCGATCGGCGCGGTCGTTGCGAGGGCGGTGCACGCACGGCTTCCGCCGGACGCCGTGAACGGAGAACCGTCATGAGGCGGGCGGAGCGCCGCGGCGACGGTGGCGGTCCGGTGCCGGCAGCGCCGCTCGTGGAGCGCGCGCTGCAGGCGCCATTCCGGGCGATCGAGCCCGGCACGCGCGCGCACCTCGAAGCCCGCGTCGGTCACGACCTCGGCCAGGTGCGCATACACGAGGGCCTCGCCGCGAATGCCGCCACCCACGCACTTGGCGCACGGGCGTTCACCCTCGGTCGCGACGTCGTGATGGGCGCCGGGACAGCCGCGGGGCCGGCACGCCGTGCGACGCTGGCCCATGAGGCTGCACACGCCGTGCAGCAGGGAATGGCCCGTGCGGGGGGAGGTACGCTGCTGCAGCACGACGCAGCGGAGCGCGAGGCGCGGGGCGTGGCGGCGGGCATCGCGGGGCGCGCGGATGCATCCCCGTCTATTGCGGCGCGCGTCGCGCCGGCGATCCAGGCCGATCTCGAGGATCCGGCACGGCTGGGCGCGGTGCATGACACGCTGTTCGTCGCCGCGCCTGGCGGCGGCGGCGCCCGCCAGCCCTGGCAGGACGCCAGCAGCACCGCACCCGGAACTGCCGCGACCATCATCGCGCAGGCGAAGCGCGCTGTGCGGGATCTCGTCCGTACCAACCCCGCCAGCGTGGGCGGCACGACGCCGGTCCGCACGACGGAGGCGAGCCTCGATAACGATGCGCTATCCATCGACGCGCGCATCCGCGCGCGCTTCCCGCTCGTCTCCGCGCCTGCGAGCCCCGATGCAATCACCGGCGCGGTCAGCGTGATGGGGCCGGGCCTGACCAGCGGGCAGGACTATCTGCGCGAGTGGCTGGCGAACCGGCTGATCACGTGGACCGACATCGAACGCTTCGAGATCGGCGAGACCGACGCTCGCTTCGTGGCGATGCTCGACACGCTCCTGACCGACCGCGATGTCGGCGGGCACCTGCGCGTCCTGGCAACGCGCGTCGCCGGCTTCAACCGCGGTGAAGGCGGCAGGCGCGAGGTGTTCATCCACGCGGCAGCCACGGCGCCCGCACGACGCCTGGTACTCATCCACGAGCTGGTGCACTTCCACGCGCATGCGCGCTTCACCGAGTGGATCGAGACGACCACTGATCCGCGCTTCTTCAAGGAAGGGTTCACCGAGTGGCTCGCCCAGCGCGTCATGACCGCCGACGAGCGCTCCGGTCGCGGCAGCTACGAGGACCGCGTGCGCGCGATCGAGCGGGACGTGGCGGCGTACGTGCCGGAGGACGACATCGCGCGCGCGTACTTTGCCGGCGAAGCCTGGCGCATCGAGTCGCGCTCCACCATTGCGCGGCGCGAGTTCGCCGCGGCGAGCGGCATCGCCGAAAGGACGACGGCGCACGAGGAGGGTGCCGCGTCGCGCGCAGGCCCCGGCATCGTGCAGGAAGTGGCCCGTGGTGCGCACTACCGGTTCCTGAACCTCGGTCATGACGCCGTCGAGCCCAAGCCGGAGCACGTCTCGTTCTTCCGGCAGGTGAAAGTGCGGCACCTCGAACCGGCATCCGACCTGCAGGTGAGGTTCGTGGGGCATGCCTCGACGCCGGGATCACCGGAACACAACCGCAACCTGTCGCGCCGGCGTGCGCTGGCGTTCTACCGGATGGCGCGCAGCGAGGGACTTCCCGAGGCCCGGCTCGCGGACGCGGCGCGCCCCGAGCATCACGGCGAGTCGCGGCCCACGCTGACCGAGCAGGATGCGCAGACGCGCGCGTTCAACAGGCGCGTCGAGATGTTCCTGCGCGCACCCGACGCGGCGTCCACGCCGACGCGCGACGAGGAGGGCGGGACATGAAGGCAGCCGTGCGCCAGACTGCAACGGTCGCCGTACCCGCGCCGCCGTCGCCCGCTCGCCCGCTGGTCCGCGAGGCACCGGCGCCGGAGCGCGCGCTCGTCACGACGGCCGCGAACGGCTGGCCGGCTGCGGCCAGCGGCGCCGACGTGGTCAGTCGCCGAGCCGCGGACGGCACTCCTCTCGCGCTTGGCCACGTCCTGCAGCGCGTCCGCGTGCGGGCTGTCGCGGAGGACGCGCCCCGCGCACGCGGCCTGGGTGCGCTGGCCTATACCGTCGCCGACACCGTGCACGTGCCGCCGGGGCTCGACCGGCCGCGCACGCACGCCGGACGCGAGGTGCTCGCGCACGAACTCGTCCATGCGCAGCAGTGGCGCAACGCCGCCACCCCCGGTCCGGCATCCTGGCCGGCGGGCATGCTGGAGACCGAGGCGCACGAACTCGCACCCCGCGTGGCGCGCGGCGAGACCGTGGCGGTCCGCGGTATCCACCGCGACCGTGCGCCGCTGCTGCACCCGATCTTCATCTCGACCCACGGTCGGCAGGGCTATCTCAACCTCGCACGGCAGTTCTACGTGCGCTGGGGCTACGGTACGCCGGTGAGCGTCGGCTCGATCGAGCAGATGGTCGAGCACCTCGCCGGCGGCCGTGGCCGGCTCGACCGCGTCACGCTCGTTTCGCACGCGGTGCCGAGCAACATCAACGTCGCCTTTCTGCGTGGTGGACCGGGGTTCGTGGTCGAGAGCGATTGGGCAGTCGACACGCTCGAAGAGCTGCCGAAGCTCGCGCAGCACGTCACCGGCAACCAGTTCCGCGACGAAGTGCTCGGTGCGCTCCGCGCCGACGGTGCGGCGCGACGCATGCTCAACGCGATCGGCATCGGCCGCTCGAACGGCGACGCCATCGCTGTCGAGTACGTCTGGTGGCTGCTCGACGGATGGTACGTCGGCAACCAGCGCGCGCGCAGACGCGGGGCGCGACGCCAGCGGGACGCGGTCGCGGCCGCCGCCAACACCCACGCACAGGTCTACCGCGACGCGATGGCTGCCGCCATGGGCGCGGCAGGCGGGACCGGCGGCTTCACCTTCGAAGGTTTCGAGCGCCACTTCGCCCGCGTGATGCAGGGCTTCGCCCCCGGAGCGGTCGGGATCGGCACGGCGAGCGGGCTGGTGAACGCCGCGGGAAATCGCCAGGTGGACCGCATCCTGGGCGCGGCAGCCGGCGGCACGCCGACCTTCTTCGACCGCCTCGAGACGGTCCGGCAGCGGCTCACGCCTGCAACCTGCATCGAGGTGCAGGGCTGCCGCGTCGGACGCCAGGCGGGCTATCTGTCGGCGATGAGCGAGTTCTTCGGCGGCGCCCTCGTCACCGCGCCCGACTGGTTCCAGATCTTCGGCCACGTCGGCTACCGGCTCGAGCGCGCCGACGATGATCGGACCATGCGCCGGCTGTGGCGCGACCGCCTCGTGCGCCGCGCGCTGGCGCACTGGGGGCCGGTCCTGACCGGGAATTCGCTGCCGGACGAACCGGGATGGGAGGACCTCGCCGTGTTCCTGCGCGCGGGACACCCGCTGATCGTGGGACGGCGGCTGGTGCTGTCGCGCCCCATGAGCGAGCAGGCGCTCATCGAGTTCCTCGCGCGGCAGCGCTACCGCATCACGGCGGAGGACGAGCTGCGAGAGGAGTTCCTCGAGGGCCGCACCCTCCGACAGGCCACGACGTTCGCGATCGTCGACTGGCTGCAGGAGAACCGGAACGGCAGCGGCGGCATCGCGTTCCGTCCCGATCCCGAGTACGCCAACCACATCAAGCGCAGCCGCTGAGCACCGAGCGAGCCCCGACATGACCGGCCTCTCCTCCTCCCCGCGTCTCGTCAAGGGCGGCTTCGTGCTCGTCGACCCGGTGTCGGGCGCGGTGCGGCGCGTCGTGTCGTTGCAGTACAACCCCGACTCCCTGTCGCGCTCGCTGCAGATCCAGGGCACCGGCGGCGACGGCGACCGCTCGGAAGCGCTGCGGCTCAAGGGACCGCCGGTGGAGACCATCAAGCTCGAGGCAGAGATCGACGCCACCGACCAGCTCGAGTTTCCCGGCAGCAACCGCACGACCGTCGAGACCGGGCTGCATCCGCAGCTCGCGGCGCTGGAGACCATCGTCTATCCGTCGTCGGCCTCGCTGATCGAGAACGACGGCCTCGCGGCTGCCGGGACGATCGAGATCGTCCCGATGCAGAGCCTGCTCACACTGTTCGTGTGGAGCGCGAACCGCATCCTGCCGGTGCGCATCACCGAGCTCAGCGTCACCGAGGAGTCGTTCGATCCGGCGCTGAATCCGATCCGCGCCAAGGTGAGCCTCGGCATGCGCGTGCTCTCAGTGGACGACCTCGGCTTCGACCATCGCGGCGGCAGCCTGTTCATGGCGTACCTTCGCGCCAAGGAGCGCCTCGCCTCGCGCACGTCGCCCGGATCGCTGTCCAACCTCGGCCTCGGGAGCCTGCCGTGAAAGACGCGCTGAAGCAGCTCGAAGCGATGCTGTCGCAGACGACGGTGGCGACGCCACGCTTTCCGCCCAATAGCCGATATGCGCAGACGCCGGTGAAGACCATCGTCGCCGCGGACGGTCGGATGGTGGCGTACTTGCAGCGCCGCCTCGTACCGGCGCCGGAGCGCTTTGCGCTGCTGCGTGAGCATGCCGTGGAGCAGGGCGACCGCCTGGACACGCTCGCCGCCGCGCAACTCGGCGACCCGCTGCTCTTCTGGCGCCTCTGCGATGCCAACAACGCCATCCGCCCTGAGGCGCTCATCGAGACCCCCGGGACGCGGCTGCGCATCACCCTGCCCGAGGGCGTACCGGGAGCCGGCGATGGCTGACGCGGTCCGCCTCACGCTGCTCATCGGTCCGGGCTTGCCGGTGCCCGCGCCCGCTACGGTCACCGACGCGCTGGAATCCGTGCAGGTGACGAGCGGCACCGATCGCGCGGGCTTCCAGCTCGTCTTCAATGCGGGGCCGCAGGCGCCGCTGCTCGCTGCAATGCTGCCGGCCGGCTACCTCGACCCGATCGTCACGCGCGTGATCGTCATCGCGACGGTGCGCGGCATTCCGCACGTGCTGATGGACGGCGTGGTCACGCGGCAGGAAGTGTCGCCGTCGAACGAGCCGGGCAAGTCGACGGTCACCGTGACCGGCGAGGACCTATCGGTCCTCATGGATCTCGTCGAGATGCCGTTCATGCGCTACCCGGCCATGCCGGAGGTCGCGCAGTTGTACGCGATCCTCGGCAAGTACGGCGTGCTCGGGATCGTACCGGTGGTACTGCCGCCGGTGATTCCCGCGCTGCGCACGCCGGTGGAGGGCATGGACACCCACACCGGCACCGATCTCGCGTACATCAAGCAGCACGCGTCCAACTGCGGCTACGTGTTTTACCTCGAGCCGGGGCCGGCGCCCGGCTCGAGCATCGCGTACTTCGGCCCCGACATTCGCATCCCGGTGCCGCAGCCGGCGCTGTCGGTGAACATGGATGCGCACACCAACGTCGAGTCGCTGTCGTTCAGTCTCGACGGCATGGCGAAGAAGATCATTGTGTTCACGATCTTCGACCCGGTGACGCACAAGGTGCCGGTCCCCATCCCGGTGCCCAACATCAACATCCTGAAGCCGCCGCTCGGTGCGCGGCCCACCCCGCCCGCCAAGGTCGAGTTCGCCAACGGCGTGAGCCACATGTCGCCGGCCGAGGCCGCGAAGCGCGCCCTCGGGATGCTGTTCTCCTCCGCCAACGCGATCTCCGGCTCCGGCTCGCTCGACGTGGTGCGCTACGGCCAGCCGCTGCGGTCGCGGATGCTGGTCGGCGTGCGCGGCGCGAGCCTCGCCTACGACGGCATGTACTACGTGGACAGCGTGACCCACAACATCAAGCGCGGCGAATACAAGCAGAGCTTCACCCTGTCGCGCGACGGCCTGATCTCGCAGACGCCCGTGGTGATGCCATGAACGACCGCCTGCCCGCGCAGCGCTATCTCGGCAAGTACCGCGGCACGGTGATGAACAACGTTGATCCGCTCATGCGCGGGCGGCTGCTGGTGACCGTGCCCGACGTGCTGGGCCCGACGCCCTCGTCGTGGGCCGAGGCGTGCGTACCGCTGGCCGGTCCGACCGGCCCGCCCATGGGCAGCTATTTCGTGCCGCCGATCGGCGCGGGCGTATGGATCGAGTTCGAGCAGGGCGACCCGGGCTACCCGATCTGGGTCGGCTGCCGCTGGGGTGCGGCCTCCGACGTGCCGCCGCTCGCGCACGCCGGGCTGCCAATCTCGCCCAACATCGTGTTGCAGACCGCGGGCCAGAACACGTTGGTGATCAGCGACCTGCCCGGGCCCACCGGCGGAATCATGCTGAAGAGCGCTACCGGCGCGACGCTGATCGTGAACGACACCGGCATCTACATCCAGAACGGCAAGGGGGCGTCGATCGTCATGACCGGACCGACGGTGAACGTGAACATGGGCGCACTGACGGTGGTGTGAGACGGCGGTGCCCGGGCCCGTTCTACACCTCGGCGCCACCGTGCTCTGCGCGCACGGCGGCCAGGCCACGCCGACCGCGCCCAACCCGCGTGTCATGGTGAGCGGCCAGCCGGTGAGCACGATCGCGGCGCCGTATGGCATCGCAGGCTGCGCATTCGTGCCCCCAGGCGGCAACGGTCCCTGCGTCACCGGGCAGTGGATCGTCGGCGCAACGCGCGTGTTCGCTGCCGGGCAGCCGCTGGTGCTGATGAGCGGCGCGTCCGTCTGCACGCCGACCGGCACGCCAATGATGCCGGTGGTCGCGCAGATGCGCGTGATCGCGACCTGAGGGGTCAGGACATGAACGTCGACTATCCCTATCGCTTCGATGCCCGCGGGCGCACCGCCGAGGCGGCTGATGCGGACCACGTGCGCGATCTGATCGAGCAAGTGCTGTTCACCCTGCCCGGCGAGCGCGTCAACCGTCCGACCTTCGGCAGCGGCGTCATGCAGCTCATGTTCGCGCCGCTGTCGGACGAGCTGGCGGCGACTGCGCAGTTCCTGGTTCAGGGCGCGCTGGAGCAGTGGCTCGGCGACGTGCTGTCGGTGGAGCAGGTGCGCGTGTCGCGCGAGGACTCCGCGCTGCGCGTGCTGGTGCAGTACGTGATCCAGCGCACCGGCGAGCGACGCACCGACACCTTCGAGCGCGCGGCGGGGGCGGCATGAGATACCTCTGCTGCGATCGCTTCCGCCGCAATGCCGTCGACCGGCACGCGACGCTGAACGGCATCGACTGGATCGAGGTCGGCGACCTCGTCCGCGCCGAGCTCGATGCCGCCGAGCAGGCCGAGCACGATGCGCTGCCGCCGTCGCAGCGCGGCCCGCTGCTGTGGCAGCGCCGGCTGACGGTGCACTTCATCAATCCGCTCACCGCGCAGCACATCGCCGGGCTGGGCGCCGGCAACGTACGCATCACCGGCGGCGAGCGCGTGCGCGATCCGGCCGCGACGGTGGTCGCGGTGGGCGCGGACGAGGTGGTGGTGCGGACCGCGGACGCCGGCGACTTCTCGCGCTACGTGCTGTCCATCGTGCGTTCGGCGATCGACCCGCGGCCGCCCGCGGGCTTCGACCCGATCCTCTCCGCGATCGAGTTCTCGTTCAAGGTGGACTGCCCGTCGGAGTTCGACTGCCGCGCAGAGGCGGTGTGTCCCCCGGTGCCGGAGGAGGCGCCGAACATCGACTACCTCGCCAAGGACTACGAGAGCTTCCGCCGCCTGATCCTCGACCGGCTCACGCAGCGGGTGCCTGGCTGGCGCACCCGCAACGCCGCGGACCTCGGCGTCACGCTGGTGGAGCTGCTCGCCTACGCGGGCGACCACCTGAGCTACCAGCAGGATGCGGTCGGCACGGAGGCGTACCTGGAGACGGCGCGCCGGCGCGTCTCGGTGCGCCGCCACGCGCTGCTGGTCGACTACTTCATGCACGACGGCTGCAACGCGCGCACCTGGGCGCAGCTGCTGGTGAACGCCGATGCCGTCATCGCGCCCGACGCGGTGCGCTTCTGCACCCGCGTCGCGGAGCTGCCGGACCGGCGCCTCGTCCCCGGCTCGCGTGTCGAGGAGCAGGCGGTCGACGCCGGAGCGCTTTTCTTCGAGCCGGTGGTGCCGTTGCTCGACCCGGCGGCGCCGGCCGCGCCGATCGTGCTGTTCCGCGATCACGAGCGGTTCTTCTTCCATACCTGGGGCGACCAGCGCTGCTGCCTGCCGCGCGGCGCGACCGCCGCGGTGCTGCGCGGGCACTGGCCGACGCTCGCCGCCGGCATGGTGCTGGTCCTGGAGGAGCGCATCGGACCGCTCACCGGCCTCGCCGGCGACGCCGACCCGCGGCACCGGCATGCCGTCCGGCTGACGTCGGTCGTGCACACCGAGGACGGGCAACCGCTCGCCGATCCGCTGGACGGCGCGCAGATCACGCGCATCGCGTGGGACGCCGCGGACGCGCTGCCGTTTCCGCTGTGCATCTCGTCGGTGGCTGAGGAAGGCGGCGCGGCGATTCCCGACGTCAGCATCGCGCGCGGCAACATCGTGCTGGTGGATCACGGCCGCCGCGTGGCCGAGAACGCGACGCACGACCACGCCGGGTGGCGCGTGCCCGCCCCGCGGCTGCATCTCGCCCACGAGGCGGACCGCGGCGGCTGCGACCGCCCGCTGCCGCAGCCGGTGCCGCCGCGCTTCCGTCCGCGCCTGGCCTACGCGCCGCTCACACGTACCGGCACGGTGGTCCGCACGGTCCAGTCCGCCGCAGGCCCGGTGCGCGAGCGGGTGCGCTTCGATCCCGATGCGTCGGCCTCGGCCGCGTTCGCCTACGCGGTCGCCGACGCCCGCGCCGCGCTGCATCTGGAAGGCCGCGTTGACGGCATCCCCACGGGCTGGTTTCCGGTGCGCGACCTGCTCGACTCGGACGAGGCGCAGCCCGCGTTCGTGGTCGAGTCCGAACACGACGGTGCCACCGAACTGCGGTTCGGCGACGGCGAGCACGGACGCCGGCCCGCGACCGGCACCACGTTCGCGGCGGCCTATCGCACCGGCAACGGCACGGCCGGGAACATCGGCGCCGACGCGCTGTGGCACGTCGTGACCAACGACGGGCGCATCGACGGCGTGCGCAATCCCCTGCCTGCCGCCGGAGGGCGCGATCCGGAGTCGGCGGCCGACGTGCGCCGTCGCGCCCCGCAGGCCTTCCGCACCCAGGACCGCGCCGTCACGCCCGCGGACTACGAGGCCGTCGTGCTGCGCATGCCCGGCGTGCAGCGCGCCGCCGCGACGCTCCGCGACACCGGCACCTGGAAGACCGTGTTCCTGACCGTGGACCGCGTCGGCGGACTGCCCATCGACCCGGCGTTCGAGGCCGAGGTTGTGCGCCACGTCGACCGCTACCGCATGGCCGGCTACGACATTGAGGTGGACGGGCCGCGCTACGTCTCGCTGGAGATCGAGCTGTTCGTCTGCGTCGCACCGGAGCACTTCCGCGCCGACGTCAAGGCACGGCTGCTGGAGGTGCTGTCGAACCGGACCCTTGCCGACGGCCGCCAGGGGCTCTTTCATCCGGACCGGTTCAGCTTCGGCCAGACCTTCTACCTCTCGCCGATCCTCGCCGCGGCACGCGACGTCGCCGGCGTCGCGTCAGTGAGCGTGGTGAAGTTCCAGCGCCAGGGCGTCGACACCCAGCGCTACGTCGACGACGGGCGCATGCTGCTCGACCGCCTGGAGATCGCGCGGCTCGACAACGATCCCAACTTCCCGGAGCGCGGCGTGCTGCGCCTGTGGCTGGGCGGAGGCAAGTAGATGAGCGACGCGCTGCTCGATTCCGCCGGCTGCGGCTGCTGTGCCGGCACCGACGTCGAGACGCCGGCGGCGATCGACAACCCGCCGGGGCTCGCGGCGATCGCCTACCGCGTCGGCACGTGGTCGACCTTCCGCGAGTCGATCCTCGCGCGTCTCGCCAGCGCCGACCATCCCGCCCTCGCCGGCCTGAGGAGCCGCGACGGCGACGATTTCACCATCGCGCTCGCCGACAGCTTCGCGGTGATGGCCGACGTGCTCACGTTCTACCAGGAGCGCATCGCCAACGAGGCGTACCTGCGCACCGCGACCGAACGGCGCAGCGTGCTGGAGCTCGCGCGGCTCATCGGCTATGCGCTGGCGCCCGGCGTCGCCGCCGAGACCTGGCTGGCGTTCACGCTCGAGGAGGCGCGCGGTGCGCCCGAGCAGAAGGCCGTGCCGGTCAGCATAGCCGCCGGTACGCGCGTGCAGAGCGTTCCCGGGCCGGACGAGCTGCCGCAGACCTTCGAGGTCCTCGCACCCATCGAGGCGCGGGTGGAGCACAACGCGCTGCGGGTGCAGACCCAGGCGCTGCAGCCCATCGAGCGCGGCATGACCGAGCTCTACCTCGCCGGGACCAGCCTGCAGCTCGCCGCCGGCGACATCGTTCTCATCGTCGGCCACGACCGGCGCACGTATCCGGGGAGCGAACGGTGGGACCTCCGCGTGGTGAAGACCGTCGCGCCCGACGACCGCCGCGGCTGGACGCGCATCGCGTGGACCGAGCCTCTGGGCCACGTGGGTCCGACGGTCGACCCCGCCGATTCGCCCGCC
>Ga0316605_10000739_pt1 | contig 20791 bp, 21 predicted proteins | sample OWC_soil_day20_n_FD_207666 | JGI IMG/M metagenome (GOLD analysis project Ga0316605, IMG submission 207666) | Wetland soil microbial communities from Old Woman Creek delta, Ohio, United States - OWC_soil_day20_noCT | ecosystem: Environmental > Terrestrial > Soil > Wetlands | place: USA: Ohio...
CGGACGCTCGGCTGCGCCGCGCAGTTTCCTCACCCTCACCCTGGTTGGCCCCTTGCTGCGGGTGCCGGCCAAGCAACGCAAAGCCGCGCATTATATGCAATTTCTTGATCCGGCGCCAAGCAGGCCTGCGCGGCCAAGGCGCACGCGGCAGGGCCTGCAATGCGATTAGTCCCGCTGCCGCCTGACTCGCGTGACCAAAAACAATGCAGCCAGTGCCGCCACCAGGCTCGCTGCCGCGGCGGGCTCGGGGACGCTGTGATCGCCGTTGTGCAGGTAATAGTGGGGCCGCTCGGAAAGCACCGAAACGTTGCCGCAGACGTAGGGCACCATGACGGTGACTTTGGCGCCGGTCGCATCGGTTGCATCGTAGATGTCGGCGACCTCGACATGGCCCGGTTGGAAGTTGACGCGAGTGCCGAAACAGACCGTCTTGCCGAATGCCATGGAGGGAATCGTCGTGTCGAAACGGCGCTTGCCACTGGTCGTGTTGATCGAATCCCGCGTGATCACGACCCGATCACTGACGATGCCACGCTCGATCAGGATGCCGATCTTGCTCGTTACATCTTCCGGGAGCCTGGCGGCCACCAGTGCCTGTCGCACAGTGCCTTTGTAGGGGTTACCCCCCGGCACGCCCCACGCACAGCCGCGTCGAACCGTCAGATCGGTGCGATTGCCCTTGACCCTGACGTCGTCGGATGGCAGGGCGTACCCGTCGAAGCTTTCCCCGGCGGGAACGGGCAGTGGTGCCGGCGCATTCGCCGCCGCGACGCTCGGGGCCGGTGAGCGGCTGCTTCGGTACAGCTTGATCCCTCCGACCGCGACGAGCGCCATGGCTGCACCAATGAGCAACCACGTCGCGCGGATCTTCCACGTCACCGCGTGGGCACCAGCCGCTGCGTCCTGCGGCGTCGGCAAGGAAACAATTCCTTCCCATTCACACTCGGGATTGGTACAGCGGTACCGGTAAACCTTTTCGAGGACTGCGACCACGCGGTCGCCGAAGTGGCGATGCACGCGTGACACTGGCTGCCCGCACTGCGGGCACGCATGCGCTGACTTTTCTGGCGTTTTCATGCCGGGGCCACTGGAGGGACAGAAGCAACTGTCCGCTTCCAAGGCTAGGTTGCACGGCCTGATTCGCCTTGACGCCGGTCACAGCCGCCGCCGAACCGCGACCGCGTCACGGTCGCGCCAGGGCGACCGGCGCGTCAAAGAAGGCCGCGCTCGGCGAACGACACGGTGCTGCTGCCTGCGACGATCACATGGTCCAGCACCCGGACATCCACGAGTCCGAGCGCCTGCTTCAGGCTGGCGGTCAGCAGCTCGTCGCTGCGGCTCGGCTCCGCCACGCCAGACGGGTGGTTGTGGGCAAAGATGACGCCGGCGGTGTTGACGGCGAGCGCGCGCTTCACGACTTCACGTGGATAAACGCTCGTCTGCGTCAGGGTCCCCCGAAACAGTTCATCTGCCGTCAGGAGCCGGTTCTGCGCGTCGAGGAACAGCGCCATGAAGACCTCATGTTGGCGATGCGCGAGCGTCATTTTCAGGTAGTCGCGCACCTTGTCGGGCGAGGACAGTGCCGGATCGCGCCGGATCTCTTCGCGCAGCGATCGCCGTGCCAGTTCCAGCACGGCCTGCAGCTGGGCCGACTTCGCCGGACCGAGTCCGTCGATCGTGGCCAACTCGCCCGGGCCGGAGGCGAGCAGGCCGCTGAGCCCGCCAAAGCGGGTGAGCGCCTCGCGTGCGAGATCAAGAGCCGACCGCCCGGTGGTCCCGGTCCCCAGGATCACCGCGATGAGCTCCGCATCGGACAGGGCCTGCGCGCCATGCTCAACGAGGCGCTCGCGGGGCCGTTCTCCTTCGGGCCAATCCTTAATCGCCATGCGCGGTGCCTCGTCTAGAATCCTCGGCCATGATGGAACCTCAGCCGTCTGCTCGCATTGTGCCCGGCTCGCATGTCACATTTCATTATCGGATCGCTGCAGTCGTCGACGGCACGGAGCGCGAGATCGTGAGTACGTTCGGCGCTCAGCCCGCGACATTGACGGTAGGTTGCGGCGATTTCGCCGAGTCTCTGGAGGCTTGCCTGGTCGGGCTCGAGGAAGGGTCGCAACAGGGCTACGAACTCGCGCCGGACGCCGGCTTCGGCGTGCGCCGTGCAGATCTTGTGCAGTCGCTGTCTGGCGCGGTGTTCGACGCCAATGCCGATCCTTCCGTGGACTATGTGCCGGGGGACATCGTGCAGTTTTCCAGTCCCAAGGGCCGGCAATTCTCGGGTGTGCTCAAGCAGCGCGATGGCGATCGCGCCGTGATCGATTTCAACCATCCCCTGGCCGGGATGCCGATACGGTTTGCAGTTCACGTCATCGGAGTGCTGTAGACATGGAAGTCCTCCTGGCCCAGCCGCGTGGCTTCTGCGCCGGCGTCGATCGTGCAATCGAGATCGTCGAGCGCGCGCTGGTAACGCACGGTGCTCCGATCTATGTGCGCCACGAGATCGTGCACAACACCTATGTCGTGAACGACCTGCGTGCCAAGGGCGCCGTATTCGTCCGTGAGCTCGACGAGGTTCCGGCGGGTGGAACCGTGGTGTTTTCAGCGCACGGCGTGTCGAAAGCTGTCCAGCAGGAGGCCGCAAGTCGCAGCCTGCGGGTCTTCGATGCAACCTGTCCCCTGGTGACCAAGGTGCATGTCGAGGTGTCGAAGATGCACGCGGCTGGCTACGAGATCGTGATGATCGGACATGAGGGACACCCAGAGGTCGAAGGGACGATGGGACAACTCACCGCCGGCATGCATCTGGTGGAGACCATCGCCGACGTCGACAAGCTGCAGGTGCGTGACCCTGAGCGCGTGGCCTACGTGACGCAGACGACGCTGTCGCTGGACGACGCCGCCGCGATCATCGAGGCGCTGAAGCGGCGCTTTCCGAACATCGCGGAGCCAAAGCGTGCCGACATCTGCTATGCGACCCAGAATCGCCAGGACGCAGTCAAGTTCATGGCACCGCAGGTGGACATCGTCATCGTTGTCGGCAGTCCAAACAGTTCGAATTCGAATCGCCTGCGCGAGGTAGCCGAGCGCTTCGGTGTTCCGGCCTTCCTGGTCGATACCGCTGCCCAGCTTGATCCGGTGTGGTTCGAGGGCCGCCGGCGCATCGGCGTCACCGCTGGCGCCTCGGCCCCCGAAGTGCTGGTGGAGGAACTCCTCTCTGCGCTGAAGGCCATGGGTGCCGGCAGCGTGCGCGCTCTTGAGGGGGTGACGGAGGACGTTGTGTTTCCGATGCCCAAGGGCCTGAGCCGGGTCGCAGCGTGAACGGCAGCGGCCATGCCTTGCGGACTTTCGCCATGGTCACCCTGGCAATGCTCGGCACGTTGGCTCGGTCCGAGGTCGTCATCGAGGGCGCGCGCTTCGAGACCTCAGTGGTGCTGGCGGGCGAGCGCCTCGAACTCAATGGCGTCGGGGTGCGCAAGCGCTTCCTGTTTGACATCTACGCCGGCGGACTTTACGTGCCGAAGCGTGCCACCCGAACCGAAGACCTCGTCAACCAGCCGGGTCCCAAACGCGTGGCGCTGCGCTTTCTGCGGGATGTCGATGGCGACTTGTTCGTGAGCTCGCTGCACAGTGGCCTGAAGGCCAATCACTCCGAGGCCGAGCTGGCGAAGTTGAAGACGCAGGTTGAAACGCTGACACGCACCATTCGGACGATCGCGCTGGCGCGCCGCGGCGAGTCCGTGAATTTCGAGTACACGCCGCAGGATGGCACGCGGGTGACGGTCAACGGGGTGACCCGCGGGCCGTTGATCCCGGGAGCCGATTTTTACGCGGCGGTGCTGCGAGTCTGGCTGGGCGAGACCCCGGCGGATGCGGGGCTGAAGAAGGGCATGCTGGGTGCCGGCTGAACCGGTACGCCGCAGCGGACCATCACAACCAGAAGAAGGAGACAGCAATGAAAACATGGCTTCAAGTGACGGCGCTCTCGGCGCTGCTCGCATTTGGCGCGGCAACGCACGCGCAGCCGGTCGAGATGGAAGGCCAGAAGTTCGAGCCGACCGTGCAGGTCGGTGGGCAGACGCTGACGCTCAATGGGGTCGGGCTGCGCAAGCGCGCGATCTTCAAGGTCTATGTGAACGGTCTGTACGTCCCGCAGAAGAGCACGGATGCAGCGACGCTGATCAACGAGAAAGGGCCGCGTCGGGCATCGCTGCGTATGCTGCGCGACGTTGACGCGGACAGCTTCGTCAGCGCTTTCACCGACGGCCTGCGCGCGAACCTCAGCGATGCACAGATGGCCGCGCTCAAGCCGCAGATCGACACGTTCAGCAGCACGCTGAAATCCATCGGTGAGGCGAAGAAGGGCGACGTCATCAACTTCGACTACACGCCTGACGGCGGCACGCGCATCACGGTGAACGGCCAGCCGAAAGGCGCGGCGATCCCCGGACACGACTTCTACTCCGCGGTCATCCGCATCTGGCTCGGCGACAAGCCTGTCGATGAGGGTCTGAAGAAGGGGTTGCTCGGAGGCTGACGCATGCAGTTGGCGACCGACTCGCGAGCCCGCGCTGCGGCGGTCGTCAACGCGCCCTTCGGCGCGGTGGCGATCGACGTCGACGGCGCCTTCATTACCGGTTTGCGCTTCGTGCAGGCAGTGGAGCCGGTCAAGCCGACCACCGACCTGGGGGCTGAAGCCGCTGACCAGCTGAGCCGCTATTTCATGGACCCTGGCTTCCGCTTTGACCTGCCGCTGCAGGTACGTGGCACGCCGTTCCAGGTGCGCGTCTGGGAGGCGATCGCCGAGATCCCGTGTTCGAAGACACGAACTTACGGCGAACTCGCCCGGGCTCTCGATGCCCCGGCGCGTGCGGTGGGTCAGGCGTGTGGCGACAATCGCTTGCCGATCGTCATTCCGTGCCATCGGGTCGTCGGCGCAGACGGTCTCGGCGGCTTCTCTCACGCGAGCGGCGGGTTCCCGATCACCGTCAAGCGTTGGCTGCTCGAACACGAGGGCGCGCTGCGCGGCACGCTGCTATAGCGCCGCAGATGGACCCCCTGGTCGATCGCTTCCTGGACACGCTGTGGCTCGAAGACGGGCTGTCACGAAACACACTGGCCGCCTACCGACGCGACCTCGCCGGCCTGTCGCGCTGGCTGTCGGCTCGTGCCGTGTCCTTGCCCAGTGCGAGCGAAGCCGACGTTACGGCGTACCTTGCCAGCGAACATGCCGTCACTCGGGCATCGACGGGGAATCGCCGGCTTGCCGTGCTTCGACGCTTCTATCGCTGGGCGGTGCGGGAGCGCGTTGCCGCTGACGATCCGACGGTGCGCCTGCGGGGTGCCCGTCGTGCGGCACGGTTCCCACGGACGATCAGCGAAGCTCAGGTCGAGGCCTTGCTCGCTGCACCCGATGACTCGGTGGCGCTCGGGCTGCGCGACCGCGCGATGTTCGAACTGCTCTATGCGACTGGCCTGCGCGTGAGCGAACTGGTCAACCTGAAACTTTCCGAACTGTCGCTGACAGAGGGGCTGGTGCGCGTTATCGGCAAGGGGTCGAAGGAGCGCATCGTGCCGCTGGGTGAAGTCGCGCGCGATTGGGTCGAACGCTACTTCAAGCGCGGCCGACGCGAACTGCTTGCGGGCCGTACGGCGGATGCTGTCTTTGTCACCCAGCGCGGCGCGGCCATGTCGCGCCAGATGTTCTGGGTGCTCGTCAAGCGTTACGCGCTGCGCGCCGACATCCAGGCGCCGTTGTCACCACATGGTCTGCGGCACGCCTTTGCGACGCACCTGCTGAACCATGGGGCAGACCTGCGCGTCGTGCAGATGCTGCTGGGGCACGCAGATATCTCAACGACCCAGATCTATACCCACGTTGCGCGGGCGCGTCTGAAGAGCCTGCACGCCGAACATCACCCCCGGGGATAGGGCAGCGCCCCTTGCCGGACTTACACTCGCGCGCCATGGCCAAGGTCAGGCACGTCTCCGAGACGCCGGGAACGCAGTATTTGCGCGAGCACAAGGTGCCGTATTCCGAGCACGTTTACGAGTACGTTGAACACGGCGGAACATCCGAGTCGGCACGACAGCTGAAAGTCGACGAGCACTCGGTCGTGAAGACGCTGGTCATGCAGGATGACGCGGGTGAGCCCTTGATCGTGCTGATGCACGGCGATTGCACCGTATCGACCAAGAACCTCGCCCGGCAGATCGGACGCAAGCGCATTGAATCGTGCCGTCCCGAGGTCGCGCAGCGCTTCACCGGCTATCTCGTCGGCGGCACGTCCCCATTCGGCACCCGCCGAAAGATGCCGGTCTATATCGAGCGCAGCGTGCTGGGCCTCGCCCGGATCTATATCAACGGCGGGCGACGCGGCTACCTCGTGGGAATCGACCCCACCGTCCTGAGTGAAGTTCTCGGTGCGGTCGCGGTCGACTGCGCGCTGAAGGAGTGAGCATGTCGATGCTGTGGACGGCTGTGGCGATAGTCGGCGCTTACCTGTTGGGGTCCGTCTCGTTTGCAGTCATCGTGAGCCGCGCGTTCGGGCTTGCTGATCCCCGAACCTATGGCTCAAAGAACCCGGGCGCGACCAACGTCCTGCGCTCGGGCAGCAAGTTCGCTGCGGTTCTCACGCTGGTCGGTGACGCACTGAAGGGGTGGCTTGCCGTGTGGCTGGTCGAGCGCTTTGGACCATTGTTTGGAGTCGGCGACTGGGGCATTGCGCTCGCCGGGGTCGCGGTATTTCTCGGCCATCTTTTCCCAGTGTTCTTCGGATTCAAGGGGGGCAAGGGTGTCGCAACGGCCGCCGGAGTCATCGTCGCGTTCAATCCGTGGCTCGCGCTGGCAACCGGGCTGACCTGGCTGATCGTTGCCTTCTTTTTCCGCTATTCGTCGCTGGCATCGCTTACCGCGGCCGTCTTCGCAGCGTTCTATTCAGCGTTCGGCTGGGGCTTCGACGAGCGCTTCGTCGCGGTCGCCATCATCGCCGGCTTCGTCGTCTTCCGGCACCAGGCCAACATTCGCAATCTCGTCGCCGGCAAGGAGCGCCGCATCGGCGAAAAGTCTCGCGAAGCGCGCGCGCCGCGAGGCTAGGCGGATCGGGCAGTGGCCTCGGCAAGGGTCCAACGCGGGTGCACCGCGAACCCGAGCGGGCGATGCAGTTCCAGGCCCTCTGACCGACGGATGGCTGCGAGGCCCGCAACCGCGATCATCGCGCCGTTGTCGGTACAAAGGCTGACTGGAGGAAAGTGAACCTCGGTTCCATGACGGCGCGCGTCGGCATGCAACCGCTCGCGGAGTTGCGCGTTGGCGCCGACGCCTCCCGCCACCACAAGGCGTGTGAGGCCTGTCGCCTCCAGCGCGCGGCGCGCTTTGATCGCCAGCACATCGACGATCGCTTCGACAAACGCGCGCGCAATGTCGGCGCGTCCCTGCTCGCACAGGTTCTGTTCCTTGCGCACGGCCGTCAGCACGGCCGTCTTCAGGCCGCTGAAGCTGAAATTCAGGTCCCCGCTCGACAGCATGGGCCGGGGCAGCCGAATCGAGCCTGGGTTCCCGAAGTCAGCGAGACGGGACACCGCCGGTCCGCCGGGGTAGCCCAGCCCGAGCAACTGTGCCGTCTTGTCGAAGGCCTCGCCGGCGGCGTCGTCGACCGTCTCCCCGAGCAGCGCGTAGTGACCCCATCCGTGGACCCGCATCAGCTGCGTGTGCCCGCCGGAGACAAGGAGCGCAACGAACGGGAACTCGGGTGCCGGGTCGGCCAGCAGAGGCGATAGCAGGTGGCCTTCAAGATGGTGTACCGGTACCACCGGGCGGGCCAGCGCGTATCCGAGCGCGTAGGCGATGCTGCTGCCGACCAGCAGTGCGCCGGCGAGCCCCGGCCCCGCGGTCACTGCGATCGCGTCGATCTGGCCGGCCGTACGCCGGGCGTCACCGAGGACCCGCTCCAGCAGCGGCAGCACGCGGCGAATGTGGTCGCGGGACGCGAGCTCCGGCACGACGCCACCGTAGTCCTGATGCATGTCCACCTGGGAGTGAAGCGCCTGGTCCAGCAGTCCGGCCTCGCTGTCGAAAAGCGCGATTCCGGTCTCGTCGCAAGAGGTCTCGATGCCTAGGATCAGCATGGAATCAGTGTACGAGACCCCGATGGGCACTCCGTCTGAAGCCGGGGCTGACGGCACCACAAATCCCTGACTTGTTTGCCGAAACCGGTTGCGGATATAATCACTGGCTTTTCCGGCTGGCAGGCCGCGCTTCCATGTGGATCGCGAAAAGCCCGGCAACAGCCCCTTCGACAACCACTGACCCTGACCGATGCCTACGATACGCGTCAAAGAAAACGAACCGTTTGAAGTCGCGCTGCGCCGCTTCAAGCGCACGATCGAAAAGAGCGGGCTGCTGACCGAGCTGCGTGCGCGCGAGTTTTACGAGAAGCCGACCGCCGAGCGCAAGCGCAAGAAGTCGGCCGCGATCAAACGGCACTTCAAGCGGCTGCGCAGCCAGATGCTGCCGAAGAAGATGTACTAAGGCGGCACACCCGCGCAAACGAGCGGGCTTTAGGGTCGATGCAAGGCGCGCCTCCGGGCGCGTTTTCGCTTTCTGGAGGCAACGATGACGTCACCAACACTCAAGGACCGGATCACCGAGGACATGAAGTCAGCCATGCGTGCCAAGGATGCGCCGCGGCTGTCGGCCATCCGTCTGCTGCAGGCGGCGATCAAGCAAAAGGAAGTCGATGAACGGATCACTGTCGACGACGCGGCTGTAATGAGCATCGTCGAAAAGCTGATCAAGCAGCGCAAGGACTCGATCGAGCAATTCGCGAAGGCCGGTCGCAACGACCTCGTGGCCAAGGAAAAGGCCGAGCTCGATCTGTTATCCGGTTACCTGCCCCAGCAGATGTCCGACGCGGAACTCGAGGTCGCGGTCAATGCGGCGATCGCTGAATCCGGCGCGGCGGGACCGCAGGGCATGGGCAAGGTGATGGCAGTGCTGAAGCCCAGGATCGCCGGCCGGGCGGACATGGGCAAGGCCTCGGCCATCGTCAAGCAGCGGCTGTCGTAGTTTCCTGTTACTGCCTGGCTGCCCGGATGGCGTGCGCCGCTCCGGATCAAGGAGAGTGCTCGTGCATTGGTGAAGCCGCTGCGTACACTTTCGCCGCATGATCCCTCAGGCTTTCATCCAGGACCTGCTCGCCCGCGTCGACATCGTCGATGTCGTCGGGCGCGACGTCCAACTGAAGAAGGCGGGCCAGAACCTGCTGGGGCTGTGTCCATTTCACGGGGAAAAGTCGCCGTCGTTCACGGTCAGCCCGTCGAAACAGTTCTATCACTGCTTCGGCTGCGGGGCTCACGGCAGCGCCATCGGCTTTCTCATGGAGCATCGCGGCCTCAACTACGTCGAGGCGATCCGCGAACTTGCGCAGCAGGTTGGCATGCAGGTTCCGGAAAGCAGCGATCGCGGGCGCGATGGCGGCAAGCTGAGCGCGCTGTCGGAGTTGCTCAAGCGCGCCGCCGAGTTCTATCGCGGCGAGCTGAAGGAAAGCCGCGTCGCGATCGACTATCTCAAGGGTCGAGGCCTGACGGGCCAAACGGCTGTCCGCTTTTCTCTCGGCTTTTCTCCTGACGCCTGGCAGCCGTTGCGGGCCGCCGTCGAGGACTACGACGATCCCGGTCTGGTCGAAGCCGGCCTGGTGATTTCTGATGAGGGCAAGCGTTATGACCGCTTCCGCGGACGGATCATGTTTCCGATCCGCAGCGTGCGCGGCCAGGTCATCGGTTTCGGTGCCCGCATCATCGGGGCAGGGGAACCGAAGTACCTGAACTCGCCGGAAACACCGCTGTTTCACAAGGGCCAGGAGCTGTATGGACTGTTCGAGGCGCGCGACGCGATTCGACAATCGGGACGTGCAATCGTCTGCGAGGGCTATCTCGATGTGATCCAGTTAGCGCAGGCGGGGTTTGGGGAGACGGTAGCGGCACTCGGCACGGCGATCACGAGCACGCATGTCAGCACGCTGCTGCGTACGACCGATCAGGTTATTTTTGCGTTCGACGGCGATGCGGCGGGCCGCAAGGCCGCCCGACGTGCGCTCGAGGCAACGCTGGCGGTCATTGCGGACACGAAGCGGGCGAGTTTTCTGCTGCTGCCCGAGGGCGAAGATCCTGACAGCATCGTGAAGACCGGGGGCGCGGCGGCGTTCGAGATTGAGCTTGCGCGAGCACTGCCCCTGTCGCGGTTCTTCATCGAATCCCTGGCGGCGGGACGGTCGCTGGCCTCGCCCGAGGACCGTGCCGCGATGGTGTCCGACGCCCGGGCACTGATCCTGTCGATGCCGCCGGGGGCTCTGCGTCTGCAACTGCTTCGGGAGCTGGCCGAGGCCTCGCGAACGCCGCTGGACGACCTGGAGACGCTCTACGGACTGCGACGTGGCCGTCCGGCACGTCCGTCCGCGCTGACCCACAGGACGCCGCATGCGGAAGTCGAGGATCTCAAGCGCCGTATCCTGCAGCAGTTGCTCGCGCATCCTCCACTGGCTCGCGAGTTCAACCGCGCGGTCAGCGACGCGCATGTCGATGGCGGCGAGCCGGTCGATCGCGAGATCGCCGAAGTCTGGCGCACCGCCACGTCGCCGGAGCTCGCCACCGGCGCCGTCATGACGCATGGGGCCCTGCTGGAGGCACTGCAATCGAGTCCGTTTATCGACGATTACCGGACCCTCGCAGCACAGGAAATGGAACTGGACACGGATGTGGAGACCGCCCGACAGGTGCTCGATGAAGCGTTCCACAAGCTGCAGCTGCGCAGGCTCGAGGCTGAACGGAGCGAACGACTGGCCGAGTACCAGCGGGAACCCTCGGAGGATCGTCTGGAAGCCTACCGAGTCGCCGACCGCTGCTATACGGAAGCGCGCGCTCGGACCGGCGAACCCGCAACCCGCTAGCAGCCGGCGGCCCGTCAGCTGGCGCCGTGGACCCTTTTGCGGCAATTCGGCCGAAGTTTGCTAATATGTTGAATTCTCGACGATTCAACCGGAAAATCCGGGGCTCGTCGGAGCGCCCAGGAGATCGCGATTGATCGGTGGCGCAGCAATCCAGCATCACATAGCGTTCGCGAAGCACTTCAGGGCGCCTCACATGGAAGCGCGCCCGGCCCAGGCGGCAAGGCAGCTCGCGACGACGCAAAGATGCGATAGCGGAACCTGCCAGATCCCTGGTGGTCCCGGTTGAGATCGCGTGCTTGAACCCAATGATGGTGAAGTGACGAGTCGAACTGCAGTTGTGCAGTGCGACCGCGCGTCCCAGTGAACGCCCTGCCCGAGGCGGGCGGCTGATCGGAGTGCAACGATGGTGATGAAGAAGCCGGTGGTGAAAGCGAAGCCTGCACGGTCTGCAGCGCGCGAGGTCGCGCGTCCGAAAGCCGTGTTGAAGAAGTCTGCGCCGGCACCCGCGAAGAAGATCGTACCGTCCAAGGCACTGCGGACGGAGACCGTCGTCAAGGCGACTGCCAAGGCCGTGGCCAAGCCGGCGGCTGCGCCGGCCAAGCCGCTGCCGACTGTGCCCGCTGCCTCGGCAGGAGAGCCACTGCGTGGTCGTCCGGGCCGCAAGCCGAAGCAATCGGAAGAGCAGTTGATGGGCGGCGCCGACGCTGCCGTGCCGGAGGCGGGTGACGACACCGCTGATCCGAGCGTGCAGATCGTCGAGAAGATGAGCGCGACAAAGCTTCGTGCCAAGGATCGTCGCGCGAAGGAGAAGGCGCTTAAAGAGGCGCTCGAGCGCAGCTACCACGGCACCGAGGAAGACCTCGAGGCGCGTCGCAACAAGCTCAAGGCATTGATCAAGCTGGGCAAGGAGCGCGGCTTCCTGACCTATGCCGAGATCAACGACCACCTGCCCGACAACCTGGTCGATGCCGAAGCCATCGACTCGATCATCAGCACGTTCGGCGACATGGGGATCCAGGTCTTCGACCAGGCGCCCGATGCCGAAACGCTGCTGATGAACGAAAACGTCCCGGCGGCGACCACCGACGACGACGTCGAGGAGGAAGCCGAAGCTGCTCTGACCACGGTCGACGCCGAGTTCGGTCGCACCACGGACCCGGTCCGCATGTACATGCGCGAGATGGGCTCGGTCGAGCTGCTGACGCGCGAGGGCGAGATCGAGATCGCCAAGCGCATCGAGGACGGCCTCAAGCACATGGTGATGGCCGTGTCGGCATGCCCGACCACTATCGCCGAGATCCTCGCGCACTCGGAACGCATCCGCGCGAGCGAGATTCCGATCGACGAAGTGGTCGACGGGCTGATGGATCCGACCGCCGAGGACTTCCCGACTGCCGGCGGCGAAGACGAAGACGAGGAAGGCGAGGAGACCACCGACATTGGCGCTTCGGGCATGACGGCCGCCCAGCTCGACGAGCTGAAAGTCCGTGCGATCGAAAAGTTCGATCACGTCGCGAAGCTCTTCGACAAGATGCGCGTCGCCTTCGAGAAGGAGGGCTACAAGTCGCCGGGGTACCTCAAGTCCCAGACCAAGATTCTCGACGAGCTGATGAGCCTGCGCTTCACGGCCAAGATGGTCGAGAAGCTGTCGGACACGCTGCGCAAGCAGGTCGATGAAGTACGCAGCCTCGAAAAGCAGATCTACGAGATCGTCGTCAACAAGTGCGGCATGCCGCGCGCGCATTTCCTCAAGGCGTTCCCCGGTAACGAGACCAACATGCGCTGGGCGGCACGCGAGTCGGATTCCGGCCAGCCGTACGCCGAGGTGATGAGGCGCAACCTGCCGGCGGTGCAGGAGCTGCAGGGAAAACTTTCCGACCTACAGAAGCGCGTGGTGCTGCCGCTGCGCGACCTGCGCGAGGTCTACAAGCAGATGGCCACCGGCGAGGCCAAGGCGCGCAAGGCCAAGCGCGAGATGACCGAGGCCAATTTGCGCCTCGTGATCTCGATCGCCAAGAAGTACACGAACCGCGGCCTGCAGTTCCTCGACCTGATCCAGGAAGGCAACATCGGCCTGATGAAGGCGGTCGACAAGTTCGAATACCGCCGCGGCTACAAGTTCTCGACCTACGCCACATGGTGGATCCGCCAGGCGATCACGCGTTCGATCGCCGACCAGGCGCGCACCATCCGCATCCCGGTGCACATGATCGAGACCATCAACAAGATGAACCGCATTTCCCGCCAGATCCTGCAGGAGACGGGCACCGAGCCCGATCCAGCCACGCTGGCGGTCAAAATGGAGATGCCGGAAGACAAGATCCGCAAGATCCTGAAGATCGCGAAGGAACCGATCAGCATGGAGACGCCGATCGGCGACGACGACGACTCGCATCTGGGCGACTTCATCGAGGACCAGACCACGGTGGCGCCGGTCGATGCCGCGCAGTACAACTCGCTGTCCGGCGTGACCAAGGATGTGCTGGACTCGCTGACGCCACGCGAGGCCAAGGTCCTGCGCATGCGCTTCGGCATCGAGATGTCGACCGACCACACGCTGGAAGAAGTCGGCAAGCAGTTCGACGTCACGCGCGAGCGCATCCGCCAGATCGAGGCGAAGGCGCTGCGCAAGCTGCGTCACCCGAGCCGCTCGGACAAGCTGAAGAGCTTTCTCGAGTAGCCTGGCGTGAACGCGCTGATGAGAACCGACGGCCGCAGCACGGTGCTGCGGCCGTTCTCATTTCGGTCCTACGGGCCGTTAGCTCAGCTGGTTAGAGCAGAGGACTCATAATCCTTTGGTCGCTGGTTCAAATCCAGCACGGCCCACCAACATAACGATAGATATTTCAGACTCGAAGACCCCTTGTCCGACTACCACGATTTCGAACACTTCGGCCTCGACCCGCGCATCGTTGCAGCGGTGAAGGCCATGGGCTACACGACGCCGACGCCGATCCAGAGCAAGGCGATCCCGCTCGTCATGCAAGGCAAGGACGTGATGGGCGCTGCGCAGACTGGCACCGGCAAGACCGCCGGATTCGCGCTGCCCATCATCCAGCGGCTGCTGCCGCAGGCGAGTACCAGCATGTCGCCAGCGCGGCACCCGGTGCGGGCGCTGATACTGGCGCCGACCCGTGAGCTGGCGGACCAGGTCGCGGACAACGTCAAGCGTTACATCACCGGCACGCCGCTGCGCTGCGCCGTGGTCTACGGCGGCGTCGACATGGATCCGCAGACACAGGCGCTGCGCACCGGGGTCGAGATCGTCGTCGCCACGCCCGGCCGCCTGCTCGATCACCTGCAGAGCAAGAACACCTCGCTCGGTCAGGTGCAGATCGTCGTGCTCGACGAAGCCGATCGCATGCTCGACATGGGATTCCTGCCGGACATCTCACGCATCCTGAGTCTCCTGCCGAAGGAACGCCAGAGCCTGATGTTCTCGGCGACCTTCTCCGAGGAAATCAAGAAGCTCGCGGCAAATTTCCTGCGCGAACCCGTGCTGGTCGAGGTGGCTCGCCGCAACGCGACGGCCGAGAATGTCACGCAGGAGGTCGTCAAGCTGCATGAGTCGGAGAAGACCGATGCGCTGCTTGAATTGCTGCGAACGCGCGGCGAAGGCGGCGGCCGGCTGACCCAGGTCCTGGTGTTCGTCAATTCGAAGATAGAGTGTCGACGGCTCGCGCGGCAACTGCAGAAGGCCGGTGTCAACGCCGACGCGATCCACGGCGACAAGACGCAGGACGAGCGCATGAAGGCGCTCGAAGGCTTCAAGGCGGGTTCGATCGAGGTGCTGGTGGCTACCGACGTCGCGGCCCGTGGCCTCGATATCGTGGAGCTTCCGGTCGTCATCAACTACGACGTGCCGTTTTCGCCCGAGGACTATGTGCACCGCATTGGCCGCACCGGCCGCGCCGGCGCCAGCGGGCTGACGATCATGATGATGACGGGGTCGGACGAGCGCAGCGTTGCGGCCATCGAGCGGCTCACCAAGCAGAAATTCCAGGTGGCGGCCGTTACCCCGCAACGACGCGAGCGTGGTCCCGAGCGTGGCTCTGAGCGGGGGGGGCGGGAGCGCAGCGAGCGTGACAGCATTCGACGCGAGCGTCCCGCAACGGCTGCCGGCACGCGGCGCGCCGAGCCCAAGCCGGTCGATGACTTCTTCAGCCGGCCCTACGAGCCGGGTGCGCCGAGCGATGCCGAGACTTTGCCAGCAACCGGAGAGCCGTCCGGCTCCCCGCCGGCCCGTCCTGCGGGAAAGGTTTCTGCGCTGCTGGGCGGTCGCAAGAAGTAGGTCTGAAGCTAGGCCGCGGCTGCTGGCCGGGCTTCGCCAGCCGCATGCACCGCGGATTCCGGCGCCGGGAAAGTGATCACATGGTCGGCATCCAGGCGAATGCCGATCTGTTCGCCGATCGCATGGTCATGGTGGCTGGGCACGAGCGCCAATACCTCGCGTCCGCTGGCTAGCCGCAGCGTGTAGATGAAGTCGCCGCCGCGAAACACCTTGCGCATCACTTCGGCCTTCAACGGACTGGCATCGTCGTGCACGACGTCGTCCGGCCGCAGCAGCACCTCGACGTGGCAACCCTTGCCGCAGGTCGCACATCCCTGCTGACACGGCAGCGGTATCTCGCCGCGCAGTTCGCCAAGCTCAATCTCGACATTGCGTGGTGACAGCACTTGCGCTGGCAGGAACACACCCTGTCCGATGAAGTCGGCGACATAGCGCGTCGCGGGCCGGTGGTAGAGCTCGTACGGGCGGTCCCATTGCTCGAGGTTGCCGTCATGCATGACGCCGACCCGGTCGGCGATGGCAAATGCTTCCTGCTGGTCATGGGTCACGAGGATCGCCGTCGTGCCGCTCGCCTTCAGGATGCGGCGCACTTCGTGACCGAGGCGCTGCCGCAGTTCAACGTCGAGGCTGGAAAACGGCTCGTCCATCAGCAGCAGTGCCGGGCGGGGTGCGAGCGCACGCGCCAGTGCGACGCGCTGCTGCTGGCCTCCGGACAGTTCATGCGGATAGCGCTGCGCCTCGGCTGTCAGTCCGACCAGCGAAATCATTTCATCGACACGTGCGCTGCGGGCCTGGCCGCGCAGGCCGCGCAGGCCGAATGCGACGTTGTCAGCCACTTTCAGGTGGGGGAACAGCGCATAGTCCTGGAACACGAGGCCGACGCCGCGCTTTTCCGGTGGCGCCGTGAAATGCGGCCCGGCAACCACCAGGCCGTCGATTTCGATGGTTCCGGCGGCGACCGGGAGGAACCCGGCGATGGCCCGCAACAGCGTGGTCTTGCCGCAGCCCGAACTGCCCACCAGGCAGCCGATCTCGCCGCGCTCCAGCGAGAGCGACAGGTTGTCGAGCACGCGAGTGCCGCCCGGATAGGCGACCGCAAGATCGTCGATCACGAGGAGAGCCGAGCGCGGCGGGGTGGAATCCATAATTCCAGTGTACCCTCTAAATGCGGTTAGTTCTCATTTGCATTTAGACTCCATGGTAACGCAAGGGATATTCCCGTCGAACCCGGAAGATCTTCAGTGCTGGATAGCTACCTGAAACGAGACGCCGCCCGCCTGGACCTGGGTAATGCGGCACTGCGACAAACTTTGCTGCTCGCGCTCGCCTGCACCGTGGTGGTGGGGTTGCCGGTGCTCAGCATCTTCGCAAGCTTCATCGACGGCGCCGCCTCGGCGGAAACGCTACGGCATCTCGCAGCGACGATCATCCCCCAGGCGTTGCTTGAAACGGCGATCCTGAGCGTCGGTGTCGTCATCGGAGTCGTAACGCTCGGCGCGGCCACAGGATGGCTCGCTGCCACCTGCGAGTTTCCCGGCCGCCGGGTGTTCGAATGGGCGCTGTTGCTGCCGCTGGCGATGCCCGCCTACATCGTCGCTTACGCCTACACGGATGCGCTGCAGTTCGCCGGGCCGGTGCAGACCGCATTGCGCGAGGCCTTCGGCTGGCGCCGCGGCGACTACTGGTTTCCCGAAATCCGGTCGCTCGCCGGAGGAGCGTTCGTCTTCTCGGTCGTGCTGTATCCGTATGTCTATCTGCTGGCGCGCACCGCGTTCCTGGCGCGCACGGCGTCGATGATCGACGCGGCACGCAGTCTCGGCCTGTCGCCCTGGCAGACCTGGTGGCACGTCAATATTCCGCTCGCTCGCCCGGCCATTGCGGCCGGTGCGCTGCTGGCGTTGATGGAAACCCTTGCCGACTACGGAGCCTCGGTCTACTTCGGACTGCAGACCTTCACGGTGGCGATCTATCGTGCCTGGTTCTCGCTCGGTGACCGCATGGCGGCGAGCCAGCTGGCCGCCGTGCTGCTGTTGCTGGTGCTTGGCATCCTCGTGCTTGAACGGCACGCACGTGGCCGGGCGCGGTTCTTCACTCCGACGGCAAGCCAGCGTCCGGCAGCGCGCGCGGTGCTGCACGGCGGCTCTGCAGTGGCGGCGTTTGCCGCATGCGTGTTGCCGGTGCTACTGGGCTTCGTGCTGCCGGTGGTTCTGTTGCTGCGCCTCCTGCTGCCGGCATGGAACACCGTTGACTGGTGGCGGTACCTGCACTGGCTCGTCAATACCGTCGGGATCGCGATAGGCGGCGCCGCCATCGTGCTGATCACCGTCATGGGCCTCGCGTACGCAGCGCGGGCGGCGGAGCGCGGTCTGCCAGCCTGGCTGGTGCGGGTGTCGGTGCGCCTGATGAGCCTGGGCTACGCACTGCCCGGTGCGGTGGTCGCCGTCGGCATCCTGATCCCGCTCGCGACCTTCGACAACGCACTCGACGGCATGCTGAAAAACGCCATCGGCATTGGCACCGGGCTGCTGCTGACCGGCAGCGTCTTCGCGCTGCTCTATGGTTACCTGGTTCGTTACTTCGCCGTGGCCTATCAATCGGTCGAGGCCGGGCTGTCACGCATCACACCGACGATGGATGCCAGCGCGCGCAGCCTCGGCAGTTCGACGTTCGATACCTTCGTGCGCGTGCATCTGCCAATACTCGCGCCGTCGGTGCTGGCGGCGGTGTTGCTGGTCTTCGTCGACGTTATGAAGGAACTGCCCGCCACGCTGGTGTTGCGTCCGTTCAATTTCGACACGCTCGCCGTGGTCGCCTACCAGTTGGCCGCGGATGAGCGACTTGCCGAGGCAGCGCTGCCGGCACTTACGATCGTTGCCGTCGGCGTGCTGCCGGTCGTGCTGCTGTCCCGCGCGATCGCGCGCGCGGCGGGACCGGGACACGCGTAGTACGCTTGCCGCCGTTTCTTGCGGAAGGTGGACGACATGGGTTACGTGATTGCCGCGCCGGCGCAGGCAGTGGTGCCGATCGACGGGTCGACGGACCTGTTTCCGGTGCATCGCATCTACTGTGTCGGCCGCAACTATGTCGATCACGCCAAGGAAATGGGGTTCTCCGAGCGTGAGGCGCCATTTTTCTTCATGAAGCCGGCGGATGCGGTGCTGCCGGTGCCCTTCGGCTCGACCGGGGAGATGCCGTACCCGGGAGAAACCGCCAATTTGCACCACGAGATCGAACTGGTGGTGGCCATCGGTCGCGGCGGACGCAACATCGCGCAGACTGATGCAGCGAAGCACATCTGGGGCTATGCGGTGGGCCTCGACATGACGCGACGCGACTTGCAGTTTGCATTGCGCGACAAGGGTCGGCCGTGGGATGTGTCGAAGGGCTTTGATCACTCCGCGCCGATATCGCCGCTGAAGCCGATTTCTGCAACCGGGGAGATCAACTCGGCGGCGATCTGGCTCGAGGTGAACGGCCAGAAGCGCCAGTCCAGCGATGTCGCAAAACTTATCTGGAACGTCAGCGAGACGATCGAACACCTGTCGAAATTCTATGCGCTGGCGCCCGGTGACCTGATCTTCACCGGCACGCCGGAAGGTGTCGGCGCCGTGAAGCCGGGCGACCTGATGAGCGGCGGCATCGCGGGTATCGGCACATTGCAGGTCCGGGTGATCTGAAGGCGGCGCTGCCATGCTGCGTCGACGTCTGATCTTCTGTATCTGGTTGCTTGAACTGGCGCCCGTCATGGCGTTGGCGCAGGCGGCGGTCACGCTCAAGGTGCATCACTTCCTGCCGCCGGGCTCGACAACGCATGCAAAGATGATCGTGCCGTGGTGCGCCAAGATCGAAGCCGAGTCCAACGGCCGGTTGAAATGCCAGATCTTCCCGTCGATGCAACTGGGGGGCACTGCGCCGCAGCTCTATGACCAGGTGCGCGACGGCGTCGCGGATATCGTCTGGACGCTGCCGGGCTACAACGCCGGGCGCTTCCCGTCGATGGAAGTGTTCGAGCTACCGTTCATGATCACCGACGCGCATTCCGCGTCGCGTGCTGCCTGGCAGTTCTACGAGAAGCACGGTCGCAATGAATTTCGCGAGGTGAGGCCGCTCGCGGTGCATGTCCACGATGCCGGTTACCTGCACACGCGTGAACGGCCGGTGCGCGTGCTCGAGGACTTCCGTGGCATGAAGCTGCGCGCGCCGACACGCCAAACGAACAAGCTGCTTGCGGCGCTGGGCGCGACGCCGGTATCGATGCCCGTCACCGCGCTGGCTGATGCGATGAGCAAGGGGGTGCTGGATGGCGCGATGGTGCCGTGGGAGGTCGTGCCGGCGGTCAAGGTTCAGGAGGTTGCACGATTCCATACCGAGACTGATCCCAATGTGCCGGCGCTGTACACGGCGGTGTTCCTGTTCGCGATGAACCCCAAGACGTACGCCGGGCTGCCCGATGACCTCAAGGCAATCATCGATCGCAATTCCGGCCTGGACCTCTCGTCCCAGCTCGGGAGTTTGTGGGACGAGCAGAAGGCGTCTGCGCGAAAACTGGCGACGGATCGCGGCAATACCGTCATCGTCGTGCCTGCCGCTGAACTGGCGCGCTGGCAGCGAGCCGCGCAGCCGGTCGCGACCGAGTGGGTGTCGGACATGAAACGCCGGCAGATCGATGGCGACGCGCTGCTGGCAGACGCCCGCGCGCTGCTCGCTCGAAGCGCCGCGCCGTCCTCGCCGACGCCGCGCGCCGGCAAGTAGATGTGGCGCGCGATCCGCGCGGCCGCCGTTGCGTTCGCGCTGGTCGGGGGTGCAGTGCTCGTGCTGGTTGCGGCGGTCACGGTGGTCTCGGTCGGCGGGCGTTGGTTGCTTTCGACGCCGGTACTCGGTGACGTCGAGCTGGTTCAGCTCGGTACCGCTGCCGCCCTGGCGCTGTTCCTGCCGTATTGCCAGCTGCATGGCAGCCACCTGATCGTCGACATCTTCACGGCGCGGACGGCGACGTCAGCGCAGCGTCGGCTCGATCGCATGGCACAGGGACTCGCGGCGGTGGTGCTGGGTCTTCTGGCGGCGCGCGCCGGGGCCGGTGTACTCGACCTGCGCGCGGCGGGTGAAACCTCGATGGTCCTTGGGATGCCGCTGTGGCTCGCCTATGCAGTCATGGTTCCATCACTCGCGCTCGCTTCCCTGATCGCACTGGCGCGCGTCTGGCGGCACGAACCGGATGCCGGGTGATGTCGGCATGGTCTGCCTTGCTGCTGTTCGGCGCGATGCTCGCGCTGATGGCGCTGCGCCTGCCGGTGTGGGCCGCAATGTTCATTCCTGGAGCGGTCGGCTACGTCGTGCTGTCGGGCGCAGACGCGTGGCTGGCGTATCTCAAGGGCATGGCGTTCGCACGTTTCTCGATCTACGACCTGTCGGTCATTCCGCTGTTCCTGCTGATGGGCCAGCTCGCCACCCAGGGCGGCTTGTCGAGTGCGCTGTTCCGCGCAGCTGCCAGCTTCGTCGGGCACTGGCGCGGTGGGCTGGCGCAGGCCGCCGTGCTGGCCAGCGCCGCATTCGGCTC
>Ga0316605_10000740_pt1 | contig 20750 bp, 14 predicted proteins | sample OWC_soil_day20_n_FD_207666 | JGI IMG/M metagenome (GOLD analysis project Ga0316605, IMG submission 207666) | Wetland soil microbial communities from Old Woman Creek delta, Ohio, United States - OWC_soil_day20_noCT | ecosystem: Environmental > Terrestrial > Soil > Wetlands | place: USA: Ohio...
CTGGCGCGGGTTGGGCGGCTAAGGGGACGAACAGTCCAGGCGGAGAAATGAAAATGGCGCGGGGAAATCCGCGCCATTTTTTACGCCGGGAGCGGCGCGAAAATGGGGTTTTTCTACAGCTTCAACGCTCATGGCAGCGAGCGCCACCCACTGATGATGAAACACGCGAAAAGCGGCATAAAGGCCCGCCCCCTCCCATCCTCCCCCTCGCGGGGGAGGCTATTGCTTGGCTCGCTGCGCTCGATGTATCACCCAGCACTCATTTCTGCTGTTTCACGTTAACAGCCCTATACAAGCCGCTGACCTACGCCCGCGCCAGGCAATCCACCAGTAGCAGGGAGACGTCGTCGTGGGGCACGGCGCCGTCGGTGAAACTACGCAGGGCGTTGCGCACACTCTCGATTCGCTTTTCCGCCGGGGCGGCGGCCAGGGCCTGTTCGATGCGCTGGTCGCCGAAGGCCGTGCCGCTGGCGTCGGTAGCCTCCTGGAGGCCGTCGGAACAGAGCACGAACTGGCTGCCAGACGCCCAGGCCACGTCGGTCACCGCCAGCTGCTCGTTGTCCATTTCCGTGATGCCGAGGGGCAGACGGTCGGACTCGAAACGCTGGCACACCCGACCATCGGGGCCGAGCAACAACACCGGCGGTGTGCCGCCAACCCAGACCTGGGCCGTGCCCTTGCGCTCGTTGATGGAAATGAACGCCGCCGCGACGAAGCGCGATGCCGGCAGGGCATTGCGTAGCTGATCGTTGATGCGGCCAACGATGGCGGAAAGCGCCATCCCCCACTCCGCCATTTCGTAAAACAGGGTCAATACCGGTGAGGTGCTGATGGCCGCCGCCAAGCCGTGACCGGTGGCATCGGCCAGCATGACCAGCAGTTCGCCATCCGGCGAGCGCACGGCAGCGACGGCGTCCCCCGATACCTCGGCGGCGGGAGACAGCCAGTGATGCACCGCCGGATCGTCGAAGCCCGGCCGGTTGATCTGGCGCATCAGAATTTCGTAGGCAAGGGCGTTTTCCGCCTCCTGCCGCTCCCGGTATAGCTTGAGCTGATCGAGATGTTCCCGTTCCCGCGCCTGGTCGGCCATGCGTTCCGAGGTGTCACGCAGGGTGCCGATGAACACCCGTTCGCCATTGATGCGGGTTTCGCTGATCGCCAGATCGAGATCGAAGATATCGCCATTCTTGCGCCGGCCTTTGAGTTCGCGCTGGCCAATGCCCAGTATCTTCGGCATGCCGCCCATGACGTACTCCCGCACGTAGCGGTCATGTTCGCTGCGGTAAGGCTCGGGCATCAGGATATTGATGTTGTGGCCGATGAGCTCACCGGCCTCGTAGCCGAAAATATTTTCCACCGCCGGGTTCACGGAAAGGATCGTGGCCTGACGATTGATGGTGACAAGGCCATCCACCAGGCTGTCGGACACGGTCTGGAGCTGGCGTGTGGCCTCCTCCACCTGGCGGTGGAGTTCGAGGGTGCGGGTGATGGACTTCAGCTTGGCCTTGAGGACGACGAAGTTGATCGGCTTGAACAGATAGTCGTCGCCGCCCGCCTCTAGGCCCGCCACCAGATTCTCGTCCTTGTCCATGGCGGAGATGAACACCACCGGCACCCAGCGGTTGGACTCCCGTTCCTTGATGCGGCGGGTGGCTTCAAAGCCATCCATCACCGGCATCATGACATCCATCAACACCAGGTCCGGCTGCTCGGCATCGAATTTTTCCAGGGCCTGGGCGCCGTCACAGGCCTGAATCGGCTGATAGCCGAGGCGTTTGAGGAAGACCTCAAGAATCTGCCGGTTGGTGGCCGTGTCGTCCACCACCAGCACCTTGTAGGACGGAGAGGGGCTGCTGTCGCTCATGTTGTCTGGTCACCCATCGCAAGCCGGACGCGGGCCACGGCGATATTGCCGCAACCCTGATATTCAAGGGACGAGAATGCCATCAGCCGCGCCATGGCGATGCCGCGACCATTGGGATCGCAGGCCCGCACGGGGTCGAATTCCAGATAATGAACCCAATCAAATCCCTCGCCTTGATCGCTCACCGTAAACACCAGGGAATCCTCTTCGCGAGTGAAACTGACCGTTGCCACCCGCTGTGCCCACTCCGGCAGTTGCAAGCGCCGCTGAATCTCGGACTCCCAGGCATCATCGAAACGCAGGCGCGATTTTTCGGCATAGGTGATGCCGAGGTTGCCGTGTTCGACGGCATTCACCAGCAGTTCCGTCAGCCCCAGCCCGGCGCTGCCCGCATCGGGACAAAGGGCGGAAAGAAAGCTGGCCAGGCTCTGGGCTTCCTCCAGAGTACGGAAGGAAAATTCGCCCCGTTGCGCCAGGCCGAACACCACCCGGTGGGTCTGTCCCTGGCGCTCGGCGGCATGCCGCTCGGCCATTTCCTCCAGAGCGCTGCGCACGATCGCCGACAGGGTGCGTGGCTCATAGGGCTTGGCCAGGTAGTAATAAGCGCCGGCTTCGAGGCCCTCACGCACCTGGTCGGGACTGCTGGCCGCCGTTTGCATGATGACTGGCAACGAAGCAAAACGCGCGTCAACCTTGAGACGACGCAGCAACTCCATGCCGTCCATGCGCGGCATCATGCGGTCGAGAATCAGCAGATCGTAGGCGCCGGACTCCAACAGCTTCCAGGCCGCCTCGCCATCCTCGGCCTGGTCAACGGTGTACTCGGGGTTGTCGAGTATCTCGGTGATGATCTCCAGATTCACCGGTTCATCATCCACCGCCAGAATGCGCCAATGAGCCATCTACGCTCCCCTTTTTGTCATCAATGCCATGGCAGCAATACCTCGAACACCGCCCCGCCTTCGGGCCGATTGCTGGCCCGGATCAGGCCGTGATGGGCGAGGACAATCTCTCGGCAAATGGAAAGTCCGAGGCCCGTGCCGCCCGCACCAGTGAAAGTCTTGCTGCTCTGGACGAACTTGTCAAAAATAGTTTCCAGCTCGGCCTCCGGAATGCCGATGCCCTGATCGAACACACGCAAGCGCAAGGCGGATTGTCCTGTGGTGTCGCCGGCGCGACGCCCTGGCAACTGGCCGGCGTCGATCATGAGCTGAATCTCGCCGCCCTCGGGGGAAAAGCGGATGGCATTCGCCAGCAGGTTGCGCACCACCTGGGCCAGGCGCAGGTGATCCGCAATCAGGCTCAGGGGGCCCGCCGGCTCGTCGATGCGGCAATGCACATGACGCGCCACCATGACCGGTTCGAGACCGGTCACCACCTCGCGGCACAAGGCGCCGACATCGACCGTCATCGGCTCCAGCCGCATCTTGCCGGCTTCCAGCTTGGACAGGTCAAGGAGGTCGTCGATCAGCAGCAGCAGGCGGTCGCCGCCATCGCGGATGCGGTCGAAATAGTCACGCAGCTTTTCGGCCGGCGCCGTGCCTGCCTTGTCCTTGCCAAGGCGGGCAAAGGAGAGAATGGCGTGCATCGGGGTACGCAACTCGTGGGACATGTTGGCGAGAAATTCGGACTTCGCCTGGTTGGCCTGCTCGGCCGCGAGCTTGGCGCGGGAAAGGTCTTCGGTCCGTTCCCGCACCAGGTCTTGCAGACGCTCCCGGTGAATGCGCAATTCAGCCTCGCTGCGCCGCGCCTCCTCGCTCATTTCCCGCGCCAGGACCTCGGCTTTTTGCTGCGCCCCGGCCAGCAACCAGACCAGGGCGGCCAGCAGCAAAGTCACAAGAGGGCCGACGACGAGTATGGCATTCGAGCGCGGATGGGGTATTGCGGCCAGGTAATCGGCCGGCGCCGCCATGTTCAATTGCCAGGCATGGCCGCCGAAGCTCAGATTCACGCGCTGGGTGAACTGGGGGTCGCTACTGGCTTCGCGTTCGCTGGATCGGTAGGCGACACTGCCTGCGGCGGAGGACGCATCGTGCACAGCGAGAATCAACCGCTCGCCATGGCGCTGCATCAATGACGCACCCAGCACATCAAAGCGGAACGCCGCCACGGCAAATCCCTTGAGCCGGGCGCGGCGCTCTTCCTGATTGGCTGGCGTTGTGCCGCCAAAGTAGAAGGGATGAAAAAACACGAACCCCATCGGAGCAGCGGCGAGACCAGTGAATTTGACCGGCAGAGCGCCGGTCATCGCGGTTTCGCCGCTATCCCGGGCGAACTCCAGGGCTTGGCGGCGATAGGGTTCGGAGCGCTGATCGAAGCCCCGCGCACGATCGAAGACCTGCCTTGGCTCGCCGTAACTCAGCACCCAATACAGACCGTCCGCCGACGGCGGCGACACCCGCACCGGACCAAAGCCCTCACGCTCCATGCGGTCCTGAAAGCCCTGTACCGTGGCCTCCACCACCTGTTCAACGACGCCGTAGGCATAGAGACCCGGATGACTGTCCCAGGGCGACAGTTCGTCGACAAAGCGACGCCAGATCTCGCCATCCACTCTCGCCGTAGTGCCTTCCAGGGCGGAAGCGATCACCATCAGGTCGGTATTTTTTTGCAGCAGATTCTGAAAGTCGCTCGCCACCGCCTCGGCGTCGCTGGAGAACTCCCGCGCCGCCAGGGCCATTTCGGTCTGACGCAGACCGACATGCAAAATGAGGGTGGTCAGGCAGCCGGCGGCCACCACCAGCGCAGGCAACCAGCCGCCGGGGAAGCGGCGCAATGCCGCCAGCAGGCGGAGAAATAAGGGATGAGGAGGCAGCATGGGGCGAAAGTCGGGCTGACCCATTATGCCAGCACCGCCTCGCCCGCGCTGCGGGCCAGCGAACGCTTAGCCGCAGCGGCCGGTGGAACAGGAGTCGGCTTCGGGTACGCCGAGCTTCTTGAGGATGGTGTCGAGGGGGCAGAAGCGGGTGAAACCGCTCTGGAAAAGGTTGGCGCCGACAAAGGCGGTGAACCACAGCCAGGACAGCTTGCTGAGGTCGATCTGGCCGCTGAAGTGGGCCAGGGCCAGGGAGGCCATGATGAAAAAGCCAGCGACGATGCGAACGATGCGATTAACGGTCATTAGATGTTTCCTTTCGTGATGCGATTCTTGAAGGCGGCGTAGTACAGCACCGGGATCACCACCAGGGTCAGCAGGGTGGAGACGAAGATGCCGAAGATCAGGGACAGGGCGAGACCGGAAAAGATCGGGTCGTCAATGATGAACAGGGCGCCGAGCATGGCGGCAAGGCCGGTCAGCGCAATCGGCTTGGCGCGGATGGCGGCGGACTGGATCACCGCTTCGGCGAAGTCCATGCCGCTGGCCACCTGCTGGTTGATGAAGTCCACCAGCAGGATCGAGTTGCGCACGATGATGCCGGCCAGGGCGATCATGCCGATCATCGAGGTCGCCGTGTATTGGGCGCCGAACAGGGCATGGCCGGGCATGACGCCGATGATGGTGAGGGGAATCGGCGCCATGATGATGAGGGGCACCAGATAGCTCTTGAACTGGGCCACCACCAGCAGATAGATGAGGATCAGGCCGACGCCGTAGGCGATGCCCATGTCGCGGAAGGTTTCGTAGGTGACCTGCCACTCGCCATCCCATTTCAGGCTGTAGCCGGCGTAGGGGTCTTTTGGCTGGGAGATGAAGTATTCGCCCAGCGTACCGCCCTGGTCGAGGGCCATGCCGTTCACCTTGGAGCGGATGTCGAACATGCCGTAGAGGGGCGAATCGAGATGGCCGCCCATGTCGCCGGTGACGTACACCACCGGCAGCAGGTCCTTGTGGAAAATGGTTTGGTCGCGGCCGACGCGACGGGTTTCCACCAGCTCGGAAACCGCCACCAGACGGCCCTCACGGCTCTTGACCTGGAGCTTGAGCAACTGGTCGAGATTGTTCTGGCGCTCCGCCGGCAGGGTGATGCGCACCGGCACCTCGTACTTGGCGTCGGTGCCATGGACCGGCACCACGTCCTCGCCGGCCAGACCCATGCGCACTACCTCGACGATGTCCTTCTGCGCCACGCCAAGCAGCGCCGCCTTGGCCTGGGACACCCGCAGCACCAGCTTGTCGGCGGTTTCGTCGATGGTGTCGTCCACGCCGACGATGTCGGCGGTGCCCTCAAACGCGGTGCGCACCTTCTTCGCCACGGCGATCTGGCCGGCGTAATCCGGGCCGTAAATTTCGGCGACGATCGGCGACAGCACCGGCGGCCCCGGCGGCACTTCCACCACCTTGGCGTTGCCGCCGTGGGCCTTGGCGATTTCCATCACCCGCTCACGCACCCCGATGGCGATGTCGTGGCTCTTGCGCTCACGATGATGCTTGTCCACCAGATTGACTTGGATGTCGCCCATCTCCGGGTTGCTGCGCAGGTAATACTGGCGCACCAGGCCATTGAAGTTGATCGGGCTCGCCGTGCCGGCGTAGGCCTGGTAGTCGGACACCTCGGGCACGGTGCCGATATAGGCGCCGATCTCGTGCAACACCTTGTCGGTTTCTTCCAGCGGTGTGCCGACGGGCATGTCGAGCACCACCTGGAATTCGCTCTTGTTGTCGAAGGGCAGCATCTTCAGGATCACCAGCTTGACGACGCCGAGGGATACCGAAAGCAGAATCGCCACCAGAATGCCCAGCCACAGCTTGCGCCGTGCGGCCTGTCCGGTGCGCGGATCAAGCAGCGGCGTCATGACGCGGCGGGCGAGGCGGTCAAGCTTGCCGGCCAGTTTGTCTTCCTCGCCGTGGCCATGGCCGCCATGGGCGGCGGGCTTCATAAGCTTCAATGCCAGCCAGGGCGTAATCACAAAGGCGATGGCCAGCGAGATGAACATGCCCATGGAGGCATTGATCGGGATCGGGCTCATGTAGGGGCCCATGAGGCCGGTGACGAAGGCCATCGGCAGCAGGGCGGCGATCACGGTGAAGGTGGCGAGGATGGTGGGGCCGCCGACTTCATCAACGGCGGAGGGGATGATCTCGCCCAGGGTCTTGTCCGGGTGCAGGGTGTGCCAGCGGTGGATGTTCTCCACCACAACAATGGCGTCGTCCACCAGGATGCCGATGGAGAAGATCAGCGCGAACAGGGAGACGCGATTGAGGGTGAAGCCCCAGGCCCAGGAGGCGAACAGGGTCGCCGCCAGGGTCAGGGTCACTGCCGTGCCGACGATCACCGCCTCACGCTTACCGAGCGCAAACAGCACCAGCAGCACGACGAAGGCGGTGGCGAAAATGAGCTTGCCGATCAGCTTCTGCGCCTTGTCGGTGGCGGTCTGGCCGTAGTTGCGGGTGACGGTGAACTGGAAGCCCTCGGGGATCACCGTACCCCGGAGGGCGTCGGCGCGGGCGATCACCGACTCGGCCACGTCGGCGGCATTGACGCCCGGCTTCTTTGAGACCGACAAGCTTACCGCCGGGTATTCGCCCTGCTTGTCGCCGTGCCAGACATAGCGCGAGGCCTGATCGGGACCGTCGATGATGGTGGCGACGTCCCCCATGAACACCGGCTTGCCATCATAGACGCCGACCACCAGCTTCTTAACTTCGGCCGCCGACTCGATGTAGGTGCCGGTCTGCACCAGCACCTCGCGGTTATTGGAGACCAGGCTACCGGCGGGCTGGGAGGCATTCGAGAGTTGCAGCGCCGCCTTCATGTCCTGGGCGGTGATGCCGTGGGCGGCCATGCGCTCGGCGTCCATGGCGACGCGGATGACGTGGCCGGGGCCGCCGACAGTTTCCACGTCGCGGGTGCCGGGAATTCGCTTCAGTTCGATCTCTGCCGCCCGCGCCACCTGCTGCATGTCGAAGGCCGACTTGTCGTTGTCGGCGCTCCAGAAGGTAAGGGTGACGATGGGCACGTCGTCGATGCCCTTGGGCTTGATGATGGGCTCGCCGACGCCGAGATTCGGCGACACCCAGTCACGATGGGAATTGATGGTGTCGTAGAGACGCACCAGGGCCTGGATCGGGTCTTCGCCGACCTGGAACTGCACGGTAATGACCGCCATGCCGGGACGCGACACGGAATACACATGCTCGATGCCGGCGATGCGCGACAGCACCTGTTCGGCGGGACGGGCGACGAGATTTTCCACGTCCTTCGCCGCCGCGCCGGGGAACGGCACGAAGACGTTAGCCATGGTGACGTTGATCTGCGGCTCCTCTTCCCGTGGCGTCACGAGAGTGGCGAAGACACCTAGCAGCATCGCAATCAGTGCGATGAGGGGCGTCATTTCCGAGCGCAAGAATGTTTGCGCGATACGCCCTGAGATTCCTGGTGCCGACATGCCCTTACTTCCTTCCGTTACAAAAATAGACAAGCCGGGGCGAGCCGCCGGCGGGATTGCTCCCGCGAGCGGCCCAACCCCGGCTTGCGTGGTGTTACCGAGGTGCTGCTTACTTGCCCTTCAGCTTCATGATGCCCAGGGAGTTCATCACCATTTTCTCGAACACGGGTTCGCTGGTGCCCTTGCGCATCTTGCGCATGAAGTATTTCTCGAAAGCGATCTTGGCCAGATGCACCCACTTGCCCTCGGAGAACCAGTTCACGTTGCGCGGCGGGATCTGCGGCAGGGCGACGAAGGCGACGCCGGTATCGCCGAAGTCGGCGAGACAGACGGCGTTCCAGGTCGCCTTGTGGGTCGGGGACAGACCGCCCAGTTCCTCACGGATATTGTGGGCAGTGGCATTGACCATGGACTCGATCATGTAGCCAGTCTTCGGCGCGCCGACGGGAACCGGGGTCGCTTCCACCGGCGGAATGGCGACGCAGACGCCGACCGAGTAGATGTTCTTGAATTTTGGATTGCGCTGGTGTTCGTCGATCAGGATGAAGCCGCGCGGATTGGTCAGGCCCTCGATGCCGAACACGGCGTCGATACCCTTGAAGGCCGGCAGCATCATGGAGTACTTGTTCTCCAGCACATGTTCCTTCTTCGGCTGACCCTGGTCATCGTGCTCGGTGACGTACATCTTGCCCGGCTCGACCTTGGTCACCTTGGCGTTGCAGATCCACTTGATGCTGCGTTCACGCATGGCGGATTCGAGCAGACCCTTGGAGTCGCCGACGCCGCCGAGGCCGAGGTGGCCGATGTAGGGTTCGGCGGTAACGAAGGTCATCGGCGCCTTGTCGCGCAGCTTGCGCTTGCGCAGGTCGGTTTCCATGATGAAGGCGAACTCGTAGGCAGGGCCATAGCAGGACGCACCCTGCACGGCGCCGACGACGATGGGGCCGGGGGCCTTGACGAAGTCCTGCCAGGCGGATTCGGCCTGGACGGCGTGTTCGACGTGGCAGATGGACTGGGTATGGCCCTTGGGACCGAGACCCTCGACTTCATCGAAGGCCAGCTTGGGGCCGGTGGCGATGATGAGGAAGTCGTAGTCGATGATGCGACCGTCGTCGAGTTCGATCTGGTTCTTGTCGGGATGGACGCGCTTGGCGCCGGTGCCGATGAAGCCGATATTGCGCTTGGCCAGCAGGGGCTCAATCTCAAGTTCGATGTCGTCCCGCTTGCGCCAATCCACGGCCACCCAGGGATTGGACGGAACAAAATGGAACTTGGGATTGTTGGAAATTACGGTGATGCGGTCCTGCTCGCGGGCCAGGTCGCGCATTTCATAGGCCATCGGCATGCCGCCGATGCCTGCGCCGAGAATTACGATATGAGCCATATTCCTTGTCTCCTCAGAAGGTTATATCAATGGTGGGGACATTATGGGACACGCCCACTGACATTGAATGCTACCCGAAAGGATTATTTTTACTTCTTGACCGTTGCTTGACGCAGGTCGATGCCGGTCTTGACCGGATCGAGGCTGATCTTCTCGCCGGCGGACAGGCCGGCAAGCACTTCCAGATCGCCGCCTGCCACGGCCTCGCCGAGGCGCACCTGACGCAGCCGTGGGCCGCCCTCGCCCAGCACATACAGGGCGCTGACCTCGCCACGACGCACCACGGCGGCAGCCGGCACCGTCAGTTTCTTGGCGACGCCGGTAATGAAATGAACACGGGCAAACATACCGGGAATCACGTTTTGCAGGTCGTCCGGCAGATACACCCGGGCCGTGACGGCGTGGGTGCGGGCATCGGCGGTCGGCAGCACTTCGACTTTTGCCGCATCGACCCAGACGCCGATTTCCGGGAACTCCACCTTGGCGCGGGAGGCCTTGCGCACTTCCGCCAGCTTGTATTGGGGCACCGAGGCGGTGACGCGCAGCCCCTTGGGGTCGAACACCGTAATCAGGGGCTTGCCGGGGGAAGCCATTTCACCGAGTTCGGTGTGGCGCTGGGCGACGATGCCGGAGATCGGCGCCGTCACCGTGGCGTGGGAAAGAGTCGCGCCGCTGGCGCCGGCATTGGCCTGGGCGGCCTTGAAGGTGGCCTCGGCCTGATCGAGGGCGGCCTGGCTGATGAATTTCTGCGCGTGGAGATTCTTGCTGCGCTCGTACTGGGCCTTGGCCTGAAGATACTGGGCCTGGGAGCCGGCGGCGCCTTCAGCGGCTTCGCGGGCATCGAGACGCATCAGCACCTCGCCCTGCTTGACGCGCTGACCGGCGTCGGCGCGCACTTCCACCACCCGCCCCTGCAATTGGGCTGCCACGGTGGCCTGCTTGACAGCCTCCACCACGGCTTCGGCGGGGTAGGTCAGCTCCGCGTCCTTGAGTTCGACGGTGTACTGGGCGTGGGCCAAGCCGGCAACCAGGGCCAGGGCGAGCAGGAGGAATGGTGCGGTGCGGGATCTCATGGCTTATTAGAATACGCTAATATTGATCCGATGCCAAGCCCTTCAGCCCGAAAGCTCCGCATTCAGGGCAAAAGTCGCCATGGCATCAATCACTTGCGGAATCTCGCCAACGCAGCGGGAGATGTCGATCTCGACCCCGGGGTAACGATCCATGGCATTGCCGACCAGTTCCGGCAGGTCTTTCAGCACATGGCGACCGGGAGCAAAAAAGATCGGTACTACGACAATCTGCGTCACACCCCGCGTTGCCAGGCATTCAATGGCGGCCTCCAGGGGCGGCTGGGTGAGTTCGAGAAAGCCGATTTCCACCTGGGTATCCGGTGCCTTGGCCAGCACCGACTCGCGAATACGGTGAAAAGGCTGCACATACTCCGGGTTGCGCGCGCCGTGACCAAACAGGATGATGCCTTTCATTTGACGTTCTCTTTCCAGATATTGCGACAGTGGGTTTCCTTGACGCGCCAGGCAGCAGCGGCGCCGAACCAGGCGGCGGCGGTGAGCAGGGCGAGGCCCCAGCGGAAGTCCGCCGGCGAATAAACGCGCACCCCGTTAAGCATAGTCCCATCCCAGCTCAAATCCATGGCCCAGCCGACCAGGGGTTGCAGCAGGGCGCCGGCGAGAAAGCCGCCCATGTTGGTGACCGAGGTGGACATGCCGGACAACAGGGGCGGATTCACTTCCTTGGCGCAGGCCCAGGTCAGGGTGAAGCTGGCGGTGGCGAGGCCCATGAGGGTGAACAGCGCCATGGAAACCGCCACCGGCAGGGTGATGCCCGAGAGCCACACCAGCCAGATCAATCCGAACAGATGCGACGACGCAATCAGCACCGGCTTGCGCCGGCCCATGCGATCCGACAGGCCGCCCATGAACAGGCAGCCAACGGCAAAGCCGGCGAAATACAGCGACAGATGCACCGAGGCCACATCGCGGCTGAGGCCGTGAGCCTGAGTCAGGAACGGCGTCGCCCAGAGGCCGGCGAAGGCGAAAAAGCTGCCGCAAATGCCAAAGTTGGTGAAGGTGGCGGGCCAGGTGGCGCGGTTCTTCACCACTGTCAGCAGGCCGGTCAGGATGGCGGTGCGGTCGATCCGCGCCCGGGGTGCCACGGTGCCGCCGGCGTCTTCCACCCGGTCGCGCACCAGCCACCAGCAGGCGAGGCCAAGGGCGATGCAGACCACGCCGGCGCCGATGAACACACCGCGCCAACCAACGGCCTGGGCCAGATAGGACAGGGGCGCACCGGCCAGCACCGAGCCCATGTTGCCCAACAGCATCGAGAAGCCCACCAGGGTGGCGAAGCGGCGCTCCTCAAACCAGACGGCGATGATTTTCAGCATGGCGATGAAGGTCACCGAGACGCCGAGGCCGATCAGGGTGCGTCCGGCCAGGGCGGCATTCAGGCTTTCGGCAGCGCCGAAGAGGAAGCTGCCGCATCCCGCCACCAGGCCGCCAATGAGCAGAATGCGGCGCGGCCCGAGGGTATCCACCAAAATGCCGGTGGGTACCTGCATCACCGTATAAACGTAGAAGTAAGTCGCCGCCAGCACCCCGAGGGAGGCGGCGGAGGTCTGAAACGCCGCCACCAGATCCTGGGCAATGCCGGCCGGGGCGAAGCGCTGGAAGAAGGACAGCACATAGGCTGCCGCAACCACGCCGAGGGCCAGCACCCGGCGGCGTTTTTGTTCAGGTGTAAAGGATTCCATGGGCGGGAGTGTAACCCGCCCTAGCTCACCCGTTATTCCCCTTTGGAATCATGCCTATTGGCCCGCACCGAGCTGACCAGGGAGAGCACGATCAGCACCGCGCCGACGAGGCCGGTGACGGCTTCCGGGATGTGATATTTCACCCCCGCCAGCATCACCGCCGCCAGGGCGCCGATGGCCCAGAAGGCGCCGTGCTCGAGGAAGCGGTAATTGTCGAGAGTGCCCTTGTCCACCAGGAACAGGGTAAAGCTGCGCACGAACATGGCGCCAGCGCCGAGGCCGAGGGCAATCACGAACAGGTTGTTGGTCATGGCGAAAGCGCCGACGACACCGTCGAAAGAGAAGCTGGCGTCGAGCAGTTCCAGATAGAGAAAACCGCCGACGCTCTGGCGGATCACGATCTCCGCGCCATGCCCTTCGTGTTCCACATCATCACCGCCGAGCAAAGCCGCGAGGCCCTTGGCGAGGATGAACACCACCACGCCCCAGACGCCGGCAACGACGAACTCGCCCGCTTGCGGTTCCGGCAGCAGCATCGCCGCCAGCAACACCACCGTCAGGGTCAGGGCGGCCTCGATGGCTTCCATCTTGCCCAGGCGGGTCAGGGGCCGCTCGATGATGACCAGCCAGTGCTCGGTCTTGTGGCGGGCAACGAAGAACTTGAAAAACACCATCATCAGGAAAGCGCCGCCGAAAGCCGCGATCTGGTGATGGGCCGCCGTCAGCACCCGGGCGTATTCGTCCGGCTGGTTGGCGGCCATATCCACGGCAGCCCAGGGGCCGACACCGGCGGCCAGCGCCACGATCACCACCGGGAACACCAGGCGCATGCCGAACACGGCAATCAGGATGCCCCAGGTCAGAAAGCGCCGGCGCCAGACTTCATCCCAGTGACGCAGCACCCCGGCGTTGACCACGGCGTTATCGAAGGACAGGGCGGTTTCCAGCACCACCAGAAACAACACCGTGGCCGCCGCCTTGAAGCCGCCAAGAAAATAGCCGCCGATGATGGAGGCGATGCAGAAAATGAAAGAACCGGTGAAGTGCTTAAACATGGGAAATCCGTCAAATCCGGGCCGGCGATGGTAACCCGGCGCAGGAAAACTTCGTTAAAACACGCACCCGCCTGGAAGCCGCGTTCCTATTGGCTTCCAGCCATGACAACGCCAGAAGCGCCATTCCACGCGGCCTCCAGGCCATGTGCCAGATGTTTCCCTATTGGCTCGCTTGCCTCTTCAACAACCAGGTCAGCACCGGCGGCGTTACCAGGGTAGTGAGGATCACCATGATGACAATCACCGAGAACATGGATTCGCTGATGACCCCCAACTGCTTGCCGACCATGGCGAAAATCAGCCCCACCTCGCCGCGCGGCACCATGCCCCAGCCGACGACCCAGGCGCCAGCCTGGCGCGCGAACACACCCGCCACCAGCTTGCCGGCGATGGCGGCAGCAGTAAGGCCGAGGGCAATGGCGACGATGGCCGGGTCGGCCAGGGTCTTCAGGTCCACCTGCATGCCGGTCAGCACAAAGAACACCGGCACGAAGAAATAGCCGATCGGTTCGATCATGTGTTCGTGCTGATGCCCGGCATGGCGCAGCAGAATCGGTCGCAGCTTGTCGGCCAGCCCGGCTTCACTGGCGGGCAGCAGGGGTTCGATCTCGCGCACGATGGCCGGCTGCTCGAAGTCCTTGAGGAACAGCGGCTCGAACAGCAGACCGGCGGCGAAGGCGCCGATGATGGGAGCCAGGCCCATGACGTGGGCCAGCCAGGCCAGGGCGAGGCCGGTGGCCAGCACCTGGGCGAAGAGCATCGAGGGGCCGGCATCGAGACGCGCCAGCCAGCGGCTGGAATGAGGCGCGATGAGGCGTCCGAGCCAGATGCTGCCGCCGAGAAACAGCACCGCCTTGGCGATGATCCAGCCCACCTCGCCGAAGCTCACGCTGCCGGCCTGGACCAGGCTCGACACCACGGCCAGAATCACCAGACCGAGCACATCGTCGATCACCGCCGCACCGAGCACGATCCGCGCCGCCGGCGTACCGAGCTTGCCCAGGTCGCGGAAGACGCGGCCGGTAATGCCCACCGAGGTGGCGGAAAGAGTGGCGCCGAGGAACAGGTAGGTGTTTTGCGTCTGGCCCGGCAGCAACAGCGGCCCGACCACAAAAGCGCCGAGCAAGAATGGAACGACGATGCCGGCACTGCCCACCGCGAAGGCGGTTGGCCCCACCTGCACCAGATCCTTGAGCCGGGTTTCGAGGCCGATTTGCAGCAGCAGCACGATCACGCCGAGTTCGGCGATGAAGGCGACGATGGGATCGCGGGGGATGCTCTCGAAATAGTGCAGGCCCAGCAGGCCCAGGTTGCCCAGCACCACGCCAAGCAACAATTCGCCCAGCACGGCGGGGAAGCCAACACGACTGGCAAGCGGAGCAAACAAGCGCGCTGCCATGAGGATGATGGCGAGCCAGAGCAGATTTTCACCCACCACGCCGCCGCCGGCATAGACCGGCCATGGCAACAGGGCGAGAAGCAGTACGAGCGACTTGTGCATCAAGGGCCTCCGATCCTGCGAAGGCCCCAGTATAACGAGTGCTCAGTGGGCCGCAGCGGGCTCCGCCGGGGTGACAACATCCGCCGGATGAGCCACGGCGCCCTTGTTGAGGGGCTCGGGATGCCAGCCAACGAACACCACCAGACACATGAAACCTGCCACATAGGCCAGGGCCACATGCCAACCGTGACGCAGCCAGTTACCTACCGACTTGGCTTCCGGGAACATGTTGGAAAGGGCCACGCCGGCCGAGGAACCGAACCAGAGCATGGAACCGCCGTAACCGACGCCGAAAGCCAGGAAGCCCCAGTCGTAGCCGTCCTGGCGAATGGCCAGCGCCGTCAGCGGAATATTGTCGAACACGGCGGAAACGAAACCAAGGCCAAAGGCGGTGTGCCAGGAGGCGGCGGGCAGGCTTTCCACCGGCATCATGGACGCGCAGGAAACCAGGGAGAGCAGGAAGATGGTGCCCTTGATGGACTCGCCGAGAACCTCCCAGTCGTGACGACGGACCGGAATGGTGACCAGGATCGCTGCCCAGACGGCAACGCCGATGAAGGGGAAGGAATCGCTGCTGGCCGTGTAGTGGGTATTCACGACGATGTTGGTGACCATGGCAAAAACCAGGATCGTGACAACGATGAAGATGCGGCCCCAGTCCATCTTGGTGTGGGCGTGGGCATGCTTGAGAATCGGCGAGTAGGCGTGCTGCTGCTTGGCGGCGATAACCCCGGAGATCACCAGCGCCACCAAAGAAGCGACAACGGCCTCAAACACGCTCAGGGGGCTGACGCCGGCGATCCACATCATGGTGGTTGTCGTATCGCCCACCACCGAGAAAGCGCCGCCGGCATTGGAAGCGGCAACGATACCGGCCAGATAGCCGACATGAACCTTGCCCTTGAACAACTGGTGGGCCATGGCGCCACCAATCAGGGCGGCGGCGATGTTGTCGAGGAAGCTGGAAATCACCCAGACCATGGCCAGCAGCAGGAAGGCGCCCTTCCAGTCGTCGGGCAGAAACTTGGGCAGAATCACCGGCACATGGCTCTTCTCGAAATGCCGGGCGAGGATGGCGAAGCCCATCAGCAGACAGAAAAGATTAGCCAGGGTCACCCATTCGTGGCCGAAATGACCCACCAGACCGGCAACGCCAGCGCCGGTCTTGAAGCCGGTAAACAGCAACTTGTAGAGGGAAATTGTCGCCAGACCGGTGAGGGCGACATAAAAGGTCTGGTTGTGGAACAAGGCCACGCCCAGCAGGGTCAGGGCGAAGAGGATAAATTCGACGGGAATTCCAGCCACCGTCGGCGCGTCAGCCGCCTGGGCCAAGCCCATTGTCAGAAACAAGCCAAGCGCAGCGAACAGATGCCGAAAGGTGAAGCGGTTCATGTCAGGAATCCCACAAAGTAAGGTTAAGATCGGGGGATTCTAGCAAGTGGTGTTCCACACCACGATAAACAGCGCTATTCGGCCCATGTATCAGAACCTGCTCGGACTCCTGTTGCTGCTTTCCGCCGCCGTTGGCGCGGTGTCCGTGGCGCGCCATTTCAAGATGCCGGCGATGCTGGCCTATCTGGTGGTGGGCATGGCCCTCGGCCCCCACGGCTTTGGCGCCCTGAGCAGCACCGAGGAGGCGGAATCCCTGGCCGAGTTCGGCATCGTTTTTCTGATGTTCTCCATCGGCCTCGAATTCAGCCTGCCGAAGCTGGTTTCCATGCGCCGCCTGGTATTTGGCTTTGGCGGCGGCCAGATGCTGGTCACCGCCACCGGCACCATGTTGTTTACCCTGTTCTTCTACCACCAGCCCTGGCGCGTCGGCCTCGCCGTCGGTCTGGCGGTGGCCATGTCGTCCACCGCCATCGTCGCCAAGCTGCTCTCCGAGCGTTTCGAGCTGCATTCCCGCTCCGGTCACCAAACCATGGGGGTGCTGCTGTTCCAGGATCTCGCCGTGGTGCCCTGCCTGATCCTCTTCCCCGCACTCGCCAATCCGGAAGAAAGCCTGGGCGAAGCTCTGGCCATCGCCTCGGTGCAAGCGGTGGTGGTGCTGGGCATCCTGATTTTTGTCGGCCAGCGGATCATGAGCCGACTGCTGGATGCCGTCGCCCACCGGAAATCCGAAGAGCTGTTCGTGCTGGCGATTCTCTGGATCGTCATCGGCCTCTCCTACGCCACCGGCGCCGCCGGGCTCTCCCTCGCCCTCGGCGCCTTCGTCGGCGGCATGCTGATTTCGGAAACCGCCTACCGTCATCAGGTGGAAGCCGATATCCGCCCCTTCCGCGACATCCTGCTCGGCATCTTCTTCGTCACCGTCGGCATGATGCTCGACCTCGGCTTCGTCTGGGAACACATCGACCGCCTAGCTCTCGCCGTGGTGCTGCTGGTGAGTGGCAAGGGGCTGGCGGTCATGGTGGTCAGCAAACTGGCGAAAAGCCCCCTCGACGTTTCCCTGCGCACCTCGGCGCAACTGGCCCAGGCCGGCGAATTCGGCCTGGTGCTGATCCAGTTCGCCAACGCCTTGAAGCTCGTTCAGGGCGACGTCTATCAAGTCACCATGGCGGCGATGCTGATTTCCATGTTCATCGCTCCGCTCCTCATAAACCGCGCCACCCGCTTCAGCGGTGGCATGGCCAAGGGCGACTGGGCCCACAAGGCCACCGCCATTCACGATATCGCGGTCAAGAGCATGGCCCTGGAGCGTCATGTGATCGTCTGCGGCTTCGGCCGCACCGGCGAGACCATCGCCCGCTTTCTCGCCGCCGAACATCTGCCGCTGCTGGTACTCGACACCGATCCGCAGCGGGTCAAGGACGCGGAAGCGGAAGGCCATACGGCCGTCTTCGGCAACGCCGACCGCCTGGAGGTGTTGACCGCCGCCGGTCTCGTCCGCGCCCGCGCCGTGGTGGTGGCCTACCCGGACTACCATGACTCGGAACGCGTGATTCGTCTGGTTCGCGAACATCGGATCGACATTCCCATCATCGCCCGCGCGGTGGACAACACCGGCGCCGCCTACCTCAAGCGCGCCGGCGCCACCGAGGTGGTGCCAGAGGTGGTGGAAAGCGGTTTGATGCTGGCGGCGGAAACTTTGACGCAAATTGGCGTTCCAATGGAACGAGCCATGAATCGAGTACGGCAGGAACGCGCCGCCCGCTATTCCAGCCTGAAGAAATACTATGGCCGCAAAGCGCCGCAAGGCAATGAAAAGCCGTAACAATTTTTGCGTCTGATGGGCGGTGGCTTTAATTTCTCTGCGCCGCCCTTATATGGCACACTGCACCTGCATCACTGAATACCACTGGAGGAAACACCTGATGAGCGACCTGATCCTGCAACAACGCGCCCCGGCCCGTACCCTGGCTTCCCACCGCGTCTTGCGCAACACCTATGCCCTGCTGGCCATGACCCTGCTGTTCTCGGCCGTTACCGCCGGCACCGCCCTGGCCCTCAAGCTGCCCCACCCCGGCCTGATCCTGACGCTGGTCGGCTACTTCGGCCTGCTGTTCCTCACCATGAAGACCCGCGACTCCGGTTGGGGTGTGCTGTCCGTCTTTGGCCTCACCGGCTTCATGGGCTATACCCTGGGCCCCATCCTCGCCCATTACCTGGCGATGCCCAACGGCACCCAGGTGGTCGCCACTGCCTTCGGCGCCACCGGCCTCGCCTTCGTCGGCCTCTCCGCCTTTGCCCTGACCACCAAGAAGGACCTGTCCTTCATGGGCGGCTTCCTCTTCGTCGGCGCCCTGGTGGCCTTCGTGCTGGGTCTGGTGGCCGTGTTCTTCCAGATGCCGATGCTTTCCCTGGCCGTGGCCGGCCTGTTTGCCATGATCTCCTGCGGCCTGATCCTGTTCGAGACCCAGAACATCGTCAATGGCGGCGAGACCAACTACATCATGGCCACCGTCAGCCTCTACGTCTCCCTCTACAACCTGCTGGTGAGCCTGCTGCAACTGCTGGGCATTGGCGGTTCCAGCGACTAAGGCTGAAATGCCGTGATGCCCCTGCACCGGCATCGAGCAAGCAGCGGACGGCGACCCCGTCCGCTTTTTTTTCGTCCGTGAGGAGGCGCCCCGCCATGACGCACGTCCCCGACACCCCCTGGCACACCCTTGAGACCACGGTTGCCGCCGAGCAACTGGCGGCGCACCCGGAACAGGGCCTGAGCGAGGAGGAGGCGGCCCGCCGCCTCGCCGTGCATGGCCCCAACCGGCCCCTGACCCAACCCGGTCGCAGCACCCTGGCACGCTTGGCCGACCAGCTGGTGCAGCCCCTGGTGCTGGTGTTGATCGCCTCCGGCCTCGTCACCGCCTTTCTCGGCGAGTGGGTCGATAGCGGCGTGATTCTCGGTGTCGTGGTGGTGAATGCGGTCATTGGCTTTCTCCAGGAAGGCAAGGCTGAACAGGCCCTGGCCGCCTTGGCACGGGCGGTGGCTTCGGAAGTCACCGTGGTGCGCGGCGGCCAGCGGCGGCGCATGGACGCCATCCATCTGGTGCCCGGCGACCTGGTCTGGCTCGCCGCCGGTGACAAGGTGCCGGCCGATCTGCGCCTGCTCCACGGCAAGGAGGTGCGCACCATCGAGGCGGCCCTCACCGGCGAGTCGCTGCCGGTGGACAAACACGCCGCAGCACTCCCCGCCGACACGCCTCTCGCCGACCGCCGCAACATGGCCTATGCCGGCACTACCGTGGTTTCCGGCCAGGGTCACGGCCTCGTCGTGGCCACCGCCAATGGCACTGAAACCGGCCGCGTTTCGCGCCTGATCGCCGAGGCGCCGGACATGTCCACGCCGCTGACGCGCAAGATGGCGGCCTTCTCGAAACAACTGCTGTGGGTGATCCTCGGTCTGGCGGCGCTCACCTTCGCCATCGGATTCGCCCGCGGCGAGGCGGCCTTCGACATGTTCATGGCCGCCGTCGCCCTCGCCGTGGGGGCAATTCCCGAGGGCCTACCCGCCGCCGTCACCATCACCCTGGCCGTCGGCGTCTCGCGCATGGCCAAGCGCCGCGCCATCATCCGCCGCCTGCCGGCGGTAGAAACCCTCGGCAGCACCACGGTGATCTGCTCCGACAAGACCGGCACCCTGACCGAGAACGAAATGACGGTGCGCGCCCTCTGGTGCGGCGGCCAGCTTCACAACGTCGAAGGCCAGGGCTACGACCCGGCCGGCGCCATCACCCCCGAGCCCGACACCGCCGCCCGCGAGGTCCTGCTTGCCGGCCTGTTGTGCAACGATGCGGAGCTGCACCATAGCGAAGGCCGCTGGCGCATCGTCGGCGACCCCACCGAAGCCGCCCTGCTGGTGGCGGCGCGCAAGGCCGGCCTGGAGGAAGGCAGCCTGCGTAAGCTGCTGCCGCGTCGCGATGAACTGCCCTTCGACGCCACACGCCAGAGCATGGCGACCTTGCACGACGTGGAAGGCCAACGCCAGGTCTACATCAAGGGCGCGCTGGAAAAACTGCTGCCCGCCTGCACCCAGCAACTTACGGCGACGGGCGACACCGCGCCCCTCGCCGACGCCGACCGGACAGCCATCACCACTGCCGCCGCCGACCTGGCGCGCCAGGGCCTGCGAGTGCTGGCTCTCGGCCGCAAGCCCCACGGAGCGGGCGAACTGACGGCAGACGCCATCGCCGGGGAGATGATCTTCCTCGGCCTTGTCGGCATGATCGATCCGCCCCGGCCCCGCGCCATCGCGGCGGTGAAGACGTGTCACGGCGCCGGCATCCGCGTCAAGATGATCACCGGCGACCACGCCGAAACCGCCCTCGCCATCGCCCGTCAATTGGGCATCGCCACGGCGACCTCGACCGCCCTCAACGGCCGCGATCTGACGCTGCTGGACGACG
>Ga0316605_10000741_pt1 | contig 20748 bp, 18 predicted proteins | sample OWC_soil_day20_n_FD_207666 | JGI IMG/M metagenome (GOLD analysis project Ga0316605, IMG submission 207666) | Wetland soil microbial communities from Old Woman Creek delta, Ohio, United States - OWC_soil_day20_noCT | ecosystem: Environmental > Terrestrial > Soil > Wetlands | place: USA: Ohio...
GCCGGATCGCGCCGGTCGGGCAGACCTGTCCGCAGAGCGTGCAGTTGAATTCGCAATACCCGAGTCTCGGCACGAGGATCGGGCTCCACATCCCTTCGATCCCCGCCTCGAACCAGGTCGGCTGGAGGCCGTTCGCGATGCAGACCCGCATGCACTCCCCGCACCGGGTGCAGCGGGCGAGGAACTCCCTCTCCGGCAACGCCCCGGGGGGACGGATCAGCAAGGGGTCCTGCGCCTTCCCGTGCGCCTCCACCCGGAAGAACGGCACGGTGACCGCCCCGAGCGCGGCCGAGGCGAGGACGCCCCGGCGGGTGAGATCGACCGCCGCCGGCTTGCGCCCCTCCTTGCCGGAGAAGTGGATGACCTCCACGGGACAGATCGCCTGGCAATCCATGCACTCGATGCATTCGCCGTGATCGGTCACGGCGACGTCGCCGCCGATCGCCCCCATGCGGCAGTCCGATTCGCACAGGCCGCAGCGGGTGCACCCTTCCGCCGTGATCCGCCGGCGGAAGAACCCGAACCGCCCCAAGAGCGCCAGCAGCGCCCCGAGGGGGCACAGGTTCCGGCACCAGAACCGACGCTGGTACGCTTCCGCGGCGAGGATGCCGAGAAAGAGGAGCCCCACGATCGCGGAGGTGCGGAAGACCGGCTGCTCGAAGGCGAGGAAGTGGGACTTGAGGAACCCATAGACCGGTTCCGAGATCCCGGGGATCGGCCCGGGCGCCCGGTAGAGACCGTCGAAGATCCGGTGGATAACAAGGTTCAGCGCGGGGAAGACGGAGACGGTGAACGTCCGGATGAGGATGCTGATCGGGTCGAAGAGGAAGACCCACTGCAGCGTGAACAGCGAGGAAGCGGCGAGGAAGAAGAGGACGAGGAACTTGTACCTCCGCCAGGATGCCGGGACGGTGTCCTTCCTTCGCGCCTTCCGGAAGACAGTCGCCCCCGCGGCGTCGATCACGGCGCCGAGCGGGCAGAACCACCCGCAGAAGAAGCGGCCCAGCGCGACCGTGAGGAGGGCGACAACCAAGGCGGGCCAGACCAGCCCGATGAGCGCCCGCCCCGCGAGGGTGGCGGCCCCCGCCATCAGGGGATCGAGCCGGAGAAACAGGTTGACCGCGTACGGAAGGACGTCGTTGTCCTTGTACTCCGTGTTCAGGAAGAGGAACACGAAGAGAAGGAACACCGACCATTGCGATACGCGCCGAAGCGTTCGCGTCGTCATCAACCGGGAATCCCCGGGGTCGTCCCGTTCCGGAGCACCATGTCCTTATTGTACCAACAGTATAAAATCATGGTATGAATCCCGGAATGGAAGGAACTCCCCCACGCATCCTGGTCGCCCTCCCCGCCTACCAGGAGGAGCGGTCGATCGGGGGACTGGTCCGTTCGCTCCGGGAGCGGTTCCCCTACGACGTGCTCGTCGTGAACGACGGGTCGAAGGATGGGACCTCCGAAGCCTCGAGGGAGGCGGGCGCGACCGTGCTGGATCTGCCGTGCAACCTCGGGATCGGCGGCGCGGTGCAAACCGCGTTCCTGTACGCGAGGGACCGAGGCTATGATGCCGTCGTGCGGATCGACGGGGACGGGCAGCACGAGGTCGAGGACATCCCCAAGGTGCTGGAGCCGATCCTGGCGGGGAGGGCGGACGCGGTCATCGGCTCCCGGTTCCTCGGGGAGATGGAATATCGGGTGAGCATCCCTCGGATCTTCGGCATCCGGTTCTTCCGCCTCCTCGTCAACGTGACCACCGGGTACCGCGTGACGGACCCGACCTCTGGCTTCTTCGCTATCAACCGATCCCTGATCGAGTTCTACTCCCACCATTACCCGTCGGATTATCCGGAGGTGGACGCCTACATCCTGATGCACCGCCTGAAAAGCAGGGCCGTCGAGGTGCCGGTTCGAATGTACGAACGGGCCGAGGGAAAATCGTCGATCACCGCCTACCGGGCGGTGTATTATATGGTGAAGGTGACGCTCTCCTTCCTCATCAACCGCATCCGGAGATTCGGGTGAACCGGGTAACGCTTTTTTCGATCTGCGCCTCCTCCGCGCTTCTACTGTATACATTGGAGATGGTGCGGCGTCGGAAACTGCGGGAGGAGTATTCGATCCTGTGGCTGGCCGGCAGTGTCGTCATTTTGGTCCTGTCGCTCAAGCAGGACTGGCTGGTCGGAATCGCCCACGCTGCGGGGATCGCCTACCCTCCGTCGTTCCTCTTCCTTATAGGCATCCTTTTCATTCTGCTCATCCTCATCCACTTCTCGATCGCCATCTCGAAGCTCCACCAGATGAACAAGAAGATGGCGCAGGAGATCGCGCTGATGAAGGGGGGCATTGAAAACGGAAGCCTCCCGCGGACGGGTCAACCACAGGAAAGAAAGGAAATTATTTCGTGAAGGTCGTCATTCTCGCAGGTGGTTTCGGAACACGGATCAGCGAAGAGTCCCACCTCAAGCCAAAACCGATGATCGAGATCGGTGAGCGCCCTATCCTCTGGCACATCATGAAGTTGTATTCCTACTATGGCTTCGACGACTTCGTCATCTGTCTTGGATATAAAGGTTACGTCATAAAGGAGTATTTCGCGCACTACTTCCTCCATGAGTCGGACATAACCTTCGACTTCCGGCACTCCAATGAGCGGTTCGTCCACTCCAATGCCGTCGAACCGTGGCGCGTGACGCTGGTGAATACGGGGCAGGATACGATGACTGGCGGACGGGTCAAACGGATCCGTGGATACGTTGGAGAGGAAGCGTTCCTGCTGACCTATGGCGACGGTGTGTCCGACATCGACATCCGCAAGTTAGTGGCCTTCCATAGGAGCCACGGGATGCAAGCGACCATCAGCGCCGCCCAGCCCGGCGGACGGTTCGGCGCACTCGACCTCACTGAGGACGGACGGGTGCGCGGGTTTCAAGAGAAACCGCAGGGGGACGGCGGATGGATAAACGCCGGCTTCTTCGTGCTCGAGCCTTCCGTTTTCGATCGCATCGAGGGCGACGCGACGGTCTTCGAGCGGGAACCCCTCGAGAGCTTGACGCGGGAAGGTCAGCTGACCGCGTACAGACACGACGGCTTCTGGCAACCCATGGACACCCTTCGGGACAAGACACAGCTCGATGCACTTTGGCGGTCGGGGAAGGCTCCCTGGAAGGTTTGGAAGTGAGCTGCCGCGACGTTTCAGGGATCGACCCGGGGTTCTGGAAGGGGAAACGGGTGTTCCTGACGGGGCACACCGGTTTCAAGGGATCGTGGCTCTCCATGTGGCTCGCCTCGATGGGCGCCGAGGTCACAGGGTATGCATTGCCCCCCCCTACCAACCCGAGCCTCTATGTATTGGGACGGGTCGAGGCCCTCGTCCGATCGATCCTGGCCGACGTGCGTGACGCAGGGAAACTCGCACGGGCGCTCGCGGATTCCCGCCCCGATGTGGTTTTCCACATGGCGGCCCAACCGCTGGTGCGGGAGTCGTACCGGGTCCCGGTCGATACGTACGCGGTCAACGTGATGGGCGCCGTGAACCTCCTCGAGGCGGTTCGCGGATGCGGGACGGTACGAGCGGTAGTCAACGTGACGACCGACAAATGCTACGAGAACCGGGAGTGGGTTTGGGGATACCGGGAAGATGAGCCACTGGGGGGGCACGACCCGTACTCCAGCAGCAAGGCGTGTTCGGAGTTGGTCACCTCCGCCTACCGCCGCTCCTTCTTCCAGGCCGACGCAAGCGGTTTAACGAGAACGTCCGTCGCTTCGGCGAGGGCCGGAAACGTAATCGGAGGGGGGGATTTCGCCACTGACCGCATTCTCCCCGACTGCATTCGCGCCGTCCTCAAAGGGGAAACGATTCTGCTGCGCAGCCCTGACGCTATCCGCCCCTGGCAGCACGTCCTCGACCCACTGTACGGGTACCTCCTCCTAGCGCGAAAGTTGTACGAAGGAGGGGAGCGATTTGCCTCCGCCTGGAACTTCGGGCCGGAAGACGTCGATGCGCGCACCGTGGAGTGGCTTGTACGGCGGTTCTGCGAGAAGTGGGGCGAGGGGGCGTCCTGCGGGATCGACCAGGGGGAGCATCCGCACGAGGCGCACCACCTGAAGCTCGACATCTCGAAGGCAAGAACCGCCCTCGGTTGGCGCCCGTGCTGGGACCTTCCAACCGCCATCGACCGGGTCGTGGATTGGACCCGGCGCTACCGTGACGGCACGGATGTCCGTGAATCGTGCCTCGGCCAGGTCCTGGAGTATGCGTCGTCCCTCGAGGGGGACCGGGGAGCCTGATGGCCATCGTCTGCAGATATTGCGGCGCGAGGGACACCTTCCGTTTCCTCGACTTGGGTCTCCAGCCCCTGGCGAACCGGTTCCTTCGGGACCTGTCAGCCGAGTCACTCACCGAGAAGAAATACCCGCTCGACGTCCACTGGTGCGAAACGTGCGGTCTCGTTCAGATCGGTTGCGTCATCCCGCCAGAGGAGATCTTCAACGACAGCTACATCTACTTCTCGGCGACTTCGGACCTCGTCCACAGGCACGCCCGGTTCCTTGCGCATAGCTTCCGGGAGAGGTTCGGATTGGGCCCCTCCTCTCTCGTTGTGGAGATCGCCAGCAACGACGGGACGGTGCTGAAGCCGTTCCGGGATACGGGTATCCCCGTGCTCGGGGTGGAGCCTGCCTCCAACGTCGCGCAGGCGGCAATCGACGCGGGAATCAAGACGGTTGTTGATTTCTTCCACGAGGGGTCGGCACGCACGATCCGCGACGAGCACGGCCCGGCCGACGTCATCCTCGGGCGCCACGTCTTCGCCCACGTCCCCGGAATCCACGGGTTCGTCCGCGGCCTGAAACATCTCCTGGCGCCTTCCGGAGCGGTCGCCATCGAGGCGCCCTACCTTGTCGATTTCCTCGAAAAGACCGAGTTCGACACGGTTTATCACGAACATTACTCCTATCTTTGCATCGGTTCGATGTCGCACCTGTTCCACCGGTATGACATGGAGGTCTTCGACGCTGAGCGCGTCGACATCCACGGCGGTTCGATGATCTACTTCATCGGCCACAAGGGCGCCCACCCCGTGTCGGAATGCGTGACCCGGCTTCGGGCGGAGGAAGAGCGGAAGGGACTGAACCGCCGAGACACCTATACGCGCTTCTCGGAGGCCGCGGCGAAGGTGCGGGAGGACCTCCTTTCCCTCCTCCGAAATCTGAAATCCGAGGGGAAACGGCTGGCCGCCTACGGGGCCCCCGCAAAGGGGAACACCCTGCTCAACTTTTGTGGCATCGGATCGGACCTCGTGGCGTACACGGTGGACAAGAGCCCTTACAAGCAGGGCCTATACACACCGGGAATGCACCTGCCGGTCTACGCTCCCGATCGGCTTCTCGCGGATATGCCCGACTACGTCCTCCTCCTCGCCTGGAACTTTGCCGAGGAGATCCTCGAGCAACAGAAAAGCTACCGGGAACGGGGAGGAAAATTTATCCTTCCCATCCCGAAAGTCCGGGTCGTGGAGTGATCTTCACCGAACTCGCCCTCCGTGGCGCGTACATCGTCGACATGGAGCCCCGGAAGGACGATCGAGGGTACTTCGCCCGGTCTTTCTGTAAAGAGGAGTTCTTCCGGCACGGCCTGAAGGTCGAAGTGGCGCAATGCAACGTCTCCTTCAATCGTCGGAAGGGGACGCTGCGGGGGATGCATTACCAGATCCCGCCGAAGGCGGAGGCAAAGCTCGTCCGGTGTACGCGGGGGGCGGTCTACGACGTGATCATCGACCTGCGGGACGAATCTCCCTCATTCCTCCGCTGGGAGGCGGTGAAACTCACGGAGGACGACTCCCGGATGCTCTACATCCCGGAAGCATTCGCACATGGGTTCCAGACCCTCGTGGACGACGCGGAGGTTTTTTACCAGATGTTCGAGTCGTACTCCCCGGCGCATGCGCGTGGGGTGCGATGGGACGACCCCGCGCTGGGGATCGAGTGGCCCATCTCCGACCGGATCGTCTCGGAGCGGGACCGGTCCTACCCCCTCCTCGCAAGGCCACGCGCGCGATGAAGATCCTTCTCATCGGAAAAACGGGGCAACTGGGGAGCGATATCCTTCGAAACGGCGCTGGGCACGAGATCCAGGCGCACGACGAGACCACTCTCGATATCACCGTGTCCGAAGCCGTTCGGGCTGCCATCGCGGATCTGGGGCCGGACGTCGTCATCAATACAGCCGCCTTCCACAACGTTCCGAGATGCGAAACGGAGCCTCTGGAGGCGTTCCGGGTAAACTGCGTCGCCGTCCGGGACCTTGCGGCCGCCTGCAACGAGGCCGGATGCCGTCTCGTCACCTTCAGCAGCGACTACGTTTTCGGGGGGGAGAAACGCACCCCGTACCGGGAGAACGATCACCCCGCCCCGCTGCAGATGTACGGGATCTCCCGCTTGGCCGGTGAACATGCCGCCCTCTCGACCGGGCCCTGTCACGCGGTGGTCATCCGGACGTGCGGGTTATACGGCATTACGGGCGCAGCCTCCAAGGGCGGGAATTTCGTCGACCAGCGGATCGCGGACGCCAAGAGAGGCGGCCCCCTCGAGATGGGGTGCGACCAGACGGTATCCCCCACCTGGACGGGGGACCTGAGCAAAGCCGTGCTCCGACTGATCGAACACCCCCGCCTGAAGGCCGGCATTTACCACCTCGTCAACGAGGGCGAGTGCACCTGGTACGAATTCACGAAGGAGATCTATCGCATCCTCGGGTTAAGCGTCGAGGTCAGCCCAATAGACCGAAAAGGACTCTCGGGCACGATGCGGCGCCCCCTTTACTCTGCCTTGGCGAACACAATGGCGAAGGCGTTTAACATTACTCTCCCCCCATGGCGTGAAGGTTTGAGGGGATATCTCGGGGAGAAATATCTCTAATTGCCACATATCGCTGTAGTTCGCCTCGTACAGCGAAAACACAGTAAATGGGGTTATTAAAAGGGAAAACAGATATGAAGTTTTCTGTCCTATTACCTACAAGAAATCGATTGGAATTATTAAAATATGCGGTCGAATCGGTACGTAGGCAGGATTACGATGACTGGGAATTGATTATATCCGACAATTTTTCTGACGACGATATTGGCGAGTATGTATGTTCATTAAACGAACCCCGTATAAAATACTTTCGTACGGAAAAATTTGTCCCGGTAACAGACAACTGGAACAATGCGTTATATAAAGCAACCGGGGAATATATAATCATGTTGGGCGACGACGATTGTCTGATGAAGGGATATTTCTCTAAAATTCGCCAATTAATAGAAACGTATAGTAATCCGGATTTTATATATACAAGCGCATATCTATACTCTTACCCGGGTGTCATGCCGAATTACCCTGACGGGTTTCTGCATATTTACGATTATGCCTCTTTTTTCAGATCATCAAAAGAGCCTTTTTTATTGAATAAAAAAACCGCACTAAAATTAGTAAGGCAATCGATGAACCTAAACATGTCGTTTACTTACAACATGCAGCATTCCATCATTAACCGCAGGTTCATAGATTCTCTTGGTTCAAAGGGAAATTTCTTTCAATCTCCTTATCCAGATTTCTACGCCACAAATGTGATATTTCTTATGGCGAAACGTATTTTAATCTACCCAACCCCTATAGTAACGATAGGAATAAACCAAAAATCTTTTGGATATTATTTTTTTAATAACCAAGAGAAACTCGGCGTAGATTTCCTGAAAAACTTGCCGAATATTGAACATAGTAAAAACATAAAACACATATTATTGCCTGGATCATACAACACAACGTTCTGGTTACTGGCCATGGAAGCAATCAAGGAAAATTACGGCTCCGAATTCAATCTGAAAGTAAATTATAGAACATATCGATTCAAACAAATTCTATTCATATTCAAAGAATATTTCCGCAATAATACTTTATCAAAATCGGAATTTCATGAATTTTTAAGGGCAATCAATACATTAGAGAAAATTACCTATGGAATTAGTCTCTATACTGCTTACAAATTGGCCAATATAATACCTAATGGCCTAAGATTGGCTCTTAATAAGTTATTCGAAAAAACTTTTTTTGGTGACTTACACTTAACAGACGCGAAAACACACAACGATTTCAAGAATATCCTCGAAGTATTTTCGAATGTTAATCCAATTGAATGTACGGAAACAAAACCTTCCGCAAAATGAACCGATATCTGCGGTCCACGGCGACCGAGTCCAATATCGCCTCCAACTTTCTCGGGAGGATATGGGGTTCTCTCCTCAGTCTGCTATTCCTCCCACTCTATCTTCGATTCCTCGGGATTGAGGCGTACGGACTTATCGGTTTCCACGTTACTTTCCTTGGATTGATATCGGTCCTCGACCTGGGCTTGAGCACGACCCTGAATCGGGAACTCGCCAAGAGATCCTCCACGGGGGTCCCGGATCCCAACTCAAGGGATCTCATCCGGACCTTCGAGCTTATTTATTGGGGAGGGGGAATCTTTGTCGGTGCAGCACTGCTCCTCCTGTCCCCGTGGATAGCGAAAAACTGGATCCGTTCCCATGCGGTTTCCCCGGGGACTATTAGAAACGTCATGGCCATAATGGGGGTACTGATCGCCATCCAATGGCCCTCCTCGCTCTATATCGGCGGACTGATGGGAACCCAGCGGCAGGTGCTGCTGAACATTGTTCTGTCCATCACGGCGACCTTTCAGTCCGCCGGAGTTGTTATGGTTTTGTGGCTCGTCTCCCCGACGATCGAGGCGTACTTCTTCTGGCAAATCCTCGTCGCACTGCTCCAGACCACATTCCTCCGTGGATTACTGTTGAAATCCCTCCCTCCGTCCAACCACGCTGGGGCGTTCAGCAAAGGCTTGCTCGCGACGCATTGGAAATTCTCAGCGGGGATGACAGCCATCACACTCCTTGCGACGATTCTGACCCAGGCCGATAAGGTGATCCTGAGCCGCCTCCTCCCACTGAAATCCTTCGGTTATTACATCCTTTCCTTCAATGTGGCCTCTGTTCTCGGATTCATCGCCTACCCATTCTTTGTTGCCCTTTTCCCGAAGTTTTCCCAATTGGCCCAGGAGCTTCGGGAACGCGAAGTATCATCCCTGTATCATGCGGGGGCCCAATTCGTCTCCGCCCTTCTGCTGCCCGCAGGATTGGTTCTTCTCTTGTTTCCTCGGGAAATCCTGTCCATCTGGCTACGGGACCCCGAAACCGCGGCGAACACGTACCGGATCCTGCGCCTCGTGGCCTGCGGCACCGTCCTGAACGCCCTGATGGTCCTTCCGTTCAACCTGCAGCTCGCCTACGGCTGGACGCGACTCTCCCTCCTGAAGAACATTATTGCCGTTGCCCTCTTTCTCCCCTCTCTCTTTTTCGTGACCTCCCGCTGGGGAGCCATCGGAGCAGCTTCCCTTTGGATCCTTCTGAATCTGGGGTATCTGGCATTCGAGGTTCCTTTAATGCACCGGCGATTGCTGACTGGGGAAGCGAAGTTGTGGTATATTCAGGACGTGGGTTTGCCTTCGGGAATTTCCATCCTGGTCTTCGGCGCGTCAAGATACTTATTCCCGGATTCCCTTCCACCGGTGCCGTCGTTGATTTGGATCATAATCACTACGCTGCTCGCTTCGGCCCTCTCGCTCTCGGCGATGCCGCGAACCCGCGCGTGGGTCCGCGGCAGGTTAAAACGTGGCCCCCACCTGCCCGCTCTGTAAGAGCAGAACGGAAGCCGCCTTCACGGCGACGGACTGGAACCTCGGGACCTCGACAGAGGAGTTCGAGTACTTCCGCTGTTCAAACTGCAGCGGGATATTCACATTCCCGGTTCCGGAGGACATGGGGAAGTATTATCCCCCGAGTTATCCCGCTTACGAAACCGACCTGGATACATCCATGCGTGAGCCCGATCCTTGGGATCAAAAAAAGCTGGGGATCGTCCGGCGGTACATTCCCGGAGGCCGGTTGCTCGAAATCGGCCCGGGTTCGGGGGGATTCCTACGGTTGGCGAGCGACGCCGGATTCCAGGTTGAAGCGGCGGAGAGGGACCAGGGTCGTTGCCGTTTCCTAAAGGAAACTCTCGGGATTCCGACAGTTCACAGCCCGGACATCATCGATTGCCTCGCCACCCTTCCCTCTTACGACGTCATCGTGCTATGGCACGTGATCGAACATCTTCCCTCCTCCGGAACCGTAATCGAGCATTTATCTAGGCACCTCAATCCCGGCGGAATCCTGGTTCTCGCTGCCCCGAACCCGGAGTCCCTCCAGTTCCGGTTTTTCGGAAAGTATTGGGTTCACCTGGATGCGCCGCGTCATCTCGTCCTGATACCCCCCTCGTGGCTGATCGGGGCTTTCGCCAGCCTTGACCTCGATACGGTATCCTTTTCCACGAAAGACGAAGTATGCCGAATCTTTTCGAGCTACGGGTGGGTCGAAGCATCCTTCAGCAATGCACGGAAAGGATCCTCCAAAAGTAACGCGGTGTTCCTTACCTTACCGCGATTCCTCCGGGCATTCCTGTTCATTGTCCTCTTCAGGCCTGCGGAATACATCGAGGGACTCGGAAGCACGTACACCCTCGTATTCCGGAAGCGATCGGCGTAATGCCGATAGACGGCCCGAAGAAAGTCGGTATCCTGATCCCTACCTACAATCGCTTGAGCTTCCTGAGATGTTCCCTCGACTGCGCTCTGAAGCAATCCCACGGAAATGCGGCCATCTTCGTCATAGATAACGGATCACGAGACGCAACCCCGGAATACATGGCAGGGATCGCAGACCCCCGGGTTTCCTATGTCAGAAACGCCGCCGATCTGGGACTTATCGGGAGCATCAACAAAGGCATCCGGTTGATGCCGGAGGAGGTCGGCTGGTGCACAATCCTCGCCGACGACGACCTCCTGGATGCCCGGTACATCGAGAGGTCGCTTGAAGCGGCTTCTCGCTGCGGGGCGAAGGCCGTCGTCGACTCCCACCGGGTCTTCATCGACGCGGAGGGAAATAAAATGCGGGAAGGCGCCCCGGCTCCCCCAGAGGAATCCGCCGTCGGCTATCTGCGGAACCGGGCGATGGGAACCCGGGAAACCTATCTGACCGGCGTGTTTTTCCATCGCCGGGCCTTCGAGGAGATCGGAGGGTATCCGGATTTCAGGACCGGGTTGGCGAGCGACGACGCCTTCATTTTCGCGTTATCCCTGAAGGACCGTCTCGTTCATCAGGAGAGGGCGATGGCATTCGTCAGGATCCACGCCGGGGCCGAAAGCCAGACCTGCTCCAGGATGCCGGACATCGTAAAAACGCTTGACCAGTTCCGCGCCTACATGGAGAAGGCAGCTGTCGAATCCGGCCGCTTTGGACACGCCGAAGCGGAGGAGTTCCGGAGACTCATCGACCGCTACGCCACCATCATTGGATCCGTTTGCTGGATCCAATGTCTTCACGGGGTGATCGACAGGAAAGAGCCAGGATGGAAGGATGACGTGAAGCTTCTGAGCGATCTCGCCGCCTCGGATGACCGATACTTCACTTCCCGTATCCGGTTCGACGCCGGCATGGTCCGGCACCTGCACTTCTGCCCGGAGACTCTCGGGGTATACAGGGGACTTTGGAAAGCGTTGACCGGGCGATCACGCAGGAAAACGACATAATGCTTTCATCTCATCCTGCATCTTCTTGGCGTAAATATCCCACCGTATATTCTCCTCCACGAACCTCCTGCCGGCGGCAGAGATTCTTTCCCATTCGTCGGGGGACTCCGCGAGCTTCCGGACCGCAGCGGCGATCTGATCCGGCCGCGCAGGGTCGACCAACAGACTGTCGACCCCGTCCGTCAGGACTTCCGAGGCGCCGGCTCCTTTCGACACGATCGCCGGCGTACCGCACGCCATCGCCTCGAAAACGGCCAGCCCCCAGGTTTGCGGCCAGTTGGGAAACACCAATGCATCCGCCGATCGGTATGATTCGACCAGATCCTGCTCACTGACCTTCCCGAGGAAATTGCACCGCCCTGCGATCCCAAGATCTTTCACCCGCCCGAAGACAAACCTGGCATATTCGGGGTGAAGTTCATCCGATCCCGTATGCTTCCATTCCACGTCGAATCCTTCCCGTGCCAGAATTGCCACGGCTTCCGCGATATCCTCCAGCCTCCGGTGAGGAAGCATGATCCCGTTCGAGACCAGCGCAAACGGACGCCCTCCAGGGTACGGCATCCTGGAGCCCCGTCGGAATTTCTCCAGGTCCAATCCGCTTCGGATCGTCACCGGCCGAACCTGGAACTGTTCTTCGAGGTATCGGCGCGAGATCCGGTCGTCGAGGACCACCACCCTGTCGATCCTCCGGACCGAGTTCCGGTACCACTGCCGAATCCACCGCTTCCCGTTAAACAGATCGAAGATAACGTTCATGACCCTTGTGCGGAATCGCCGGGACGGGATCGCCCCACCCGGGAAATCGTTCATCATCCAGACGACGGGTTTCCCGGTCTTCCGTTTCCACTTGACGGCGGCGACGAAGGCGTAATTGTCGTGAACATTCAGGACGTCCAACCGATCCTCCACCCAATCCGCGATCTTTGCAGAAAGACGCCATTCCTTGTAGAGAAGGGGAAAAGCGCCGACATTCACGCCCAAAAACGATCTATTGCTCCCCCGCGGTAATTCCGCACCCGGGAAGAGATACCGTACGTTGACCCCCTGGCGAACGCCCGGGTATACTGAAGGATCGTAATACACGGCATATATCGTCACGTCATCCCCGACGAGTGACAACTGCCGTGCCAGTTCCACGATTTGCCGCTGCGTCCCGCCTTGAAGCGCAAGATCCCACGTGAGGATACCGATCTTCACCGTATCGCCCCTTTGCGCCATAGAAGGTCGCGGATGGCGGCCCTGCGGCGTAACTCACGGCCATAATAGCATTTCGGCCTACAGGAGATGGATCCCGTGGGCACCGCCCGTGTTATCTTTATAATTTAGTCGCGGTCAGGCAGACCACACGCTGGCGGGAGGAATCCATTGGGTCAAGCGACCCAACGCCGCGCGATCATCGCCGGCATCGCCGGACAGGACGGGTCCTGCCTCGCCGAACTCCTGGTCGGAAAGGGGTATTAGGTCCTCGGGTTCCTCAAGAAGGACGAGGGCACGGCGAACCTTTCCCGCGTCCTCGAGGACGTCGTTCTCGAGGAGACCGAACTGGTCCGGAGGACGACATCATCCGGTGGACGCGCCTCTTCGGCCCGGACGAAGTGTACAATTTCGCGGCCATGTCCTTCATCCCGACCTCGTGGGACGACCCGTATCGGGCGTTCCGGGTGAACACGCTGCTCGTCGCCGCATTCCTCGAGGTGGTGAAGGACCACTGTCCATCGGCCCGCTTCTATCAGGCATCTTCCTCGGAATTCTTCGGCGATCCCCCTTCCTCCCCTCAGAACGAAAATACGCTGCACAATTCCGTGACGCCGTGCGGGGTGAGCAAACTTGCACCCCACCTCCTCGCGGGGTTGTACCGGCGAAGGTACGGCATGTACGTCGCCAGCGGGATCCTTTACAACCACGAATCGCCCAGGCGGCAAGACTATTTCGTCACTCAGAAGATCGCCCGGGCGGCGGCCGAGATCGCCCTCGGCCGATCGGAAAAACTGACATTGGTCAACATTGACGCCCGGCGCGATTGGGGATTCGCGGGCGACTACGTCCTGGCAACCGGGGAAACGCATTCCATTCGGGAATACCTGCAGGTGGCGTTCCCGCATGTGGGGCTGCGGTGGGAGGAATGGGTCGAAATCGACCCTGCCCTCCTACGCCCAGTGGATGTCGGCCAGCTGGTCGGCGACCCTTCGAAAGCGAAAAATTTTCTCGGCTGGCGCCCTGTAGTCAACTTTCCCGATCTGGTGCACATGATGGTGGATGCCCAACTCGAGCGCCGGAAGGGTGCAAGATAGGGGCAGGCCCGCGGGCATCGCACGAGTTCGATGTATCCCCGGATCATCGCATCTTCCCCATTCTCCCCATCACTCCGTCTCTAACCCCCCTGAGCATCATGGAAAGTTTATCCCTTTTCCTGTCTTCCAAGAGCACTACCCGAAGGAGATCCAACAACAATTCCCGAGCGAAAAATAATCCGAAGGATGGAAATTTCCTTGAAAACTTTATTATGGTATAAACCCTGTTTCTCGCGATGTAATACCGCCGCAGTGGGGGATGATTCAGCGTGATGATTCCTCTTCCCAGGATGCCGCCCGTCGTAGCATTCCCCAACCGATGGTTCAATATCGCATCACCCGACACGACCACTTTGTACCCCGCATTCGCCAGCCTCATGCAATAGTCAATGTCCACCGCATCGATAAAAAGGTCTTCATTGAAATACCCCACATCCCGGAAAACATCGGTCCTCACGAGGTTTCCCGACGTGATGATATCCATCGTTTCGATAAAGGATTCCTGCCCTGTAAAACTTCGAAACTTCGGCCATAATCCCTTATATGTCGGGAAACGTGGCACGATATCCACGTTCATATCGAAATACCTCGCGGCAACGATCTTCACCAAACCCCGTTCGGGATGCCCGGCCCAGCACCGGACAAGATTCTTGACCATGTCCGGATTTGCAACGCTGTCGTGGTCCATCGTCAGCACCCAAGGGAAGCCAAGCACAACAGCCCTCTTTACCCCCTGATTCAAGGCGGCGGCGATCCCGAGATTGGACCCGTTCAGGACGAGTTCGGTATACACCCCTTCCCGGATCTCCAGTGTTCGCAATACGTCGAGGGTCGTCTCATCCGAACCGTTATCGACTATTATGATGCGGCTTACCTGGCCCGCAATGGAACGATAGGTGTCAGCCACCGCAGGACACGGATTATGCGTCACGACGACAGCGCAGACTTCTTCCCGCTTGTATCCGTACAGACCTTGCCCCGTATTCACCAACCCAGTCCCCGCGCCAATACAGTCAGACATACTTTTTCAGGTTCTCCGGGGCATCACCGGTATCCCACCAGGCAAACCGGTTAAGATACAACCTGACATCGGCGTCGCCGGCCGTATACCTGTTTGTCTGGTTGTCGGCAACAAGAAGGTTCTCCTGCTCTCCCTGGTAGAGGATATTGCTTCGGCACCAATCCTCCATCCGATAGGCGTTTCCGTCCCGCCCGACGATGAGAACGTCGAGTCCTTGGCGAAGGATTTGCCTCGTCAGTCCATCCTTGCCGCATTCAAACCGGTATGCATCCATCTTCGTACGGATGCGGGGACATCGGATACGGGACATCACGCTTCGAGACATCATGAACGCGTTCGTCCTCACGTGATAATTCGGGAAGGGATCGAAAAAGAACCCGAGGTACCATCTCCATGGGATTCCGAGAATCTTTTTCCACAGAGGATATCCCTTCACGCGGAAGTAGATATAACTCGAGGATATACTCTGATAAGAGCCCGTTGCTCCGGCGATACCGACATTATCGCCCATTGCATGGGAGGCAATTTTCTTCAGCCAATCGCGGTCGAGAATGACGCTGTACGAGTTGAGGAAACAGAAGTAATCATGGGAGAAATGCCTTCCGGTTTTGAAATACGGGACGATGTCGAACCCCGAAAGGTCGACGAAATAGGGAGTGTAAGCGATCCCCCTCAGTTCCTCCTCGTAGGGCACAGGAACCCGATCCTGCGGAAACCCTTTGAAAATGATCACAAGATCGTGGTCCATGCCGGCAGGATTCCGCCGGTAGGACGCGAGGAATCGGTGGAAATACCGGATATCGTTTGCGACATGAACAAGATGGGCAACGCAGATTGTAGACAATTATCCCTGATACCCGTATACGGTCATATCGCCAAGCACGGCATTTCGGAAATCGTACCACACAAATCGCACCTGGCCCCCGGCGCCCGGGCTCCGGTTGCCCACCAATCCCCCTCGATGGTAGCATATGCAAACCAACGGGAAAGGCCGCCATGGCTACCGCACCGCAAGTCAGCGTCTGCATCCCCTCCTACAATTACGCGCACTACCTCCCTGACGCGATCGGTTCCGTTCTGGCGCAGACCTTCACCGATCATGAGTTGATCATCGTCGACAACTGCTCAACGGACGATACGGAAGAGATCGTCGCGGGGTTTGTCCGGTCGGGAGTTCCCCTCCGTTTCCACCGGAACGATCTGAATCTGGGACAGGCGGGGAACTTCAACCGCTGCATCGAGCTTGCCCGGGGCCAGTACATCCAGTTCCTGTGCGCGGACGACACCCTGGAACCGACTTGCCTGGAAAAGCTGGCAGCGGCCCTCGACGGGCATCCGTCGGCTAGCCTGGCGGGTGCCGCCCGATTCCTCGTGGACGAGCGGCTTTTGCCCCTGAAGATTCTGGCCTACTCGAACCGTTTCGCGGAGGAGAGGGGCCACGACGTCATCCTGCGCTGTCTCCTCAAGGGGAACCTGATCGGGGAGCCGTCCTCCGTCATGTTCCGGAAGGAGCACGCCGCCCGGGGCTTCACCGACAAGTACCGGCAGCTCATCGACATGGAAATGTGGTTTCACCTGCTGGAGCAGGGAGACTTCGTCTTCCTCCCGGAACCCCTCTCGAAGTTCCGTCAACATGGCGGCCAGCAGACCTGGGAGAACCTGAAGGATCCGGCGTTCTTCGACGACATGTGGCGGATCTTCAACGAGTACATCGACCGAGACTACCTCCGGATGTCCCGCACGCGGAAGGAGTTCCTGAAGATCGTACGCCGTGGGGGGATGACACTGCTCCGGAACAGCCACCTGTTGCGGTATGCCTTCACCGTCATGCGGTCGAAGGTGACGGCCCGGAGCCACCACGTCTGAATAGATGCGCCTCGTGCGCGCCACGCCGATGCCTACTCGTTGAAGCTCACTTCCCGCACGTCGGCATGGAACCGGGCGAGCGTCCGTAAGAACTCCCGTCCACTCATGCGGCATATATTTTTCAGATGCCGGCGCTTGCGCAACATCCCCGGCACGTTTTTCGCCGCGTCCCACTCCGCCCGCACGATCGCCGAGAAAAGCTCCCGGGCGGAATGACTCTCCCGGAGTTTCCCCACCGCTCCCTTCCCGGTCAGGAGTCCCCGGAGCCCATGGAGGTAACGCACCAGGGTGAACACAGGCGAAAGAAGGGAGAACCACCAGGGGAAGAGTTTCAGGACCGTCCAGATGCGGTTCCGCTCCACAAGGTACACCTTCCGCGGCGTGAACGGCCCCCCGGTGGCGGAATACTTGTGGTAGACAACCGCGCGGGGGAGATATCGGCAGGTATGCCCGGCCTTCCGGGCGCGCAGGCCGAACTCCGTGTCTTCCCCGTATGCGAAATAGTCCTCGTCGATGGGCCCCAGACGGCCGAAGAGCACCCGGCGGTATATCCCCGCGGCGCCCGAGGGGCACAGGACCTCTTCCTCCCCGTCGAAATCCGCCCCGTCGCGTCGCCCCCGTCCCCGCCCTCTCGCGGTGCCGTCCCAGTAGATGACATGGCCCGCGTTATCGATTTGGGTCCTGTCAAAGTCGTTGAGGATGCGCGTGGCGAACATATCGACACCGGGGTAGCGCGAGATCCCTTCCTTCAGGGCCCGGAAAAACCCCTTCTCGAGGGAGGCGTCGTTGTTCAGGAGCAGAACGAACTCACCCTTTGCCGCCTCTATCCCCCGGTTGTTCCCCCCGGCCCACCCTTCGTTCCCCGCCAGTTCGATCAATCTGACCCGGTTCCCGTATCGTTCCCGGACGTAGTCCGCGGAACCGTCCGTCGAGCCGTTGTCCACCACGATGATTTCGAGGGAACCATCCTGCTGGCACAGGACCGAATCAAGGCACTCCCCGACCAGGTGCCTGCCGTTCCAGTTGACGACGATGACGGAAAAGGAGGAGACCGGGCCGGAGGGAGGGATGGACATCCTCGTCCGCTACCGGTCGGAAAACACCTGGTCCATGCCTTGGATGATCCAGGGGACTTGGGACGCTTCCCGAACATATTCCATGTATCGGTTCGCGTTCACCGGATCGTTCACCTGGCGATAGAAATTCGCGACCATCGAATACACATATTGTTTGCTCACGCCGAGGTAGGTGTAGTGGACCAATTCCGCGACGATATGGTTGTTGAGGATTCCTTTCGGTTTCCTGTATTTTTCAATGATATGCCGGTTTTCCGGGATGTTTTTCATGAATACCAACATGAGCCCGTCCGCGAAAACAAGTTCCCAATCCCTTTTCGCGGCAAGGTAATTGACCAGCGGAAGCACCATACCGGAGGAGTCGGCGGCCTTGATCACGATGTACGTTATATTGTATTTCGAAAAGACGTTCTCGGTTCCGTTCATCCCGCTGGTGACGACTTGGTGTTCGGGGAACTGGGGCAACCCCGCGCCGCGTCCATCAATGAAGGGGAGTTTCTGCGGGTACAATTGCCACTCCAGGAAACCCCCGATGTCGAAGAAGTTGAACATGTTCCCCTTGATGTCGAGGCCTTTCAGAAATTCGGCACCTTTGAAGGAAAACTTGTGCTCCGTGATCCCGATCCCCCACTCCATGATGTCCCGGAGTTTGTAGTACTGGTAATAGGCGCCGGTCCCCATGATCAGGAGGAAGAGCGACGTGGCGACGACGACCCCCATACTTCTTGCTGCGGGGATGACAAGCTGCTGAGCTTGAGCGTCCTGTATAACCGCTTGGACTTTCTTCGACTGGGGTTTCTCCCTCTTCTTCCCGCTCTTCTCCGCGCGGGCCGCCTTCTGGAGCAGCGCCTCTTTCTCCTCCGCCCTCTTCCGGAAATACTCGCGGGCCTTATCCAGTGCCCCGTCCGCGCAGTAGGCCACCAGCGGGATGGTCAGGATCGACATGAAGGCGATTCCGCGTGCGATCTGGAGGGGAAGGCGCATGCCGTAGATGGCCGTGATCACATCATGGATCCGGATACGTCGTGACAAGACACCCGCTGCGGCGAAGAATACCGTGAGTGCGAGAAGGTGCTTGTACGGTGCGTAGAAAGATGATCCCCGCACAGACACCAGTTCCGAGGTGTATTGCTTGACCGTCGGGTTCGCGATAATGGAAAGCGGGGTCGTGATGCTCGATACCCCGTGTTTGCTCAGAACGCTCGCGAGGGCGCAGAGAGCGAACACTGCCAACGGAATATAGACGAATTTTCTCATTGTATCCCGGTTGCCGCGTTCCCGGACCGCAACGACCAGGCTCTGGGTGCCGTACGCCCCGACGATGCCAAGCCCCATGAGGGTTGACGGGTGGATGTTGGCCCAAAGGAGGAACAAAGGAGGGAATGTATATATTACCCACCGGATCCCTTTGTAGTAGAAAAGGGACGACCCGTACATCAGGAAGGCGCAGAACGTGTACACGAGCGACTCGGGACGGGGCTGGAGGCGGATCCGGAAAGCGAAGGTGAATACCAGCATCGTCAGGAGGATGACGAACGGCCGCACATCCCTCGCCCGGAGCGCCTTGTACAGGAACAGGTAGGAGAGGACCGCCGTCGCCCACACGAAGAAGGAGACGCCGTATATCCCTAGGTGCTTGTACACGAGGTACAGCGGGATCTGGAACCCGATCTCCTCGAAATTCATGGGCTGGCCGAGGAGCGGGTAGCACTGGAACTCGGTGTGGGGGATCCGGCCTGCTTCCACGACCTCCCGGCCGGTCGCTAGGTGGATCCCGAAGTCGCTGGTGAAATTTTTCATGAAGAGCAAGAGCGTTATTGCGATGAAGGAGGCAACAACCAATGTTTTTCTGATGAGGATGCTTCGATATATTCCCTGAATTACCCCCTCCGGTGCCAAGTTCACAAGATCTCCCATATTGTCCGTTTTCCCGGGCATGCCAAGGTTTGAATTGCCCTTCATTGTCGTCTTCGTGGCACCGGGCGCGCGCTCCTTCCAGGTTAATGGGGAATCATAAGCCCATTTCCCCGACTTGTCAGCGAGGCTTTTTCCGCACCGAACGGCTGCCGGTGAAATACCGTGGTGAGCTTGAGGCTCGGGCACCGGGTGCAGTCGAGGCACCGGAGGCAATCCGGATCGGTCCAGTTCCGGTCGGGACGGATGTCGACCGGGCAGATCTCCTGACACTTCCCGCACCGCGTGCAGGTGTCGGGGTCCCAGGCGAGCTGCAGGAAGCTCGACTTGTTGAACAGGGAGAAGATCGCCCCGAGGGGGCAGATCGCCCGGCAGAAGGGGCGCTTCACCATCGTCGCCGTCGTGACGAAGAAGAGCAGGATCGCGATCTTGACCCAGAACAGCGAGCGGACCATCGAGCGGATGCCTGCGTTCATCGTCACCCACGGAAGCCCGCCCATCAGCGTCCCCACGGGACACAGCTTCGAGAACCAGCTCTCGCGGGTGAGATACGGGATGACGAACACGAGTCCGGCCAGGACGGCATAGCGGAGATACCGCGTCCAGTGCGGCAGGGACGCCTTCCACCCCCGGAACTTGTAGAGGAGGTCCTGGAGGGTGCCGAAGGGGCACAAGGTCCCGCACGTCATTCGCCCCACGGACGCGCCGACGACCGAAAGGGTCCCGACCGCGTACCACGAGACGTTCCCGGCCGCCGCGAAATGCTGCAACGTCCCGATGGGACAGGAGAGCAGGGCGGAGGGGCAGGCGTAGCAGTTCAGCAACGGGGTGCAGACGCTCTTCATGGTCCCCTGGTAGAGCGACGCCGAGAGGAACCCGGGAAACCAGGCGTTGGGAAGGACGGCCCCCAGC
>Ga0316605_10000742_pt1 | contig 20702 bp, 21 predicted proteins | sample OWC_soil_day20_n_FD_207666 | JGI IMG/M metagenome (GOLD analysis project Ga0316605, IMG submission 207666) | Wetland soil microbial communities from Old Woman Creek delta, Ohio, United States - OWC_soil_day20_noCT | ecosystem: Environmental > Terrestrial > Soil > Wetlands | place: USA: Ohio...
CGAGCGCGTCGATGCTGAAGGCGTCGGGTTCGGACTTGAAGAGCCAGTACCTCACTCGCAACACTCCGTGGTGGGTCCGGGCAGCAGGGTCCTGGCGTGCCCATGGACGCCGGCATCCGAGACGACGCCCCACAACGGGACGTCCCAGGACGCCTGCGCCAGCCGCTGCACCTGCTGGAAGTCGTAGGCCAGGCCGATGAGCCGGGGCTGCCGCCAGGCAGCGCGCCTCAACAGGAACGAGAAGTGCCGGTCGTAGAACCCGGCGCCCATGCCCAGCCGCGCGCCGCGCCGGTCGAAGGCCACGCAGGGCACCAGCACGAGGTCCAGCCAGCGTCCGCTGATGCCGACGCCCTCCGGCTCGTGGATCCCCCAGCGGTTCGGCCGCATGTTGCGGCCCGGGGTCAGCGGCGCGAAGCGCATGTGGCGCGCGCTGAAGCGGGTGATGACCGGTACGTAGACCTCGCAGGCGCGACGGCGCGCCAACGCCGCGATCGGTGCCGGGTCGAGCTCACCATCCATGGGGACGTAGACGGCAATCCGGCTGTGCGGCCGCGGCAGGCCCAGGCGCGCGAGTTGCGCGGCGACCCGCTCCGCCGCCGCGCGGCGGGCGGAACCGTCGAGCTGACGCCTCGCCGCCCGCATGCGGCGCCGCACGGCGCCCCGGTCTTCGTGCGCTGGCATCGTCAGTCCCGCACCGGGAAGGGAGGAGGCGCCACCCGCCTGTGCCGTTGCCGGCCGCTGCTCTCGACACGGAGCAACAGGTGGGGCAAGTCGCGGCAGTTAAGGCTTCCCGCTCGAAGGCGGACTTGCACACTGCTACCGCTGAACCAGGCCCCTGGGTTTTTCACATTAGGGTCGAGAGGTACCCAGACCCGCATCGAACACCGCAGGCGGCGCCAAACCGTCGCGCGCCGCAGGGGGCGCGCATTGAAAGACTCCTAGAGCTCGAGCTGCTGGCCGGAGGCCAGCGCCGACTCGACCCGCTCGCGCAGGGCGCGCAGCCGGTCGGTGACGTCGGTCTCCAGGGACTCGTCGCGTCCCTTGGCCGTCAGCAGCTCGTTCGTAATGTTGAGGGCGGCCATCACCGCGATGCGGTCGAGGCCCACGACCTTGCCGCTGTCGCGAATCTCGCGCATGCGGCGGTTGAGCATGTCGGCCGAGTCCAGCAGCGCGTGCCGCTGCTCCGGCGGGCACGCCACGTGATATTCCTTTTCGAGGATGCGGATGCTGACCCGCGTCGCCTCGCCGCTCATGCGCCACTCTCCATCGACTTGAGCCGGCCGATCATGGCCTCGACGCGGGCCCGGACCTGCTCGTTCTTCGCGAGCAGCGTGGCGCGTTCGGCGGAGAGCGTGTCCTGGCGCTGGCGCAGGGCGCGGTTCTCCTCCTTGAGCTGGGCGACCGCGCCGACCAGTTCGTCGAGGCGGCGCTCCAGGCGCTTCAGCTCCTGCTCCAGCGGCGTCTTGGAAGCTTGTTCGGCCATGGACGCATTATGGGACCGGCCGGAAGATACGGTCAACGCGCCGATCCTGCCCGTCGCGCCGGCGGCAGGTTACGATACCGGCCGCGAGCACCCCTGCGGATCCCGGGACCCACGATGCAGGACACGTACGCTGAACTCGACCGGTCGCTGGGGGCAATAGCCTCCGGCGTCGAAGCCTCCGAGGCCCACGGCTGCCTTTGCGGCGCGTTGTGTGCCGAGGATGCCTTCCCGGCGACGGAATGGGCGGCCGAGGTGCTGCCCGACGACGCGGGCGAGACCGCGGCGGCCGCCCTGGTCCCGCTGCTGTCGGACATCCGTGACGCAACGCTCGGGACCCTGACCGGCGACGACATGGACTTCCAGCCGCTCCTGCCGGACGACACCCAGCCGCTGGACGAACGGGTGCGGGCCCTGGCAGCGTGGTGCAGCGGCTTCCTCTACGGCATGGGCCGCTCGGGCGTGCTGGACAAGCTGCCGGGCGACCTCGGCGAGATCCTCCAGGATTTCAGCGAGATCTCGCGCGCGACGCTGGCCACCGGCGAGGCCGGGGACGATGCGGAGCGGAACTACACGGAGCTGGTCGAATTCGTCCGTGCCTCGGTGCAGCTCGCGTTCGAGGAACTGGCGCCGCAGCGCAGCCGCGGCGCGGCGGCTCGCGGGCAGGAACACTGAATCGGAACTACGGGGCAGGACACCATGAACAAGACCGAATTCGCGCGCCGCCGGCGCCAGTTGATGCGCATGATGGGCCGCGACGCCATCGCGATCGTGCCGGCCGCCAGCGTCAAGCAGCGTAACAACGACGTCGAGTACCACTACCGGCAGGACAGCGACTTCCAGTACCTGACCGGGTTCGGCGAGCCGGAAGCCGTGGCGGTGCTGGTCCCACACCGGCCCCAGGGCGAGTACGTGCTGTTCGTCCGCGACCGCGACCCGGCCCGGGAAACCTGGGACGGCGCGCGCGCGGGCACGGAGGGCGCGGTCGCGCAGTACGGAGCCGATGACGCCTTTCCGATCGCGGACATCGACGAGATCCTCCCCGGCCTGCTCGAGCGCTGCTCGCGCGTGTACTACACGATGGGCGTGCACCACGACTTCGACCAGCGGGTGTTCGGCTGGGTCAACGGCCTGCGCGCCCAGGCCAAGAAGGGCCTGCACACGCCGCAGGAGTTCGTCGCCCTCGATCATTTGCTGCACGAGATGCGCCTGTTCAAGAGCCGGGCGGAACTCGGCGCGATGCGCCGCGCCGGGGAGATCGCGGCCCAGGCGCACTGCCGGGCGATGAAGTCCGCGGCGCCCGGGCGCATGGAGTACGAGGTGATGGCGGACATCCTGCACGAGTTCCACCGCCACAAGGCCGACATTTCCTACTACCCGATCGTGGGCAGCGGGCCGAACGCCTGCGTGCTGCACTACCACGCCAACGACCGCCAGATGAAGGACGGCGACCTCCTGCTCATCGACGCCGGCTGCGAGTTCGACTACTACGCCTCCGACATCACCCGCACCTTCCCGGTCAACGGCCGTTTCACGCCGCCGCAGCGCGCGCTCTACGAGGTGGTGCTCGCCGCGCAGCACGCGGCCACCGGGAAGGCGCGCCCCGGCAACCACTGGAACGAGCCGCACGAGGCCGCGGTCAGGGTGATCACCCAGGGGCTGGTGAAGCTCGGCCTGCTCAAGGGCAAGGTGGCAAAGCTCATCAAGGAAGAGGCCTACAAGAAGTTCTTCATGCATCGCACCGGGCACTGGCTGGGCATGGACGTGCACGACGTCGGCGAATACAAGGTCCGCGAGGAATGGCGGCTGCTCGAGCCGGGCATGGTGATGACGGTCGAGCCCGGCATCTACATCGCGCCCGGCACCAGGGGCGTGGCGAAGGAGTGGCTCGGCATCGGCATCCGGATCGAGGACGACGTGGCCGTCACCGAGGGCGATCCCGAGGTGCTGACGAGCGGCGTGCCGAGCGACCCGGACGAGATCGAGCGCCTCGCGCAGTCAGCCTGAGCCTGGCGCGCATCGACCGGGGCTGACCGCGCCGGAACGTCGCAAGCAAAAGGGCCGGCCCATCGGGTCGGCCCTTTCGCGTGTTGGCTGGGGGACTAGGATTACTCGGCGCTACGCGCCTCGCCCCTCCGGGGCCGTTGCCGCCTGCGGCGGCAACGTTCTCCGGCGCACTGCGTGCGCCTCCGTCGAACCTGCGGTTCTCATCCTGTCCCCACAAACAGCGAAGGCCAACCCGCTGGGTTGGCCTTCGCTGTTTGTTGGCTGGGGGACTAGGATTCGAACCTAGGTTGACGGAGTCAGAGTCCGTAGTCCTACCGCTAGACGATCCCCCAATGAGGGTCGGTCGGCAGAGCAGCAGGCATCAACGCTTGCTGTACTGCGTCCCGCGGCGGGCCTTGCGGCGACCCACCTTCTTGCGCTCCACCTCGCGCGCGTCGCGGGTCACGAAGCCCGCGGCCCGCAGCGGCTTGCGCAGGGTGCCGTCGTACTCGATGAGCGCCCGGGTGATGCCGTGGCGGATCGCGCCGGCCTGGCCGGTGACGCCACCGCCCTCGACGCTGACGGTCACGTCGAACCGGTCGACCGTCTGGGTCAGCTCGAGCGGCTGGCGGACGATCATGCGGCCGGTTTCGCGGCCGAAGAACTCGTCGAGCGTGCGCCCGTTGACGGTGATGCGCCCGCTGCCAGGCTTGAGGAACACCTTGGCGGCAGCAGTCTTGCGCCGGCCGGTGCCGTATTCGGTATTCGGGGTCATGCGGTCTTCCCTGTCGGTCCGTTGGCGCTGCGGGCGAGGTCCAGCGGCTTGGGCTGCTGCGCGGCGTGCGGGTGGCTGCCACCGGCGAACACGTGCAGCTTGCGGTACATCTGGCGGCCCAGCACCGTCTTCGGGAGCATGCCCTTGACCGCGAACTCGATGGCGCGTTCCGGGTGCTCCTGCAGGAGCTTGTCGAGGCCGATGGTCTTGAGGTTGCCCATGTAACCGGTGTGGTGGTGGTACTTCTTGTCGCGCAGCTTGTTGCCGGTGACGGCCACCTTCTCGGCGTTGATCACGATGATGTGGTCGCCGCAATCGACGTGGGGCGTGTACTCGGGCTTGTGCTTGCCGCGCAGGCGGAAGGCCAGCTCGGAGGCGAGTCGCCCGAGGGTCTTGCCGGCCGCGTCCACTACGTACCAGTCGCGCTTCACGCGCTCCGGGCTCGCAAAAATCGTTTTCATTTGAAACCCTTAGAGGGTCTGGTGCGGGAAAGGGCGGAAATTCTAAAGAAGATGGGCCGGCTTTGCAAAGGCCGTGTGCACCCCGTTCCCCGGCCCTGCCCCGGGCCGTCCCTATATAATGTCGGGGATGCACGAATTGGCCCCGGATCGCCGCCTGACCCCCCTCGACCGGTTGCTGCAACAGGCCGACCTCGGGCTCCGCGCCGCCCTCGGCCGGCCCCACGCCCAGCGCCCGAATCCGGCCGCCGACCTCGATGGCCACCTGGCGGACGCCGGCGAGCGCCGTCACGTGGCTGGCCTGATCCGCGTGGACCATGCCGGCGAAGTCGCCGCCCAGGGCCTCTACCACGGCCAGGCCCTGACGGCCCGACGGCCCGAGATCCGCGAGGCGATGAACCGGGCCGCGCGGGAGGAAGGCGACCACCTTGCCTGGTGCCGCGATCGCCTCGACGAACTCGGCGACCGCCCGAGCCTGCTGGGCCCCCTCTGGTACGCCGGTTCGGTCCTGATCGGGGCCATCGCCGGTGCCGCCGGCGATCGCTGGAGCCTCGGTTTCATGGCGGAGACCGAGCGCCAGGTCGAGGGCCACCTCGACGATCACCTGGCGCGCCTGCCGCCCGGCGACGTGCGCAGCCGCGCGATCCTCGAGCAGATGAAGGCCGACGAAATCGGTCACGCCGAGGCCGCGCTGGCGGCCGGCGGCAGCGAGCTGCCCGGACCGGTCCGGCGCCTGATGACGCTGGCGTCCCGCGTCATGACGGGCACCGCCTACCGCCTCTAGCCGAGCGCGGGATGAATTATGTCTTGCGGTCGGCCGGGACGCTGTAATAAAAGGCTTCGAGAACAACTCGGCGCTTGGGGAGACACATGGAAGATGCAGTCAAGCCACTGACGGACATTCCGGCAATCAACAGGTTCCTGAGTTACTGCCGGGTCCGGACCGTGCCGTCGAAGACCGTCCTGATCCACGCGGGCGACCTCCCGGACGTGCTCTATTACATCGTCCGGGGCTCGGTCGAGGTGATGATCGAGGACGAGGAAGGCAACGAGATGGTGCTCGCCTACCTCAACAAGGGCCAGTTCTTCGGCGAGATGGGGCTCTTCTCCGACAGCGGGCAGCGCAGCGCCTGGGTCCGCACCCGCACGCACTGCGAGCTCGCCGAGATGACCTACCCCCGCTTCCGGCAGATCGCCGCCGAGAGCCCGGGGCTGGTCTTCGAGCTCGCGACCCAGCTGGCCACGCGGCTCGACCGCACCAACCGCAAGCTGGGCGACCTCGCTTTCGTGGACGTCACCGGGCGCGTGGCGCACGCCATCATGGACCTCTGCGGCGAGCCGGATGCCATGACCCATCCGCAGGGCATGCAGATCAAGGTCAGCCGCCAGGAGCTGTCGCGCCTCGTCGGCTGCTCGCGCGAGATGGCCGGGCGCGTGCTCAAGGTGCTGGAGGAACAGGGCCTGCTGACCGCGCACGGAAAGACGATCGTCGTGTTCGGCGCGCGGCCGAAGGTCCGGCCGCGGCCGGCCGCGGTCGCGCTCAAGGCCGGGGCCTGACGCCCATCAGGCGGCGCTGATCTCGCGCCGCATCTGCGCGATGGTCGCGGCGTAGTCGGGCGAGCCGAAGATGGCGCTGCCTGCCACGAAGGTGTCGGCGCCTGCCCGGGCGATGGCGCCGATGTTGTCCACCTTCACGCCGCCGTCGATCTCCAGCCGCACCGGCCTGCCGCTGGTCTCGATCCGCCGGCGGGCCTCCGCCAGCTTGGTCAACGCGGACGGGATGAACTTCTGCCCGCCGAAGCCGGGATTCACCGACATCAGCAGCACGAGGTCAATGGCCCCGAGCGTGTAGTCGAGCCAGTGGAGCGGCGTGGCCGGGTTGAAGACGAGCCCCGGACGGCAACCGCTGTCGCGGATCAGCTGGATCGTCCGGTCGACGTGCTCGCTCGCCTCCGGGTGAAAGGTGATGTAGGTCGCCCCCGCGCCGGCGAAGTCGGGGACGATCCGGTCCACCGGACTGACCATCAGGTGCACGTCGATGGGCGCCGTCACGCCGTGCCGGCGCAGCGCCTCGCAGACGAGCGGGCCGATCGTGAGGTTCGGGACGTAATGGTTGTCCATCACGTCGAAGTGGACCCAGTCGGCGCCGGCCTCGAGCACCGCGTCGACCTCGGCCCCGAGCCGCGCGAAGTTGGCGGACAGGATCGACGGTGCGATGACTGCAGGTTGCATGCAGGGTCTCCGGGAAGCGTCGATTGCTAATGTAACCGAGCCGCCGCGCCGCTGCAGCGGCAGTTGCCGCGATGCGCTCAGCGCATCCCGCGCGCCGCGCGGATGCGCTCGTAGGCCTTCTGGATCGCCTGCGTCTTCTGCTTCGCCACCTCGAGCATGGACTCCGGCAGCCCGCGTGACACCAGCTTGTCGGGGTGGTTCTGGCTCATCTGCCGCCGGTAGGCGCGCTTCACCTCCGCGTCGGTCGCGGTCGGGCTGACCTCGAGCGCCTCGTAGGCCTCCTCGAGCGACTCACGCTGGTCCGCCGCGGGCGCGCCCGCGCCCGGTCCGCCGTGACCGCCGCCGGGCCGGCCGGCGCCATAGCCCTGCAACCGGAGCAGCGCCTCCAGGTGGGCGAACTCGAGCGTGGAGACGCCGAGTCGCTGGGCGATGCGGCCCAGCAGCACCCGTGTGGCGCCCTGCATGTCGTTGCCGAGCAGCGCGGCCCGGATCTGCACCTCGAGGAACACGCGCAGGATGTCGTGCCGACGGCCGCCGACGGCCCGCAGCTCCGCGAGCGCCGCCTCGAGGTCGAAGTCCTGCGACTTGCCCGCGGTGAAGTACTCGATGGCCCGGCGGGTCTGAACGTCGTCCAGCCGGAACTGCCGGAAGATCTCCCGCGCGGCGGCGATCTCCCGTTCGGAGACGCGCCCATCCGCCTTGGCCACGTAGCCCATCACCCGGAACGCATTGCGGAAGAACGCCTCGCGGACCGTCGCGGCGTCCGCCGCGTCCGCGGGCTCGTCGTCGCCGGACTCCATCTTCTCGTCGTAGGCGTGGCCGATGACCAGGCCGATGGCGGCACCGACGGGCCCGAGACCGGTGGCGAGGCCCAGTGCTGCACCGACGATCTTGCCCAACCACTTCATCCACGCACCTCGGCCACCCCGCACGGGGGCTACAATGGCAGTCGCGCGACCGGCGCCGGGCCGGAGGCGCGGCTATGTTAGCAAGGCGCCATCGCCCGCCGGATGACGCACGGAATCCCGCGATGAAACCAGAAGCCGTCTTCGAAACCGACCTCAAGGGCCTGCGACGCATTCACCGGGGCAAGGTGCGCGACATCTACGAGGTCGACGACCGTCACATGCTGATGGTCGCGACCGACCGCCTGTCCGCCTTCGACGTCGTCCTCCCGGACCCGATACCGGGCAAGGGCCGGGTGCTGACGCAGATCTCGAACTTCTGGTTCGGGCGGACCGGGCATCTCTGCCCCAATCACCTCACCGGCCGCGCACTCGACACCTGTGTCCGCGACGCCGGGGAGCTCGCGATGCTCGAGGGCCGCGCGGTCATCGTGAGGCGGCTCAGGGCGCTGCCGGTGGAAGCGGTGGTGCGCGGCTACCTGATCGGCTCCGGGTGGAAGGACTATCAGCGAGACGGTGCGGTGTGCGGCATCCCCCTGCCCGCGGGGCTGCAGATGGCAAGCCGGCTGCCGGAGCCCGTCTTTACGCCCGCGACCAAGGCGGAGGCCGGCGCCCACGACGAGAACGTCAGCTTTGCCGAGGTCGCTGCGGTCGTCGGCGAGACGATTGCAGGCCAGGTCCGGGACCTGTCGCTCGCCCTGTACTCGTTCGCGGCCGCCTACGCGCTCGAGCGCGGCATCATCATCGCCGACACGAAGTTCGAGTTCGGCCTCGACGAGGCCGGCCGCGTCGTCCTGATGGACGAGGTCCTCACGCCGGACTCGTCGCGCTTCTGGCCGGTGGACACCTGGCGTCCCGGCACCAGCCCGCCTTCCTTCGACAAGCAGTTCGTGCGCGACTACCTGGAGACGCTCGACTGGGACAAGCGCGCGCCGGGACCGCGGCTTCCGCCGGAGGTCATCCGGCGCACGGCGGAAAAGTATGCCGAGGCGCTGCGCCGGCTGACGGCCTGAGTTCCGGCCGGCGTCCAGGGCCAGGACCCGCCTGCTGATATCGCGCAGACCGCCGGTCAGCGCCGCGGGGGTACCGAATTGCGGCCGTAGCAGCCCTGTGCCACGCTGATTGCGATGACCGTCAAGATCCACCCGGTCCGCCGCCTCGAGCAACTGATCTTCGAGCCCGACCGGCACCCGCACCTGGGGCCCTTCCGGAAGCTCCTGGACCTGCTGCGTTACCCCTACGCGCTGCTGCGCGACCTGTGGAACGGCGACCTCAACCTGCGGGCGATGGGCCTGGTCTACACCACGCTGCTGTCGGTCGTGCCGCTGGCGGCATTTGCCTTCGCGGTACTGAAGGGGTTCGGCGTCCACCGCGACATGGAGCCGCTGATCTACGAGTTCCTCAGGCCGGTCGGCGAGCGCGCCGACGAGATGACGGCGCAGGTCATGGCCTTCATCGAGAACACCCGGGGCGAGGTCCTGGGGTCGCTGGGTCTCGGGTTCCTGGCCTACACGGTGATCAGCACGGTGCAGAAGGTGGAGGAGAGCTTCAACTTCGCCTGGCACGTCGAGCAGCCGCGCAGCATCGTCAGGCGCGTCAGCGAGTACCTCAGCCTGATGGTCGTCGGCCCGATCTTCATCGTGGTGGTGCTCGGCCTGTTCGGCGCCATCGCCGATTCGCGGGTCGCCCTGTGGCTGTCCTCGCACCAGCCCTTCGGCGCCATGCTGGGCACGCTCGGCCGCGCCGCGCCGTACCTCGTGGTGACGGCGGTCTTCACCTTCCTCTACATGTTCGTGCCTAATACGAAGGTGTTCCTGAGGTCGGCCGCGGTCGGCGGGATCGTCGCGGGCCTGCTGTGGGCCGCAAGCGGCGTCCTGTTCACCAGGATCGTCGTCGCCTCCACCCGCATGGTCGCCATCTATGCGGGCTTCGCCATCTTCCTGGTCACGCTGATCTGGGTCTACCTCAGCTGGATGATCCTGATGGTCGGCGCGCAACTGTCGTTCTACGTGCAGAACCCGCGCTACCTGCGCGCCGGCCAGGCGCACATCCGGCTCACCAGCCGGCTGCGCGAGCGGCTCGCGCTGTCGCTGATGTACCTCGTCGGACGGTCCTTCCTGGACGGTTCCACCGATTGGACCCTGAGGACGCTCGCCGAGCGGATGGACGTGCCCGGCTCGGCGCTGACCTCGGTGACCAGCTCGCTGGAGACGGCGGGCCTGCTGCTCGTCACCGAGCGCGAGCACCTGGTGCCGGGCCGCGCCCTCGAACAGATCAGCGTGCAGGCGATCCTGACCGCGGTCCGGGACGAGCAGCAGTACGAGTCGTGGCTGCTCGCGCGTGCGCGGACCGAACCAGACGCGGACGCGGTCGCCGACTCGATCGAGGCCGCGATCCGCGAGCGCACCCGCGACGAGACCCTGCGCGACCTGGTCACGCGGGGAGTCTGACCCCGCGCTCAGTCGCCGGCGATCGTCATCTCCTCGAGCAGGATCGAGCCGCTGCGGACGCTGCCGCGGCGGTCCACGTCCGCCCCGACCGCCACGAGGTGGCGGTACATGTCGCGCAGGTTGCCCGCGATGGTCACCTCGTGGACGGGATGGGACACGACGCCCCCCTCCACCCAGAACCCGACGGCGCCGCGCGAGTAGTCGCCCGTCACCGGGTTGATGCCCTGGCCGAGCAGCTCCGTGACCAGGAGGCCGGTACCCATGCGACGCAGCAGCGCATCGAGGTCACCGGCGCCGCCCGCGACCTCGAGGTTGTGCACGCCGCCGGCATTGCCGGTGGTCACGAGGCCGAGCTTGCGGGCCGAATACGAGTCCAGGACGTAGCGCGCCAGGACGCCGCCGCGGACCAGGTCGCTGTCGGCGGTCGCCACGCCCTCGTTGTCGAAGGGCGTCGAGCCGAGTTCCCCGCGCAGGTGTGGCCGTTCCGCCATGTCAAGCCACGCCGGAAAGACCGGCTGGCCCACTGCGCCGCAGAGGAAGGAGCTCTTCCGGTACTGGGCGCCGCCCCTGACGGCCGCGACGAAGTGGCCGACCAGGCCACGCGCCTGCTCGGCGATGAACAGCACCGGGGCGCGCCGCGTCGACAGCTTGCGCGAACCGAGGCGCGCGACGGCGCGCTCCGCGGCGTGACGCCCGACCTGTTCCGGTGGCTCGAGTCGGCCCGCGTCGCGCGCCGTGGAATACCAGAAGTCGCGCTGCATCTCCTCGCCGTCCTGCCCCATCACCACGCAGCTCAGGCTGTGCGTCGTGGACGGATACCCGCCGAGGAAGCCATGGGTGTTCCCGTAGACCCGCAACCCGGAGTGGGTGCTGACCGACCCGCCCTCCGAGTTGCGGATGCGGGGGTCGAAGGCCAGCGCGGCGGATTCGACGGAGCGCGCGATGCCGATGGCCGCCTCGGCATCCACCGCCCAGGGGTGGTGCAGGTCGAGGTCCGGGATCTCCGTTGCCATCAGTCCGGCGTCGGCCAGGCCCGAAAACGGATCCGCCGCCGTGAAGCGGGCGATCGACAACGCCTTGCTGACCGTTTCACGGACGGCAGCGTGGGACAGGTCGGCCGTGCTGGCCGAGCCCTTGCGACCGTCCACGTAGACGGTGACGCCCATGCCGCGATCGCGCTGGTACTCGAGCGACTCGACCTCGCCGAGCCGGACCGTGACCGACAGGCCGACGTCGGTGCTGACGCCGGCCTCGGCCTGCGACGCGCCGCCGCGCCGCGCCTCCTCGAGCGCCAGTTCGACGATCGCCTCGAGGTCGTTGCGCGCGACCAGCGCGCCGGTGTGGGTCTCGGTCATGGCGGTGCCGTTTGCGGTGGGGTGCAGGATTGTAGCGGGATCGGCGCCCGACGGGCCCATGCTACGATCGCTTCATGCGCCGCCGCCAACTGCCCGGTGAGCCGGAGCCCCCCAGCAAGGGCGAACTCAAGCGCCGGGCCCACTCCGTGCAGGACCTGGCCGATCGCCTGATCGACGCCGAGGACCTGCCGCTGGAGGCGCTCGGCCTGCCCGAGACCGTGCGCGACGCCGTGCAGCTGGCGCGGAAGATCACCAGCCGCGCGGCGCTGGTCCGGCAGCGGCAGTTCGTCGCCAAGCTGCTGCGCAAGACCGACGTCGAACAGCTGCGCACCGCGATCGAGTCCCGCGCGGCGGACCACCAGCTGGAGGCACGCCTCTTCAAGCGTGTCGAGCGCTGGCGCGACCGCATCGTCGAGGAAGGCCCGGCCGCCGTCGACGCACTGGTGGCCGAATGTCCCGCCTTCGACACGGCCGAGTTCCGGGCGCTGGCCGACGAGGCCTGCCGGGAACGCCGCGTCGGCGGGTCGCAACGCGCCTTCCGCCAGCTGTTTCGCGCCATCAACCGCGAGCTGGCCTCCGTCTGACCGCGAACCGCGCGGTCTTCGGTCGGCCGGATCCGCAGCCGGAAAGCCGGCCCGTGGTAGAATTGCGCGATGCAACCGCTGGTCGGCGTGATCATGGGTTCGGCCTCCGACTGGGAGACGATGCAGCACTGCGTCGCGCTGCTCGACGAGCTCGGCGTGCCCCACGAGGTGCGCGTCGTCTCCGCCCACCGCACCCCGGACCTGCTGTTCGAGTACGCCACGAGCGCCGGCAGCCGCGGTCTCGAGGTGCTCGTTGCCGGCGCCGGTGGCGCCGCCCACCTGCCCGGCATGACGGCGGCGAAGACGCTGCTGCCGGTCATCGGCGTGCCGGTCCAGTCGAAGTCGCTCAACGGCCTCGACTCGCTGCTGTCGATCGTGCAGATGCCGGCCGGCATCCCGGTCGCCACGGTCGCCATCGGCACGGCCGGCGCGAAGAACGCGGCGCTGCTGGCCGCATCGATCCTGGCGGGACGCCACCCCGCCATCGGCGCGGCACTCGCGCGGTTCCGCGCCGGGCAGACCGAAGAGGTCCTGGCCCGGCCCGATCCACGGCAGACCTGAACGTGCAAGTCGGCATCCTCGGGGCCGGGCAGCTCGCCCGCATGCTCGTGCTGGCAGGCGTCCCGCTCGGGATGCGCTTCAGGGTCTTCGACCGCAGCGCCGACGCCCCGGCGGGCCAGGTGGCGCCGATCACGGTGGGCGACTTCGACGACCTCGCTGCCCTGGCGGCGTTTGCCCGCGATGTCGACGTGGTGACCTTCGACTGGGAGAACGTCCCGGTCGCCTCCGCGCGCGCCGTGGCGCGCGATGCGCGCGTGCTGCCCTCGCCGCGGGCGCTCGAGGTCGCGCAGGACCGGCTCAGCGAAAAGCGGATCTTCACGCGCCTGGACATCCCGGTCGCGCCGCACGCGGCGGTGGACGATTTCGCCGGGCTGGAACGCGCCGTGCGGAGGGTCGGGTTGCCCGGCATCCTCAAGACGCGCCGCCTGGGCTACGACGGCAAGGGCCAGGCCGTCCTGCGTCGGCCGGCCGACCTGCAGCGCGCGTGGCATGCGCTCGGCGGGCAGCCGCTGCTCTACGAAGGCGTGGTGGACTTCGACTGCGAGGTGTCGCTGGTTGCGGTGCGCAGCAGGCGCGGCGAGGTCGCCTGCTACCCGCTGACCTGGAACGTTCATTCGCACGGCATCCTGTCGGTTTCGCGCGCGCCGTTCCTGCGGCCGCGACTTCAGGCCCAGGCCCAGCGGCATGTGGGACGGCTCCTCGAGCACCTCCGCTACGTCGGCGTGTTCTGCGTCGAGTTCTTCGTCGCCGGCGGCCGGCTGGTCGCCAACGAGATGGCCCCGCGCGTGCACAACTCGGGCCACTGGACCATCGAGGGGGCCGAGACCAGCCAGTTCGAGAACCACCTGCGGGCCATCGCCGGCCTGCCGCTGGGCAGCACCCGGGCGCGCGGGCACTCGGTCATGGTCAACTGCATCGGGCGCATGCCGCCGGCGGCGCGGCTGCTGGCCCTGCCGGGCGTCCATGTGCACGATTACGGCAAGTCGGCGCGCCCCGGCCGCAAGCTCGGTCACCTGACCTACGTCGGCGGCAGCGCGAGTGCGCGCGACCGCATGGCCGCGCGCCTGCTGGGCCGCGGGCGCGGCTGAGGACTGCCACGCCGTGCCTGTGGTAGCTTTGTCAGCCTTGCGCGGCGCGGACGACCCCGCGGCCCGTCACTGAAGGCCCAGGCCCCATGTACCTCGAGCACTTCGAACTGAAGGAACTCCCGTTCCGGCTCAGCCCGGACCCGGCCTTCCTCTACCTGTCGAAGCACCACGCGCGGGCGAAGGCCTACATGGAGTCGACGATCTGGTTCACCGACGGCTTCGTCGTCATCACGGGCGAGGTCGGGTCGGGCAAGACCACGCTGATCGAGACGTTCCTGAGCGAGCTCGAGAAGGACGTGGTCGTGGCGCAGGTGAACCAGACGCAGGTGTCGCCGATCGAGTTCCTGCAGTCGGTCCTGGTCCAGTTCGGCTTCTCGCCCTTCAGGATGAAGAAGGCGGAGCTGCTGGCGACGCTCAACCAGTTCCTGATCGAGCAGTACGCCGCCGGCCGCAAGGTGCTGCTGATCGTGGACGAGGCGCAGAACCTGTCGCACCGCGTGCTGGAGGAGATCCGCCTGCTGTCGGGCGTGGAGACCACCAAGGAGAAGGTGCTGCGCATCATCCTCGCCGGCCAGCCGGAGATGAACGAGAAGCTCGATTCGCCGGAGCTGCTGCAGCTCGTGCAGCGCGTGCGCCTGCGTTTCCACCTTACCGCGCTGTCGCCGGAGGACCTGCGGGCCTACGTGCTCCATCGCCTCGAGGTCGCTGGTTCGCAGGGGCGGCAGCTGTTCGCCGAGGAGACGTTTCCGCTCCTCTACCAGTACACCGGCGGCATCCCGCGCCTGATCAACACGCTCTGTGACACGGCCCTGATGGCCGCCTACGCCACCGAGAAGCACGAGGTCGGCACGGACGAGGTCCGGGCAGCCATCGCGGAACTCGGCTGGACGGACTACGCGTCGCGGACGGCCCGCATGCAGGCGCTGCAGGGCGGGAGCACGCCGGAGCACGCGCGCGCGGCCGGGTTCGCACGGATCGTCGTGACCTTCGACGGCGCCCGGGTCGAGGAACGCCCGCTGCCTCCGGGTCGGCTCGTGATCGGCCGGACCAGCGACAACGACCTGCAGATCGACAGCAAGTACGTCAGCCGCCATCACTGCCAGATCGTCACGACGCGGGAAGGGAGCACGCTGGAGGACCTGAACAGCACCAACGGCGTCTACGTGAAGTCGAAGCGCGTCCGCCGCCATTACCTGAACGACGGGGACGTCATCGTCCTGGGGCGCCACGAGATCCTCTACCTCGATGAGCGCGCCGGGCGCAGCCGCGCGCCGGCGCACGGCCATGGAGAAGGGGCCGAGGACTGACGCGCCGGGCTCAGTCTTCCTCGTCGAGGGCGGCGCCGTAGCGCCTCTTCTGGACCCGATAGTCGCGCCGCTTGAGCACCAGCACCAGCCCGCAGATCATGGCCAGCAGGCCGAAGCCGACGACCACGTCCGACCAGCCGGGCACCCGCCAGTAATACGAGAAGACCAGGGCGCCCGCGCCGAGCCCCATGTATGCGTAGGGCAGGGATTCGTAAACGGGCCTGGAAAGTCGCAACGCCGTGCCCCCCTTGCGCGACCCGCCGCTCAGCCGGTGCCCCCGACCGTGAGGCCGTCGACCCTCAGCGTGGGCTGGCCCACGCCGACCGGCACGGTCTGCCCTTCCTTGCCGCAGGACCCGACCCCGGCGTCGAGCTCGAGGTCGTTGCCAACCATGCTAACCCGGGTCAGCACGTCCGGGCCATTGCCGATCAGGGTGGCGCCTTTCACCGGGACGGTCACCTTCCCGTCCTCGATCAGGTAGGCCTCGCTCGCGGAGAAGACGAACTTTCCCGAGGTGATGTCCACCTGCCCGCCCCCGAAGTTGACGGCATAGAGCCCCTTCGACACCGAGCGGATGATCTCCGCGGGATCGTGCGGGCCGGCGAGCATGTAGGTGTTGGTCATGCGCGGCAGGGTCATGTGCGCGAACGACTCGCGCCGCCCGTTGCCCGTCGGGTGGTTGCCGGACAGGCGCGCATTCAGCTTGTCCTGCAGGTAACCGCGCAGCACGCCATTCTCGATCAGCGTCGTGCACTGCGTCGGGGTCCCCTCGTCGTCCACGTTCAACGAGCCGCGCCGACCCGGGATCGTCCCGTCGTCGACGACGGTGCACAGCGGCGAGGCAACCCTCTGGCCGACCCGGCCGGCGAATGCCGAGGTGCCCTTGCGGTTGAAGTCGCCCTCGAGGCCGTGACCGATGGCCTCGTGCAGCAGCACGCCGGGCCAGCCCGGGCCCAGGACCACGGTCATGGTTCCGGCCGGCGCGGGCACCGCATCGAGGTTCACCAGCGCCTGGCGCACCGCCTCGCGCGCCAGCCCCAGCGGGCGCTCGTCGGCCAGCAGCTCGGTGAGCCCGTGGCGCCCGCCCATGCCCGCATAGCCCTGCTCGCGCCTGCCGTCCTGCGCGACGATCACCGCGACGTTGAGGCGCACCAGCGGGCGGACGTCGGCGGCCAGCACGCCGTCGGTGCCGGCCACCAGGATGACCTCGTGGACCGCCGCGAGGCTCGCGATGACCTGCTCGACGCGCGGGTCCATCTTGCGGGTCTCGCGGTCGATGCGCTCGAGCAGCGCGACCTTGTCCGCGTCGCCGAGCGTCTCGATGGGATCGATCGGAAGGTAGAGCCGGCGGGTCGTCACCTGCTTCCAGGCCTGGGCGCGGCCGTCGCCGCCGCTGCGCGCGATGGCCCGGGCCGCGCGCGCCGCCTCGAGCAGCGCCTCGGGCACGATCTCGTCGGAGTACGCGAACCCGGTGCGCTCGCCCGCCAGCGCGCGCACCCCGACGCCGCTCTCGATGCTGTGCGAACCCGACTTGACGATGCCGTCCTCGAGCGCCCAGTGCTCCTCGCGCGAGACCTGGAAGTACAGGTCGCCGCCGTCGATCGACGCGCCGAGCAGCGTCGAGAGCGCCCGCTCGATGCCGCCCTCGTCCAGTCCGGCGGGGCGCAGGATCGCCTCCTTCGCCGTCGCCAGGTTGTCCGCTACGGAAACATCTCGAACGTCGTTCATCGTCACTCCAGGACGCGGTGCCCGAGCGAGGGAAACCGCTGCCGCGCGTCGGACTGCCCCGCGCGGTCCAGCGCGGCGAGCACGATGCCGGTGCCTCGCGGCAGCCGTTGCAGCACCCGGCCCCAGTAGTCGACGACCATGCTGTCGCCGTAGGTCTCCCGGTCGTTCGGGTGGAAGCCGGACTGGGCCGCCGCCACCACGAAGCACTGGTCCTCGATCGCGCGCGCGCGCAGCAGGACTTCCCAGTGGGCGCGGCCCGTCGGGGCGGTGAACGCGGCCGGAACGGTGAACAGTTCCGCCCCCTGCGCCACCAGCCTGCGGTAAAGCTCGGGGAAGCGAAGATCGTAGCACACGGTCAGGCCGGCCCTGCCAGCCGGCGTGTCCACCACCACGGCCTCCTTGCCGGGCGCGGCGTTCGCCGACTCGCGGTAGCCTTCGTCGCGGCCAGGGATGTCCACGTCGAACAGGTGGATCTTGTCGTAGCGCGCGACCCGGCGTCCCGTGTCGTCGTAGACCAGGCAGGCATTGGCCGGCCGCGCGTCCCCTGCGACGCTGATCGGCGTCGTGCCTGCGATCACCCAGACGCCCGCCGCGCGCGCGGCCTCCGCGACGCCGGCCTGGATCGGGCCGCCGTCGATCGGCTCGACGATGCGCCGGCGCTCGGCCTCGCTGCGGCCCATGAACGCGAAGTTCTCCGGCAGCACCACGAGGCACGCGCCCAGTCCGGCAGCCTCGCCGATGAGCCGGCGGGCGGTGTCCAGGTTGGCGGCGACGTCGAGCCCCGACGTCATCTGCACTGCAGCGACCAATGGATCAGACATCGTCATCATCCCCGGGCGTCATCGCCGGACGCCGCCGGTTGAGCGGGCGCGGCACCCAGACCCGCCGCGTCCTCGAGTTCGCGCGCGTCGATCTTCCGGACCAGCGGATTGTCCCACGGTCCGGTGATCCGATAGTAGGCGCGAGCCACGCCCTTCAGCGGCTCCTTGAAGATCTGCGAGAACAACAGCAGCGCCGCGCCCACCGCGGGACCGCCGGCGATCGCGCCGGCAACGCCGAGCGAGGCGCCGAGGTCGCCGGTGACGACGGCGGTCTGGTCGTAGGTGCGGTCCCGCAGGTCGGTGCGCCCGGCGATGCCCACGTCTGCCGCGGGGCCGCGCAACGTCAGGTTGTCGGTGAAGGCCACGCCCGTGGACAGCGTGAAGTCGCCCTTCACCGAGTCGAAGGCCATGCCCTGGCCGGTGAGGTCCTCGAAATCCAGCGCCAGCCGTCGGCCGAGGTGGGCCAGGCTCATCAGCCCGAGGATCCGCCCGGCGCCCGGTTCCACCGAGAGCACGCGGCCTTCGTGGATGACGATGCGGGCCTTGCCGGACATCCGCTGCAGCAAGGTCGCATCCGGCCCGCCGGGCCAGGTCACGTCGGCCTCGATGCGGCCCTTCCTGGCCTCGATCGCCGGCGCGAGCGCCATGGCATCGAGCAGTCCCCTGACGTCGCCGCTGTCGAGCTCGAAGCGCAGCGCGGTCGCGATGCCGCGGGGCCCCGCGCGCCACGCGCCGCTGCCCCGCGCCACGAAGGCCGGGTGACGGGCCGTGAACTCCTCGAGACTGACGCCGTTGCCCACGTTGTCGATGCGCGCGTCGAGGTGGCCGAGTTTCCAGTCGAGGAAGACGAGGTCGCGGATGTCGAGCCGCATGCCCGGCAGCCGTGCAGGGTCGGGCTCGCCTCCGGGCTCGCGGACGCGGGGCGACACCGTGAGCCGCTCAAGGTCGGCCACCAGCGGCACGTCGCCGGGGAAGGAATACGGGATCCTGAGGCGGCCCTCGGCGGCCGGCGCGCGGACCTCGATGTCCCAGACGCGGTTGCCGGGCCGGAGCCGGCCACTGACCCCGTCGAACTCGTAGCCGAGCACCTCGAGCCTGCCGACGTCGAGCGTCACGCCCGCCAGCAGGTCCTCGAGTCGACGCTTGCCGGGCTCGCTCCACGTCAGCGAGGTCAGGTCGCTGATGCTGAGGTAGGGCAGCCGGCCGTCCACGGTCAGGCCGGGGCCCACCGGCAACGAACCGACTTCCCCGCCACCGAGCCGGACGGTGCCCCGCGCCACCTGCAGGCGTCCGGCCTCGCGGCGGAGTTCCAGCAGCGCGCGCACGTTGCGGCCGAGGCCGGCCCTGACGCGCAACCCGTCGCCGTCGGTGGTCAGGTCGAGGGTGAGTGGCCGGTTTTCGCCCGGCTCCTTGGCGAGCGGCGCAGGCAGCCCCGACGCGAGCCCGACGAGGTCGCTTTCGACACGGACCCGGCTCGCGCCGCGTTCGTCAGCCGCTGCCGGCCGTTCCAGCGTCCAGTCGCCGCGCCAGCGGGTCGTCCCCGCCAATCCCGCGTTGAGCGGCAGGCGCAGCACGTGCGGCAGGCGTGCGCCCTCCAGCGTGCCGCGCGCATCGATGCGCGTCTCGATGTCGCCGTCCGGTTGCCGGCGGCTGGTCACCGTGGCCTCGGCCGCCCCGCCGAGCAACTCGCCCGTCAGCTTCGGCGCGAAGAACTCGCGATCCCGCACCCAGAACTCCCCCTCGACGCCGGTGACCGGCTCCGCCACGCCGTCGAGTGCCAGCGACACGCCCCGTGCCATGCCGTGCACGTTGATCGCGCGGTCGGAAAACTGCTTGATCGGCAGGTACATGGCGACCTCGCCCGACAGCGGGCCGGACGCCGACAGCCGCTCGAAGGTGCTGCCGAGCCGCGGGGCCAGCGGGCTCGAGGCGAAGAAGCCCCGCACGGCGCCCGCATCCGCTGCCACGTTCGCGCGGATGACCAGCAGCGCCTCGCGCCAGTCCGCCAGCTCGGCCCAGGCACCCCGGACACCGATCTGTCCGAGGTTCCCGGCCGACGCCGCGACCCGCAGCGAGGGCCCGTCGAAGGTGGCCTCGGCGGACGCGCCGGTCACCGGCATCCAGCCGGGCGCGTAATCGAGCGTCAGGTCTTCCACGCGTGCCGTCGCGACGAAGCGCCCCTGGCCCTCGCGATACGGGAAGCCGCGGAGCGGGCCGGTGATCTGCACCCGCGCCTCGGGCACGCGCCCGGACACGAAAGCGCGATCCAGCCACTCGAGCGTCCGCGGCGTCAGTTTCTCGCGCGTCAGGTATCCGGATACCGCGGAAACGTCGGACACCGTGGCGCGTGCGTCGAGGTCCATGAGTGTGGTCGTCCCCGGGCGTGCCAGGAGCCGCAGGCGCCCGCGGGCCTCGCCGCCGGTCGTCACGACCTCGGCGTCGTCGGTCGCGAGACGCAGGCCGCCGAGCGCACGCGTGAGTTCGACCGTCGCGCGGACCCGCTGGAAGGGCATCGGCGTCCGCCAGTGGATCGGCCAGTCGAGCGTCACGTCGCCGGCGTCGAGATGGACGGTGCTCACCGCGCCGGCGCCCTCGAAACGGCCGTCGGCGCCATCCACGCCCGGGAACCGGCCGAAACGCTCGAAGCCGACGTCCTCGAAACGCGCGCTGCCCGTCAGGTCCGGCATCTGCCGCGGCCCGGCCGGCTTCACCCTGAGGTCCACGTCGCGCAGCGTCCCGCGCAATCCCAGCGCCTGCAGGCGGTCGCGCAGCGGCGTCGCCGGCAGCAGGCTGAGCATCGGCACCAGGTTCCCGGCGCGGAGATAGCCCGTCCTGACCCATGCCTCGGCCAGCCGGCCTTCGCGCAGGGCAACAGTCGCCGTGAGGTCTGTCGGCCGCCAACGCGCGTCCGGGGCCGAGAGCTCGAGTTCCCGGCCCGAGACGCGCCAGGTATCGCCGTCCCGCTCCGCCGT
>Ga0316605_10000743_pt1 | contig 20686 bp, 18 predicted proteins | sample OWC_soil_day20_n_FD_207666 | JGI IMG/M metagenome (GOLD analysis project Ga0316605, IMG submission 207666) | Wetland soil microbial communities from Old Woman Creek delta, Ohio, United States - OWC_soil_day20_noCT | ecosystem: Environmental > Terrestrial > Soil > Wetlands | place: USA: Ohio...
CGCGCCAGCCGGCATGGGCGGCGGCAACCACCGTCCCGGCCCGGTCGCAGAACAGCACCGGCAGACAGTCGGCGGTCATCACCGCGCAAACCCGCCCGGGCCGACGGGCATAGGCGGCATCGGCCGCCACGGAATTGACCGTCGCATCGGCGTCGACCGCAGCAATGCCATGCACCTGCTGCAACCACAGCGGTTCGGCCGGCAGTTGCCGGCGCAGCAACTGCCGATTGGCGGCCACGGCCAGCGGATCGTCACCGACATGCTCGCCCAGATTGAAGCTATCCCACGGCGGCTGGCTGCAACCGCCTGTGCGCAGTGTCTGCAGAGCGCGGACCTGGGCCGATGCCGGCCAGTCCGGCACCAGGCAATCAGCCATAACGCAGCATGTCGAGCAGATCCCGCATGTCTTCCGGTAGCGGCACCTCCCACTGCATTTTCAGCCCGCTCAGCGGATGGACCAGACCAAGGCGGGTGGCGTGCAGCGCCTGACGATGGAAAGGCGGCAGCTTGGGGTTGCTCTTGCCATACACCTGGTCGCCGACCAGCGGATGATGGATGGCCGCCATATGCACACGGATCTGGTGCGTACGCCCGGTTTCCAGCGAACATTCGACGAAAGTGGTGTAGGTGAAGGCTTCAAGAATGCGGATATGTGTAATCGCCGGCTTGCCGCCCCTATTTTCCGGCACGATGGCCATCTTGATGCGATTGGCCGGATGACGCCCGATCGGCTCGTTGACCGTGCCCTCATGCTTCATCGCCCCAGCGGCCAGCGCCAAATAGTGCCGACGCACGGTACGCGCCTGCAACTGGCGCACCAGATCGGTTTGAGCTTCCAGCGTTTTGGCCACGACCAGCAGACCGCTGGTGTCCTTGTCCAGGCGATGCACGATGCCGGCCCGCGGCACCGCTTCAATACCCGGCACATGGTGCAGCAGCGCGTTCATCAGCGTGCCGCTCCAATTGCCGCTCCCCGGATGGACGACCAGCCCGGCCGGCTTGTTGATAACCAGCAGGGTTTCGTCCTCAAAGACGATGTCGAGCGGAATTTCTTCCGGCAAATCGGGCAGATTGCGGGCATCGGTCGGTTCGTGGATGACCAGCGTTTCGCCGCCGAGCAACTTGCGCTTCGGTTCGCTTTCGGCGGCCCCGTCGACGGTAACCAGGCCATCCCTGACCCAGCCCTGCATCCGGTTGCGCGAATGCTGCGGCAACAATTCGGCCAGCACCTGATCGAGGCGGCGCCCGTAACAGGCGTCCGGAACCGTCAGGCGATGTGTCTCAGTTCGGCTATAATCGCCGGAGTTTTCCATAGGATCGTTCATGATGCGAAGTTTAGCCGCATTCCCGGCCGTCTTCCGCCTGTTGGCGGCATTTTTCGTCGTCGTACTGGTTTCCGGCTGCGGTCTGTTGCCCGAAGCCAAGGATGAAACTGTCGGCTGGTCGGCTAGCAAGCTCTATGCAGAAGCCAAGGACTCACAATCCGACGGTGGCTGGGACAAGGCTGCCAAGTATCTGGAAAAGCTCGAAGCCCGTTTCCCCTATGGCCGCTACGCCCAGCAGGCCCAGCTCGAACTGGGCTATGTCTATTGGAAGGCGGGTGAAGTTGGCTCGGCGCTGGCCGCCTGCGACCGTTTCATCAAACTGCACCCCAATCACCCGGCCGTCGACTACGTCTATTACCTGAAGGGTCTGGTCAATTTCAATGAAGATCTCGGCCTGATCGGCTACATCAGCACCCAGGATCCGAGCGAACGCGACCCGAAAGCGGCCCGCGAAGCCTTTGATGCCCTGCGCGAACTGGTCGTCCGCTTTCCGAACAGCAAGTACACCCCGGACGCCATCCTGCGCATGAACTATCTGGTCAACGCGCTAGCCTCCCAGGAGGTGCATGTCGCACGCTATTACGTCAAGCGTGGCGCCTACATCGCTGCCGCCAACCGCGCCCAGTATGCGGTGAAGACCTACCCGAACGCCCCGGCCGTCGAGGAGGCGATGTTCCTGCTGGTCACCGCCTACGACAAGCTTGGCATGAACGATCTGCGCGACGATGCCGACCGAGTCCTGCGCCAGAACTACCCGAACAGCCGCTTCTTCAAGGACGGCCTGGAGCGCAAAACAGCCTGGTGGAAGCTCTGGTAAGGGGCAATATCCGCCAGACCAGGCCCGCCTCTCGGCGGGCTTTTCTTTTTCCGGTCCTCAGGACCCCTGCTTGATGGCCAGTACCGCTTGATTGCGCAGGGTACGCAACAGAGACAACTCCTTTTCCGGGATCGTAATGCCACCCGGTTCATCGCGGTCGGCGTAGATCAAGGCCACTGGATTGCCCTTGATATTGAGCGGAAACAGGACGAAAGACTGGGCCGGCACCGATTTTCGAAACCAATCCGGGATACGGGTGGCGATCTTCGGATCGCTGATGTCGCTGATCAGGATATCGACGCCTTTCGAGGTTGCTGCGTGGAAAATATCCGGCGTGAAGGTCAGTGGAAAACGGAAAGCCTTGGCGATCTCGGTGGCATTCGGTCCGAAACCGAAACGTCCCTGCATGCAGTTGGACTTGGCATCGCGGATGCACAGGACGACTCGCTTGAAGCCCATGGCCCGGTACATCGTCTCAAGAATGATGCGCAGGATGTCGTTCAACTTGAAGCCATCAACCAAGGTATTGCTGATATCCTGAATCCCGGCGGTCAGGATGGACTGGGCATCAACTTTATCGTCTTCACCGTCGGCGCCATCGAATCCCGCGCCCAGCGGGCCATCGTCGCGCAACATCGTACCGTTTAGCGAATCACCACCCAATGTGCCTGTATCGCCACCCTCCCCGCCCGGATCGGCAGCCCCGCCTTTGGCAAACAGACGCATTTGCTTGCCAAAGGTGGTTTGCTGCAAGTTCAAATGAATGATGCGGGCGAACTCAGCCACCTCTTCGACCGAACGCTGGACGGTCTCATGCATTTCCTTGTGGTCGATGGAAATGGCATCGGCGAAGCGAGCCATGGCTTTTTTCATCTCCCGGTCGCGGGCCTCCGGCGTAGCCTGAGCGATTACGCTGCATAACTCATTGGACAAACCGGCCAGCACCCGCAGGCGATCCTCGTTGTTCTGCGGCTTCTTGACCGCCCCTGGCGGCAACTTGCGCAGGGTGCCGACGATCACCGGCGGGAAGCCCCATTGTTTTGCAATGGCGATTCCCATGTCCTCAAACGAAATACCCAGCACCTGCAAGGCGGCCTGATCTTCACTACAGCCTTTCTGGGCAATGATCCGCCGAATCTCGTCGGACTCCTCGGGGAAATAATATTGCGACAGCAAACGTCCCAAACCATGGAATAACGAACAGATGAAAGTCTGTTCGAGATCGCGCATCTTCGCTGTGGCGCTGATATCCTTGGCCAGTATGCCGGCCAGATTGGCGCGCAGAAACTCCTCCTTGAGCTGGTGGGCATTGGCCTTGTTCTGCAGATGCTCGAACAGCAGAACGGTGATGGCAATGTTGCGCACCGCTTCAAAACCGAGCACGATCACTGCGCGCGATACGGTACTGATGCTACCCCCTCCAGCCGGCCTGAAATAGGCTGAATTGACCAGGCGCAGAATCTTGTTGGTCAGCGCAAAATCCTTGAGGATGGAACTGGACAGCTTGTTGATGCTCTCCGTTTCGCTATTGGCGATCTTGTTGATGGCGCTGACCGATTCGGACAAGGCGGGGAAATCGCTCTTGTGGCGCATGCGCCGCATCAGGAAGTCGAGCGTCGACTGCTTGCCCTCGCTGCTTGCCTCTTCCTCGGGATCGAGATAGTTGTCCAGTGCTTCGGCAAACTGGGCAGCCGTCTGGAAACGCACCGCCGGGTCGCGCGCCACCGCCTTGTACAAAATGCCGGTCAAACGCTCGTCGACCGCAATCGTTCCCGGCAACTGGACGTTTTCGTTGGCAATGCGGTGCATGATCTGGAAGATATTGTTGCCCTCGACCGCCCGCTTCCCAGCCAGCATTTCGTAGAACACCAGGCCGGCGGCAAAGATGTCGGATCGCTCGCTGATTTCCCGCCGGTCGATGTATTCGGGCGCCATATAGGCCGGCGTCCCGGTATATTCCTCGGCAGCATCGTTCGGGGTATCCACCCTGGCCGCGATACCGAAGTCCATGACGCGCGGTGTGCCATTTTCATCAAGCAGGATGTTCGACGGCTTCAGGTCTCGGTGGATGATACCCTGGGCGTGCGCGTGGGCAATCGCGTCGAGAATCGGCCGCATCGTGGTCACGGCCTTGACCGGTGTCAATGCCCCGCTGTCGCGCAGGAATTCGGCCAGATTCTTGCCCGGCACGTATTCGAAAACCAGATAAAGGTCGCCGCCCTCCTCCCCGGCCTCGAAAATCGGCACGATATTCGGATGGCGCAGCTTGCCAACCATCCGTGCCTCGTCGAGCAGAACCTTGTTCTGTGCCGGATCCGGCTTCGTGAAATGCACTGTCTTGATAGCAATTTCACGCTGCAACTGCGGATCGAAGCCAAGGTATACGGTACTTTGTGCCCCCCGGCCCAGTTCCCCGCGCACTTCGAAACGACCGATTCTTTTACCCATTATTCGTCTTCTGGTATCCAGGCCAGACGGGGAATACCGTCGGCCTCGCCATGCACGATGGCGTTCTGCCCGTATTGTGCCCCGAGCGCGCAAGCATCGGCCAGCGAAATATCGGGGATGAAGCAGGTTTCCTCAACCGCCCAGCCCCCATCGTCGGCCACGTTCTCGCCGACATAGGTTTCGTAGTTGCCTTCGAGCAGGGCCACCTCCATTTGGGCCTGACGTTCGGCGTTGCTTGCCGCGTCGAGCGGCTGCCCCCCCGGATTATGCGCGGTCAGGACGGCAAACGTCCGCGCCCCGGCCGTCTCCAGCCAGCAGCGCAAGGTGTCCGAAGGCTGCTCCAGACGCAGGTCGCACACCCCGCCCGGCAGAAAAACCCGGTAGGTCGTCGCTCGGTAAGCCATCTCCAGTTCAGTCATCGTTACCATCAAGATCCACCACTCCGATCAATTGTTCAGCCTCGGCCGCCGGCAGCGCCTCGACCTCCTTCAACTTGCGCGACAGCTGCCGGGTCCGGGTTTCCGCCCGGCTGATGCTGTTGCTTGCCTCGTCCAGCTTCTTCCTGGTGTGGGCCAGCGCCTCGCCGAACTTGCCGAACTCGGCCTTGACCGCCCCAAGGACCGCCCATACCTCGGCCGAGCGCTGTTCGATGGCCAGCGTCCGGAACCCCATCTGCAAGCTGTTGAGCAAGGCAGCCAGCGTGGTCGGTCCGGCCAAACTGACCCGAAAATCGCGCTGCAACATCTCGGCCAAGCCAGGGCGGCGCAAGGCTTCGGCATACAACCCCTCGATCGGCAGATAGAGCAAGGCGAAATCGGTGGTGTGCGGTGGCGCCACGTATTTTTCCCGAATGCTCCTCGCCTCGTTTTTGAGACGCAGTTCGATGGCCTTTGCCGCTTCGTCGACGGCGATCTGCTCGCCGCGCTCCTGCGCTTCGAGCAGGCGTTGGTAGTCCTCGATGGGAAACTTGGCATCGATCGGCAGCCAGACCGTGGCACTATCGTCGCGACCGGGCAGGCGAATGGCGAAATCGACCCGTTCGGTACAGCCCGGCCGGGTCGCCACATTGGCGGCGAACTGGTCGGCGGTCAGCAACTGTTCGAGCAGGGCCGCGAGTTGCACCTCACCCCAGGTGCCGCGCGTTTTCACATTGGTCAGCACCCGTTTCAAATCGCCGACCCCGGCGGCCAGGCTCTGCATTTCGCCCAGCCCGCGATGAACCTGCTCCAGGCGGTCGCTGACCAGCTTGAAGGAATCACCGAGACGTTGCTCCAGTGTCGCATGCAGTTTTTCGTCGACGGTGCGGCGTATTTCTTCCAGTTTCGCCGCGTTGTCGGACTGGATGGCGGCCAACCGCCCTTCGACGCTCGATTTAAGGCGCTCGAAGCGCTCGTCCAGGCCGAGCGAAAAACGGCTCAGTTCGCGCGCAAAAGCTTCCAGGCGCTCGGCCTGACTGCTGCCGAACTGACCAACCTGGGTGGTCAGCGCCTGAGTCAGCAGCGTCGCCGACTGCGCCCTTTCCTCGCGGTCGCGAAAAGCCTCCTCGGCGTCCTCGCGCCGGCTGCGTGCCAGTTCCTCGCGCAACTCGCGCTCCAGCCGGGCGAGGCTTCTTTCCAGCGCATCCTGCATGCCCTGCAAACGTGGCTCATCGTTACTTTTTTTTGTAGCCCGCAACAGCAAGGCAACCTGCAACAGGATGACGACGATCACCCCACCGAGCAGGGCCAAGCCGACGACTTCACTCATCCACCTACCTCAGCGAAAAATCGACGCGACTGGCCTTGCCCTTGTCGTCGGCCTCGACCTTGGGGGAGAGCAGGAACAGGCGCTCGGACGGAATCTTGCCCTGCTCGACCAGCCAGCTCTGCACCACTTCGGCCCGACGATTGGCCAGCCTTTGCAGGTCATCGGCGGTCGACGGCGTGTTGGCCAGCAGCAGTTTCTCCATTTCCTCGACCGGCAGATCCTTCTGCAGGCCGACCAGGTTGCGCGGTTTCGGGAACTTGGCGGCGCGGTAGACCCGGCGCAGGTAATCCGCATACTCCCCCGGGGTAATGTCGACATCGCGCAATGCCAGTTCCTCGCCCGATTTCTTCTGGATATCCTTGCGCTTTTCCTCGCGCATGGCCCGGTCGATCGCCACCCGCTTGACCCCTTCCTTGTCGATTTCCGGATCGGCACGGCCGGTGATTTCAAGCTTCAGCCCATCGCGCTCGCTGAGCGCCTTGGCCAGCGCCTCCAGCTTCTTGCCGGCAGCCTCGTCCAGGCGCACCCGACCGGGGGCGAACTCGATATTGGACAACTCCTCGCCGCCACCGAACATCGAGCCGAGCAAGGCGAAGGGCGAGGTAACGGCCTTGACGAACAGGTTGACGATCACCTTGACGACCAGGCCACCGATCGAAAATTGCGGATCCTCCAGCGAACCGGAAATTGGCAGGTTGAGATCGATTTCACCCCGGTTGTTCTTGAGTAGTGAAATGGCCAGGTTGACCGGCAAGGTCGTCGCATCCGGGCTGTCGACCTTGTCGCCAAAAGTTAGCTGGTCGATGAACAGACGGTTGTCGGCAGTCAGCTGCTTGTTTTCCAGCTTGTAGGCGACATTGAGCGACAACTTGCCCTTGTCGATGTTGTAGCCGGCGTATTTGCCGGAATACGGGGAAAAACCGACCAGATCGACGCCGCTCACCTCGGCCTTGAGATCAAGGTAGGTCTTGGCGGCCAAGGGATTGAGCTTGGCCACGATGTGCACCGGCGCCGTGCTACCGTAACGCCCGCGCAAGTCCAGATCGGCCACCGTATCGTCCGCCGACGACAAGCCGCTGACCCGGCCGCCAAGGCGGGTGAGATTGACCGAATAGTTGGGTTTGACGAAGAAATCGGAAAAATTGACCCGGCCGTTCTGCAAGGTGATCTTGGCAATCTTGATCGGCATCGCTGCCCGCTTGTCGGCAGTGCTCGGTTCCGCCGGCTTTGCTGCCAACGCTTCGGTTGCCTTGTTGTCCTCCGCAACCTTCGGCTTCCTGACGATATCGGCCAGATTCAACTGCCCCCCCGGGCTCACAATGAGTCGGGAATAGAAATCGGCCAGGGCGATTTCGCCGACGCTGAGCGCCATCGGTTGCAGGCGGAAATCGATATCGCCGAGATAAAGCGACTTCCATTTGAGAAAATCGGCGTTGTTGACCTTGTCGACCGTAAGCAGGTCACCCAAGGTAAAGGAACCTTTATAGCCGCCAGCCAGCCCGTCCTTGCCTGGTTCGACAACCACTTCCCCCTGGCTCGATACCTGACCACGGGTCAATTCGATATTAAGGAACTCTGTGAAATAGGGCTGCAGCGGCAGGATCGGCAGAGCCAGGGTTTCCACCTGGAAGCGGCCGGCCAGCGGAAAAAGTTGCAACTTGCCATCGACGACAAGGCTGCCCTTCTGATTGATCCTGCTCTTCAGCGCAATCGTTGCCTGACGGTTGGCTTCGGTAGACAGCCCTTTGACCGTCAGATTGAAGCCGTCGATGATCTGCACGGCAGCCGGCGTCGTGCTCTGGTCTTCGGCGCGCAAGAGCAAGTCGTCGATCGACAACTGGGCGATATTGACGACCCAGGGCCGCGCGTCCGACAACTCCTGTTTGCTCACCTTGGCCATCTTCAAGACCGGCGGACTGATCCATTCGATCTGACCGTTCTTGTTGCGCAACAAGCGGGCCTTGGTATCTCGATTGCTGACCTCGACGATATCGAGCCGATGACCATGCATATCGACCCGGATACCCTTGACCGCCACCGCTCCCATGCGCAGGCGGTCGCCAAGATCAACCCGATAAGTCAGTTCGCTGATCTCGACCGGCTCGACCAGGCGGTGATCGAGCTTACCGACCTTGACCTGCAAGTCGAGCACCTCACCCTGAACCGGCGAGAGGTTGGAATCGTCCTTCCAGCGCACCCGGCCATTGCTCAACTCAAACTCGCCGAGCGACCATTCCGGGGCTTTGCCCGTAGTTGCCGGCGACGCTTGCCGATCAGCCGGTTTGCCGGCCAACTGATCGGCGAGGGTCAGCAGATTGAGTTCGCCTTGGCGATTCACCGCCAGATTGGCCTCCAGGCCATCGACGGCGACCTTTTTCACGGCAAATTTCCGGTTGATCAGGTCGAGTTGCTCCAGTTCGACATCGAGGCGCTTCCAGCCAACCAGCGCCTGGCCATCGACAGCACCGAGCGCCAGGCCGGAGAGATGGGCATTGCCCAGCACCGACAAGGACAGTTGATCGGCCAGTTCCTTGAACACCAGCTTCAATTCGGCGTCGACCGTACCCGCCTTGAGGCGAAGCGGAAACGTCGCCGGCAGATAGGGCTGGACGGCTGCCAGATCGAAATGGTCGATGTCCAGGCTGAGTTCGCTGTCCCGCCCGGCAGAAAATGGCTTGCTGCGGCCTTCGAGCAAAACCGGCGAGCCTGCCACCTTGGCCGAGAAATGCGGCTCGACCAAGCGCTCGGCCTGGTAGGCCAGGCTCGAAACAAAGGGCAAGTTAAGCTTGATATCGGAAACGGTGTGGACCTTGCCGACCGGCTGGTCGTCGAACTCGATCCTGCCGCCTTCGACCTGAATATTGTTCAGCGAAAAACGCGGCGTCGGGGTGGGCTCGGAAGGCTTCATCCATTCGTCGAGCAAGTCCGAAACATCGTACTTGCCATCGCCCAGATGACTCACCGCCAAGCGCGGTCCGCGCACCCTGATTTCGTCGACCACCACCCCGAACAAGGGCAACGAGGAGGTCGACACATTGACCAGCAATTCGTCGACCCCGGCCACCTCCTTGCCGCCGGCAGCCCGGACCGAAACGCCGCTCACCCGTAGCGACAAGGCATAGGGGTTGATGTCGATGCGTTCGATACTGACTTCGCGTTGCAAGCTGGCCGACAGTTGCTTCAGCAAAATGGATTTGAGCAGCGGTGGAGCAGCAAAATAGCCAAACAGACCGAAAAAGACAAGAAATCCACCCAACCACCAGCCAATCCGCTTGCTGCGCGGCGTTTTCAACATATCGAGCAGACGCGTTTTCAGCGCCGAACCGCGAGTAATTAGTTGGCTCATGGTAATCTAGCATCCTCTATGTACCTTTGCCGAATTTAGCATATTGCCCAGGCGAAACCGACGGTAGAAATTCATGAAGTGGCTTTTCAAGTGGATCATTGACGATATCAAACGCGCCCTGGCGGCCCTGAAACGGGGAGAAACCTGGCTGGTCATCGGTATGATTACCGGCTTCAGCTTGCTCGGCTGGCTGGTTCTCCAGTTCGCCCTCAAAACCGACTCCGTCCTGCGCCACCTGCACTACAGCGCCTCGGCCTGCCGCGAAATGTCGAACGGACCGATCATTTTCCTGTTTTGCGGCATGATGTTCTTCCTGTTCGCCACGGTCATCACCTTCGGCGAAATCCAGCGCTACTTCCATTTCAAGGAGCGCGGCGCCCATTACGAGACCCGCCAGTCGATGCGTAACGGCATCATCGCCTTACTCTGTGCACTGGCGATCGCCCTTGGCGCCCTGATTTTCTTCAACACCTACTGCCGCTGAAGCACCAGACCTCATGAAAATCCTGGTCGTCGACGATAACCGCACCAATCTGGTCGTCGTCACCAAATTCATTGAACGGCTGGGCTGTACGCCACTACAGGCCCAAAACGGCGAACAGGCCCTGGAAAAATTCCGGGAGGACAAACCCGATATCGTGCTGCTCGACGTCATGATGCCGGACATCGACGGATTCGAAGTCGCCCGCCGGATTCGCGGCATGGAAGAGCCGGGTGATTGGACCCCGATCATTTTCCTGTCGGCGATGAGCGCTGACCGGGATATCGAACAAGGAATCGCCGCCGGCGGCGACGACTATCTGACCAAACCGGTCAGCGAGATGATTTTCGGTGCCAAGGTGCGCGCCATGCAGCGTATCGTCCAGATGCGAACCTCGCTGCTGGTCCTGACCCGCAAGCTTGATGCGGCCAATCAGGAACTCAAGCGCCTGTCGGCCAGCGACGGATTGACCGGCATCCCCAATCGCCGCTTTTTCGATGAGTACATGAGCCGCGAATGGCGGCGTGCCCGACGCAATTCCACCCACCTGTCGCTGATGATGTGCGACGTCGACCATTTCAAGCACTACAACGACCACTATGGTCATCAGGCCGGCGACGACTGCCTGCGCCAGGTCGCCCACGCCCTGTCCGCCACCATGGAACGGGGCAGCGACATCGTCGCCCGCTACGGTGGCGAGGAATTCGCCGTGGTCATGCCGGAAACCCAGATCGGCGGCGCCCTGGTCGTTGCCGAAAAAATCCGCCACGCAATCCACACGCTGAACTTGCCGCATGCTGGCGCCCCTGCCGCCCGCGTCTCGTTAAGTATCGGTATTGCATACATGAAGCCGGATACCGACGACCTCCCAACGCAGTTGATCGAACATGCAGACCGTGCCCTCTACCGCGCCAAGCACGATGGCCGTGACCGTGTCTGTCGTTACGATCCGACTCTGGACAACTGATCCATGGCTCGCAAACCTACCTCCGTCATGATTGTCGACGATAACGACATGATGCGCACCATCCTGCGCAGCATTCTGCGCGGCGAGGAGTACGACGTTATTGGAGAGGCCAGGAACGGGGTGATTGCGGTCGACATGGCCGAGCGCCTGAAGCCCGATATTGTCTGCCTGGATGTCATGATGCCGGAGATGGATGGTCTGGAAGCACTGGGGGCAATCAAGAGTGCCCGGCCAGAAATCCAGATTGTGATGATCACCAGCAACACCGAACCCGAAACCGTTCAGGATGCCATCCAGAATGGCGCTGCCGGCTACATTGTAAAACCCTTCAACGCCGCCCGTGTGCTCGACACTTTGGAAAAGATTGTCGGGCGCCGCCGCCAGAAGCCGGCCTAGAAATTATTCCGCCACTGGCGGATAGCCGCAAAAACTGCCACTGGCGAGGTGTCGACCGCAGCGTTGCGCAAAGCAGCGGCAATGACCGCCGGTTCGTGGCAACGCAGGAAGGGATTGGTCGCCTTCTCCTCGGCCAGCGTCGATGGCAGGCTGGGCAGGCCGGCCGCCCGCAACTCGGCAACCCGTTTGACACGGGCGTGCACGGCCGGATTATCCGGCTCGACGGCCAGGGCAAAACGCAGATTGGCCTCGGTGTATTCGTGTGCACAATAGACTCGGGTATCGTCCGGCAAGGCTGCCAGGGCTTGCAGCGATGCGTGCATCTGCACGGGAGAACCTTCGAACAGGCGGCCGCACCCTGCCCCGAACAAGGTGTCGCCGCAAAATACGCCCCCCGCCAGGCAATAGGCCAGATGGCCCAAGGTATGCCCGGGCACCGCCAGCACCTTTATCTTCTGCCCGAGCAGGGAAATCGTCTCGCCACCGCTCAATGGCCGATGCAGCCCTGTGATAGACTCTTTGGCCGGGCCATAGACCGTCGCCGAGTAGCGGTCGAGCAAGGCGGCAATGCCGCCCTGGTGATCGGCATGGTGATGGGTGATCAGGATGGCGTCCAGCACAAGTTGCTCCGCCGTCAGACGGGCCAGCACCGGTGCAGGCTCCCCGGGATCGACCACCACGGCATGGCCGCCAGCGCTGAGCAGCCAGATGTAATTGTCCTTGAACGCGGGAATGAACGAAATTTCAAACATGCCTGAACTATCGAGCCAGGGACAGCGGATGTCAATTCCCGGGCTGGAGCAATGGCTGGCCGGCGCTCAGGGACGTTACGCAATGGCTTGGGAGCAGCAGCAACTGGACTTGGCGGTCAGCGACATCTTCGGCTTCAATGCCCTGCAAATCGGCCTGCCGCAATGCGATTTCCTGCGCGCCAACCGTATCCCGCTACGCCAGACGGCCGGGGAATCCGGGCCGGTGAATGTGCGTTGCGCCCTGACCGCCCTGCCCTTCGCGTCGCACAGCATCGATCTGGTCATCCTGCCGCATGTTCTGGAGTTTTATGCCGAACCGCACCAAATCCTGCGCGAAATCGAACGCATCCTGATTCCCGAGGGGCAGGTCATCATCATCGGTTTCAATCCGCTGTCGCTGTGGGGCCTGCATCGCCGTCGGCAACGGCGCGGCGATTTTCCGTGGAATGGCAATTACCTGAGCACTGCCCGCCTGCGCGACTGGTTGCAGTTGCTCGGTTTCGAGGTGGACCGCGGCAGTTTCGGCTGTTACGTCCCGCCCTTCACCCAGGAGAAATGGTTGCAGCGCTGGCGCTTCATGGAAAGCGCCGGCCGGCGCTGGTGGGGATTCTCCGGTGGCGTCTATGTACTGCGCGCCATCAAGCGCACCCACGCCATGCGCCTGATCACCCCAACCTGGCGCAGCAAGCCGGTACGCGCCAAGGCACTGCGCCCGGTTACCCACAAGGAAGGCCATGGCCACTGAAGACACCGTAGAAATCTATACCGATGGCGCCTGCAAGGGCAACCCGGGCCCCGGCGGCTGGGGGGCCATCCTGCGCCTCGGCCCGCACGAAAAGGAGCTGTGGGGCGGCGAAGCTGAAACCACCAACAACCGCATGGAACTGACCGCCGCCATCCGCGCCCTCGAAACGCTAAAGCGTCCGGTGGCCGGCCGTATCTATACCGACTCGCAATACGTGCTGAAAGGCATCAACGAGTGGATCCACGGCTGGAAACGCAATGGTTGGAAGACCGCGGACAAGAAGCCGGTCAAGAACGCCGACTTGTGGCAACTGCTCGATGCCCGCACCCAGGCGCACAAACTGGAATGGGTGTGGGTCAAGGGTCACGCCGGCCATCCCGAAAATGAACGGGCCGATGCCCTGGCCAACCGCGGCATTGAAGAGCTAGCGGGTAGTCGCTAGTTGTTAGTTACTGGCATCACTAACGGCTAACCACGAATCGCTAACGCGAACAACGAATGAACAACGACCAAAAATGAGACAGATCGTCCTCGACACCGAAACCACCGGCCTCGACCCGCGGCAGGGCCACCGCATCATCGAAGTTGCCTGCATCGAGATGGTCAACCGCCGGCTGACCGGCCACCACCTGCACAAGTACATCAACCCGGAACGCGACATCGACGAAGGCGCCCAGGCGGTGCACGGCATCAGCCTGGAATTCCTGGCCGACAAGCCCAAGTTTGCCGACATCGCCGACGAATTCCTCGAATTCATCAACGGCGCCGAACTGATCATCCACAACGCCGCCTTCGACATCGGTTTCCTCAATGCCGAGCTGCGCCGCCTCGACCGGGTGCCGGTTGAAACCCTGTGCAGCGGCGTCACCGATACGCTGAAGATGGCCAAGGAATTGCACCCGGGCAAGCGCAACAGCTTGGACGCCTTGTGCGAACGCTACGAGATCGATAATTCCAGCCGCACCCTGCACGGCGCCCTGCTCGATACCGAATTGCTGGCCGACGTCTACCTGGCCATGACGCGCGGCCAGAACACGCTGATGATCGAGCCGGAAGAGCTGCCGCGCGGCCACCGCGGCGCCAGCGGCCGCCCCGACCGCAAACCCCTGATCGTGCAACGGGCGACCGACGAGGAACTGGCCGAACACCAGCGCCTGCTGCAGATCATCGACAAGGAATCGAAAGGCGCCTGCGTCTGGCTGCCCAAGGTCGCGCCCGAGGTTTGACCGAAGCCCGCCCCTGTCATTTTTTTGCAATTTTTATGCAACAAAATGATGGGTTTGGCGAATATACTTCGAGAAAAACGTGGAGAGTGCGCGATGAACCGTTCCAATCTGAAACCGAGGTTTCCGACCGAAAATTATCTTAACCGCGAACTCGGCCTACTCGCCTTCAACCGGCGTGTGCTCGCCCAGGCCCAGGATGAACGGGTTCCGCTGCTCGAACGCCTGCGCTTCCTGTGCATCGTCTCCAGCAACATGGACGAATTCTTCGAAATCCGCATGGCCGGACTCAAGGAGCAGATCAAGGCCAGCGCGCCGGGCATCACCACCGACGGCAAGACCGCCCAGGAAGCCTTCCGGATGGTGTCGGCCGAAGCCCACGCCATCGTCACCGAGCAATACCAGCATTTTAACGACGTCATCCTGCCGGCGCTGGCCGAACAAGGCATCATCTTCCTGCGCCGCTCGAAATGGAACGAAGCACAGCGCGGCTGGATTCGCGACTACTTCATGCGCGAAATGGTGCCGGTACTGACGCCGATCGGCCTCGACCCGTCGCACCCCTTCCCGAAAGTGCTGAACAAGAGCCTCAACTTTGCCGTCGAACTGGAAGGCAAGGATGCCTTCGGACGCAGTTCCAATGCCGCCATCGTTCAGGCTCCGCGCGTACTGCCGCGCGTCATCCGTCTGCCCGAAGAACTGGCCGGCTGCGAATACGGTTTCGTTTTCCTGTCATCCATCCTGCACGAATTCGTCAACGAACTATTCACCGGCATGACCGTGCTCGGCTGCTACCAGTTCCGCGCCACCCGCAACTCCGACCTGTTTGTCGACGAGGAAGAGGTTACCAACCTGCGCACCAAGTTGCAGGGCGAGTTGCCGCACCGCCATTTCGGCGACGCCGTGCGCCTGGAAATCGCCGAGAACTGCTCGCCGGCAATGACCGATTACCTGCTAGCCCAGTTTTCCCTGAAGGAAGCCGACCTATACCGCGTCGAAGGCCCGGTCAACCTGGTCCGCCTGATGCAGGTACCGGACTGGGTCGACCGTCCGGACATGAAGTTCGCCCCCTTCGTTCCCGGCCTGCCGAAGGCGGTCGGCAAGGGCAGCAACATTTTCGAGAGCATCGCCAAGAACGACATCCTGCTCCATCACCCCTACCAGTCCTTTGCGCCGGTCATCGAACTGCTCAACCAGGCGGCCGTCGACCCGCAGGTGGTCGCCATCAAGATGACCGTCTACCGCACCGGCACCGACTCGGTGTTGATGCAGTCACTGATCCGCGCCGCCCAGAACGGCAAGGAAGTCACCGTTGTCGTCGAACTGATGGCCCGTTTCGACGAAGAGGCCAACATCAGCTGGGCAACCAAGCTGGAGGAAGTCGGCGCCCATGTGGTCTATGGCGTAGTCGGCTACAAGACCCACGCCAAGGCCCTGCTCATCGTGCGCCGCGAGGAAAGCGGCCTCAAGCGCTACGCCCACCTCGGCACCGGCAACTACCACCCGCGCACCGCCCGCCTCTACTCCGACTTCGGTCTGATGACCGCCAACGAGGAAATCACCCACGACGTCAGCGAAGTGTTCAAACAACTGACCGGGCTGGGCAAGGCGCGCACCTTGAAACACCTGTGGCAGGCGCCGTTTACCTTGCAGCCTAACGTCGTCGCCGCCATCCAGGCCGAGACCGAAACCGCGCGCGCCGGCGGCAAGGCACACATCGTCGCCAAAATGAATTCGCTGCTCGAACCGGAAGTCATCAACGCCCTCTACGAAGCCTCGCAGGCCGGGGTCGCCGTCGACCTCATCGTGCGCGGCGTCTGCGCTTTACGCCCGGGCGTGCCGGGGCTGTCGGAAAATATCCGGGTCCGCTCGATCATCGGACGCTTCCTCGAACATCACCGGGTGTTCTACTTCTACGCCGGCGGCAAGGAACACGTCTATCTGTCGAGCGCCGACTGGATGGAACGCAACTTCTTCAAACGCATCGAGCTGGCCTTCCCCATCCTCGATCCCAAGCTGAAAAAACGCGTCATCACCGAAGGCCTCAAGTTCTATCTGGCTGACAACCAGCAAGGCTGGGACATGAACAGCCAGGGCGTCTACCAGCGCCGCCGCTCCCCTCGCGCCAAGCCGCACAACGCGCAGGGCGAACTGATGGTGACCCTGGGCGGCAACTGAGCCGCATCGCCCCCAGCATCACGGCCGCCCCGCATCGGGCGGCCTAGATATTGGTCAGGGTCAGCAACAGATCGGCATACCAGGCGCAGTTCAGGCCGAGTGCTTCATCCTGCTCCAGGTCACGCGTACCGACATCGAGGCGGGCGGAATGCACGCCGAGCAGCAGCCACGGCAGATCACCATATTCCGCCCCCGGCTGGTTTAAACGCATAACCACCGGCGCGCCGCTGCTGCCCCGGTGGGTGCGGGCATCGGTCAGGAAATAGCCCTCGCCCTGGAAACGCAAGCCGAACGAGGAAGCAACGATGGCCTGGCGCACCACCGGCATGTGATGCAAGGCATCGTGAAAGCCGAGCGGAAAGCCGACCACCAGCAACGAACTGCCGACCTCGACCTGCTCGAAACTGCCGAGCAGATGCTGTGGCGTAAATGCCCGGTACACGGCAGTGGCAGGCAACGCGCTGCGGTCGATTTCAAGCAGGGCGACATCGATGTCCCCGGCCCGGTCCGACCCGTGGCGCCAAAGGCTCTGGCCATTACGGTAGAGCGGCATCGAGAAACCGGTCGATTCAGCGAGGTTATCCGGATTGACGTGCAGTTCGATCTCGAGGCAATCCGGAAAATGCTTGCTCGGCTCGTCGAACAGCACATGCCGGCTGGTCACCAGGTAAAGCCGCTGGTCGCGCGCAAAAAAGAAGCCGCTGGCGTTGGTCAGGCGCAACTGCTGATTGAAGGTGCAGATACGCGCTGCAGTAAGGAGGATGGTTTCGATCATGTGCCAGTTGCTTGTAGGTTGCCGCCGGCCGTCTGGACTGCCAGCCGATGGCAGCATGGGCCGGAAATTCGTGGGCCAAGCATAGCATCGATAGCGGCGACGATGCGCCAAGCGGCCGATGCGCACGGCCCTGCTGCCTTGTGGCAAACTCCACCCCATGCACGCCCTTCCCCATCTTGCTCCGGTCGACTGGCTTTCGCTGGCCGTTTTCTTTGCCTGCTGGGCCGGTTACGCCTGGTTTTCCGAACACAGCCGCTGGGGCGATGGCGGCCTGGTACGGACCAGTCAGGGCTACCGGCTGGAATGGGCTCGGCGCATGCTGGAGCGCGAAATCCGCGTGGCCGATTCGACGCTGATCGGCAACCTGATGACCAGCGTGTCGTTCTACGCCAACACCACTATCTACATCATCGCCGGCCTGGTCGCCGCGCTGGGCGCCTCCGACAAGCTGCTGTCGGTAACCGCCGAACTACCCTTCGGCGGCGTCGGCAATCGCGAACTGCTCGAAATCAAGCTGATGCTGGTGCTCGCCTCTTTCGTCTTCGCCTATTTCAAATTCACCTGGTCGCTGCGCCAGTTCAACCTGCTGTCCATCCTGGTCGGCGCCGCGCCGCAGAGCCAGGCCGGGGAACCGGCCAACGACAGCTACGCCCGGCGGGTGGCCGGGGCCAACAACCTGGCCGGCGACGATTTCAACCGCGGCATCCGCGCCTATTATTTCGGCCTGGCCGCTTCCGGCTGGCTGCTCCACCCCTTGATGCTGGGCGGGCTGGCCATCGCCGTGCTGATCGTCCTTTACCGGCGCGACTTCCGTTCGCCGGCGCTGGCCCTGCTGCGCGACGACGCCTAAGCCGATGAGTCCGAAATCACCGTTGGCCGGCATCGGCTTCGGCTTGCTCGCCTATGGCATCTGGGGATTTTTCCCGCTCTATTTCCGGCAACTGGCCGGCGTGCCGCTGCTCGATCTGCTGGCCAACCGCGTGCTGTGGGCCTGCGTCTTCGTCGGCCTGCTGCTCAGCCTGCGCCGGCAATGGGGCAAGGTGCTGGCGGTGTTCAGGACGCCGCGCCAGTTCGCCATGCTGGCCTTGGCCGCACTGCTGGTCAGCAGCAACTGGCTGATCTTCCTGTGGGCGGTGGCGCAACAGCAGGTCGTCGCCTCCAGCCTCGGCTATTTCCTGACGCCGCTGGTCAATGTGCTGCTCGGCCTGGTCGTGTTGAAGGAAAAGCTGAACAGGCTGGAATGGCTGGCGGTCGGCCTCGCCGTCGCCGCCATCGGCAACGAACTGGTCGCGCTGGGTAGCCTGCCCTGGGTGTCGCTGGCGCTGGCCGCCACTTTCGGCTGCTATGGCCTGGTGCGCAAGCAGGTGCCGGTCGATGCCATTTCCGGCCTGTGGCTGGAAACCCTGTCGATTCTGCCGCTGTGCCTGCTCTACGCGCTGTGGCAGGCGCAGCAGGGGCAGGCGGTTTTCAGCGGCCACGAGGCGTCGACCGCAACCTTGTTAGTCGGTGCCGGCATCCTGACCGCGCTGCCGCTGATGGCCTTCGCCGCGGCGACGCAACGCCTCGATCTGGCCACCGTCGGCATGCTGATGTACATCAACCCGACCCTGCAATTCGTCACCGCCGTATGGATTTTCGGCGAGCCGCTGCAAACGGCGCGGCTGATCAGTTTCGCGCTGATCTGGCTCGGCCTGTTCGTATTCAGCTGGAGCATGTGGCAGAAATACCGGAAACCCGCCCCATGACCCGCCGGCTGATCTACGCCATCGTCTTCATCGAGGGCTTCTGCTCGCTCGGCGCCGAAGTCATCGCGCTGCGCCGGCTGGTGCCGCACATCGGCAGTTCCATCGTGGTCACCGCGCCGACCATCGGCTTCTTCCTGCTCGCCCTGGCCCTCGGCTATGCCGCCGGCGCCAAGGTGGCGGCCAATTACACTGCCATCGTCGCCCGCAATTTCCTGATCTCCGCCGCGCTGGCCGGGGTCGGCCTGGCCGGGGTGACGGTGGACTGGCTGTTCATCCACCTGCAACCGGTGCTCGTCGCCTATCTCGTCTTCATCGGCGGCGTGTTGTGCCCGCTGGCCTGGTTGCTCGGCCAGACCGTGCCGATCCTGACCAACCTGATGAAGCACGAGCGCACCGGCGAAGCCAGCGGCCTGGCCCTGTACTGGTCGACACTCGGTTCTTTCCTCGGCTCGCTGTCGCTGTCGCTGCTGGTCATGCAGTGGCTGGGCGTGTCCGCCGCCGTCTTCGCCTGCGCGCTCGGGCTGGTCGTCGGCAGCCTGCTGCTCGCCCGGCGCGACCGGAAAATCGCCTTCCTTGCGCTGTCGACCGCAGCGATTGCCGCCGGCTTCAATCTCCAGCACGAAGTCACCGCCGACACCGCCTACGCCGAATACGTCATCGGCGACGTCGAGCTAGCCGGCCAGCACAACCCGCGCGCCTTCTGGGTCAACAAGTCGGTGGCTTCGCTGCTCGACGACTCCGCGCCACCCAACTACACCCGCTACATCAAGCACCTGCGGCAAGTGCTGCTCGACGACCTCGGCTTTACCGGCAAGGACATCCTGGTGCTCGGTGCCGGCGGCTTCACGCTGTCGCATCGCGAACCGCTCAATCGCTACACCTACGTCGATATCGACCCGGCGATCAAGGACATCGCCGAAAAACACTTTTTGCGTGAACCGCCCCGCGGCGAATTCATCGCCGACGACGCGCGCCGTTTCGTCGCCACCAGCGAGCGCCGCTTCGATGCCGTGGTGGTCGATGTCTACAGCTCGCACACCTCGATCCCCAGCCATCTGGTCACCCGCGAATTCTGGGCCGGCACCCGCCGCGTCCTGAAACCGGACGGCGTCCTGCTGGCCAACCTGATCCTCGACGGCAAACTGGAAAGCCCCTACGCGCGCAACCTGCTGGCCACCATCGACAGCGTCTACGGGCGCTGCGCGGTCGACGTGCTGCACAAGGGCAAAACCCTGGCCAATGTCGAAGTCGCCTGCTTCGCCAGCAGCCGGCCGGCAGCCACTGGCCTCTACGTCGACGAGAAGAACCGGGCTGATCTTGATCGGGTCAGATAAGCCGAAACTCTAGCCGGCGCTGCCCGCCGGCAGGCTGATGACGAATTCCGTCGCTTCCTCCAGCGCCTGCACGGCGATGCTGCCGCCGTGGGCGACGATGATCGAGCGGGTAATCGCCAGGCCCAGGCCGCTGCCCTCGCCGCCCGGCGTCAGGCGGACGAAGCGGTCGAAAATCCGGCCCTGAGCCTCCGGCGGAATCGGCGTTCCCGTGTTGCTGACGCCGATTACCACCTGTCCGTCCTGCATCGTCAGGCGCAGGACGACCCGGCCGGCCGGCGGGGTGTGATTGATGGCATTGACCAGCAGGTTGCCGATGGCCCGTTCCAACATCAGCCGGTCGCCGTCGACGCTGACTTCGTCGCCCTGCAATTCGAGGGCGATATGGTCGGCCAGCAGACCGTAATAATC